>CAFBLP010000039.1_pt1 | contig 27046 bp, 27 predicted proteins | sample 7268181 | NCBI WGS metagenome assembly CAFBLP01 (sample SAMEA6814034, study PRJEB35770) | freshwater metagenome | biome: Freshwater; feature: Freshwater reservoir; material: water | place: Czech Republic | collected 2017-05-23 | depth 30m m | reverse complement strand
GCGACCGTCACATTGAGTGACACCGCCCCAACACCCGCCAGCGGCACACCACCAGCACCCGTCACCTGCACATGCAGAACGTTGCCACCCGAGTAGCGCTGCTTGACGACAGGCACCACACCTTGGGCCTCACTGGGCCGGGTATCGAACACCCGCGCCGGCTCCACCGGCGTGAACCCGGCACCGAGCGCAAACCAACCGTTCACATCGGCAAACAGGAACGCATCGGCAGACGAAAAGAAACACACCTCGCCCGTTGCCGACACCGGCGCAATCACCGCGTTCGGCACAATCTGGGCCGCAACATAATTGAGACTCGAAACCGTGGGCTGCACACCACAGGGGAACACCGTCACGAACCCGGGGGCCAGCGCTCCCGACACCGTCACGTTGAGCGACACCGCCCCAACACCCGCCAGCGGCACACCACCAGCACCCGTCACCTGCACATGCAGAACGTTGCCACCCGAGTAACGCTGCTTGACGACAGCCACCACACCCTGGGCCTCACCGGGCCGGGTATCGAACACCCGCGCCGGCTCCACCGGCGTGAAGTCAGCCACGGGGCCCGCCGGTGGTGGGGCGAGAAAGAGCATCTTGTCCGGGTCGCCCGGCGCGAGACCGGTGAGCACGCCAGTGGTCGTGAAAGCGTCGAGCAACGACCACGCCTGAGCAGGACTGGCCGCCGGTGCGTCCTGCAGGATCCTGGCGATTGCGCCGGTCACGTGCGGAGTGGCCATGGAGGTGCCGCTGATCGTCTTCGTCGCGGTGTCAGAGGGTTGGCTCAACCCATCCACGTACCACGACGACAGGATCTGCGATCCCGGCGCGAACAAATCGACGCACGACCCATGGTTGGAATAGCTCGCGACGCTGTCAATGCTGGTCGTGGCACCCACGGTGATGGCCGCCGGCACCCGTGCCGGGCTGTGGAGGCAGCCGTCATTGCTGTCATTGCCGGCCGCCACGACCACGGTGACACCATCGGCGATCACGTCGTTGACCGCTGCATCCAATGCGGTCGATGGATCGCCACCCAAGCTCATGTTCACCACGGCAGGCACCCCGGGCAGGTGATCGTTCACGATCCACTCGAGCGCGGTGACGATGTCGGAGCTCAAGCCCGTGCCGTTGCACGTCAGCACCTTCACCGGAATCAGCGACACATCCTTGGCGACCCCGTAGGTGGCGCCACCGACGATGCCGGTCACATGGGTGCCGTGTCCGTTGCAGTCCTCGGCCTGGGAGCCGTCGCCAAAGTCGATCCACGCCGATCTGATGATTCGTGCAGCAAACTCGGAGTGGGTCAGGCGGGCACCGGTGTCGATGATGTAGGCAGCGACGCCACTACCGGTCGACCCATAGGAATAGGTGTGGTCGAGGGGTTGCTGGCGTTGATCGATGCGGTCGAGTCCCCACGGCGGACTGCTCTCGCTCCCTGCCACGCTGACGGGCGAATCCACCTCGATGCTCATGACAGCGGGATCCGCGCGCAGGCGGCGGAGGTCGGCGGTCGAGAGCGACCCGGCGAAGCCCTTGAGCCGATGTGTCCACACCCGCTCGGCAGGACGGCGCGCTCCCCGCTGAAGCGCCACGGCCGCCGCGAGGGCCTGATCCGTGGCAAAGCGCACGATGTAGCGCGCCGAAGCGGGCTGGGCGCCACCAGACATCGAGGCCGATAGCCCCAGATTCACCGAGGGTGCCCCGTTCGCCGCCACGTCCATGCGGGCGGCGGTTCCCGTGGCCGGCGCGACGACAGCCAGCGGTGCGCCCAGCAGCACAGCCGCGGCGAGCACTCCTTTGCGGGGCCAACCTGCCCGGCGCCGCTGTTCGTACACATTCATGTCATCGTCATCTCTGCAGGCAAACTCAACCTCGGATGTCGGGATTTCATCAGTTGGGGACGTTAGCCGTGAACGCGCCGGTTGATGATTCGGCCGGGGTACTTGTATCTGGGCGTTCGGGCAGGCAGGCTGTAGGCGTGGCTGAAACGAATGAGCTGACCGAACGCGAACGCGCCCTGCTGGATTTCGAGGGCAATTGGTGGACGCTCGACGACGCCAAGGACACCTTGATCCGCGCCAAGTTCGCCTGCAGCCTCGACGAGTACTACCAAGAGCTCAATCGCCTCCTCGACGTTCCCGCAGCCCTGACCTACGATCCGCTGGTTGTCCGTCGTCTGGTTCGCCTGCGGGATCGGCGCCGCCGGGCGCGTCTCGAGGGCCCTGCTGAAGCCGACGGCGCCCACGGAGGCCCGACGCAATGAACAACGAGCAACCGACCCGGCGCCCGCCACGCAAGTCGCCCAATGGCGCTCCCATGGGATCCACCGTCAGCATCGTTGTCGCCGTTGTCGCCGTGATCGCCGGGTTCCTCATCCTGCGCAACGTCACCAACGACAGCACGTCCACCCCGCCCGGCGGTGATACCTCCACCACGGTCAACACTGACAGTTCGATCGAATCCACCACCACCCTCGCGGCCATTGATGTCACGCCCACCACCGCACCGATAGTCGTCACCGGCGCCACCGTGCTGGTGGCCAACGCCTCGGGTATCACCGGCACCGCCGGAACGTTCAGCAAGGCCCTCGGCCAGGTCGGCTTCACCATGGCCACCCCCACCAACGCTGCAGGTGCCGAGGTGAAGCTCACCGTCAGCAAGGTCTACTACCTGCCCGGCGGCGAACAGGTCGCTGCGTCGGTGGCTCAGTCGATGGGCGGGGTCGAAGTGGCTCCCATGCCAGCCGTCGTACCCATCAAGAACGGCAGCGCCGGTCTCGGTACCGCCACAGTGCTCGTCATGCTCGGCTCCGATCTGGCCGGCAAGGCACTGCCAATCCTGGCTGGCGAGACCACCTCCACCACCACGCCCGTCGTCACCAGCACCTCGGGCGCTTAGCGCCGGACGATCCGCCGGCAACCCCACGCTGGGGTGCGGCTCAGGATCAGCCTCGGTAGGCGTTGAGCAACTGCAGCGCAGCCTGCTCGACGCACATCTGTGTTTCGTTCATCGCCTTGTCGCGTCCGAACGTGGGCACCAGCGCAATGTGTTCGATGCGCTCGGCAACCTCGGGTTCGACATCACCGACGATGGCCGCAATCGGGCGGTTCGCGCCACGCGCCAAGATCTGCATTCCGCCGACGACCTTGCCCCGGAAGCTCTGCTCGTCGAGGAAGCCCTCGCCGGTGATCACGAAGTCGGCGGCCTGTACACGATCGTGCAGGTCGAGTTCATCGGCCACGAGATCGAAACCCGGTAGCAGCCGCCCGCCCAACGCCACCAGCGCCCCGGCCAAGCCGCCAGCGGCCCCACTACCGGCAATGTCGCGCACGTCGATGCCGTAGTTCTGCTGATACATCTGCGCCAGACGTTCGAGCCGTCCGGTGAGCATGTTGACCTGCGCCGGCGAGGCGCCCTTCTGCGGGGCGAAGACCTCAGCGGCAGCCACGAAGGCCGTGGTCACGTCGCAGGCAACGAGCAGCTCGACACCGCGTAACCGCTGCGGGGCATGGATGGCGCGCAGCGCACCCAGCCCGCCATCGGTGGTGGCAGACCCCCCGAGGCAGACGATGATCTTCTTCGCTCCAGCGTCCAACGCCGCATCGATCAGTTCGCCCGTGCCGGTCGTGGTGGCTGCCAGCGGATCGTTACCATCGGATCCGCCGACCAGGGTGAGCCCTGACGCCAACGCCATCTCGATTACTGCGGTGTCGCGGCTGAGCCGCCAGGGAGCGCTGACCGCAGCGCCCAACGGGCCGGTGACCACGCTGGTGCGGTTGGCGCCGCCGAGCACGTCGAGCGTGCCCTCGCCACCGTCGGCAACGCCGACCTCGTCACAGTCGTGGCCCAACGTCCAGCAGGCATGACCAATGGCACGGGCGACCTCGGCCGCCGATGCAGTCCCGCGGAATTTGTCGACGGCTGCCAGCACTCGCATCTCACGAGGCTACCTGTGGCCGAATCAGGTCTGCCGTGTGGAAATCCTGACCAAGTCGGTAGCGTTTTGAGCTATGTCGGTCACCGTTCGGATCCCCACCACCATGCGTCCTCTGGCGGGCGGAAGCTCATCCGTGAAGGTCGAGGGTGCCACCCTTGCTGACGTACTGGCAAACCTCAATACGGCGTTCCCCGGTTTCGACGACCGCCTGTTCGACGAGACCGGCGGCCTGCGCAAGTTCGTCAACGTCTTCGTCGCCGACGACGACGTGCGTTACCTCGATGGTCTCGCCACCACGGTTCCCGACGGCGAGACCGTCTCCATCATCCCCGCTGTCGCCGGCGGCTGAAGCCCCTTCAGACCGGTAGCAGTTCCAGGAAATCGCCTCGTCGTTTCGGACCGAGCCGAGGCTCCGGCGGGCGGTTCTCTCGGTCTTGCCACACGGCGAACACGCGGGCGCCAACATCGGGGTCCTTGACCATCGCATCGGGCGACGTGAGCAAGTTGAAGCTGCGGAAGAACGCCCTCAACACCACCGGATCCGATCGCATCGCCGGCAACAACCCATCGCGAAAGACCCCACGCATGAACGTGCGCGGATCGTCGGCATCGCCATCGGGATCCTCGCCGGCCAGCATCGCTGTCGACACCCGTCGCGCCTCGCCATCTTGCTCGACCCCGCTGCGGTACCAAGGGTAGATCTGCTCGCGCAGCGCTGCGTCGTAGGCCAGCGCAATAGCCCGTAGGTCCCCAGAGTGTGAACTGATTGCATCTGCAATGAGGTGTGCGCCCCAGAAAGCTGCGGTACAGCCCCGGCCGTAGAGCGGGTTGGTGCACAGGATGGCGTCGCCAACGGGTAGCAACCCCAGCGCGCTCGGCTCGCCGTCCAACACGAAGTCGCGCCAGCGATTCAGCAACCCAGCCATCACGAAGACGTTGTCGGTGATGGGTTCGGCCCGGCCATCGAGCCACGCCGATGTCGCCACGAGTTGGCGCGCCGCGCTGTCGAACACAACGGGGTCGACAAGCACCTTGCGGAGCTCGTGGTCCTCGGTGGAGGTGGCCAACGTGACACTGAACGTGTTGTTGTCGCCGACGAAGACGCCGTACTTGACATATCCGAGATCGCCACCGATCGGGCCGCCACGCGGTGGGTACTGCTGTCCGTCACGCAGGCGGTAGAAGCGGCTGAAGTACACGATGCCGGTGTCCTCCACCTCCTCGGGCACGCGGTGACCGCCAGCGGCAGTGATCCAGTCGGGGGCTGCGCTGCGCCGGCCGTTTGCAGCGATCACCAGGTCGGCGCTCAGCTCGGCGCCATCCACCAGTCGAACGCCAGTCACCAGCGTGGCCCCATCGGCGGTGGGCTCGGCGAGCACTCCTGCCACGCCGACACCGGTACGGAAGGTGACGCCACCCTCGGCGATGGCAGCGCGGCGAACGACCCATTCGAACGTGGTGCGACGACAGGCGAGCATGACCAGTTCGTCGTCGTCGGGCTGACGCTCGAAGCCCACCATCTCTGGCGGCAGGTCGTCGCCGAAGCGCATCTCGGAGGCGCCCTCGTCGAGCAGCGTCCGGTACACGTCGGGATACTCGTTCAGCAGCATGTTGCGCAGGCGCGCCAGAAACGCATGGCTGTGACGCACCTGCGGAGCGCCCCGACGATCCCAGGCGAACGCTTCATCAGCAGAGGTCGGCATGGGCGTGTGGTCGCGCTCGATCACGGTCACCTCGTGCCCTCGACGAGCCAACGCCAACGCCGTGCCAAGGCCCGACACCCCACCGCCGACAACGATCACGTGCAGAGGGGTTTGGTCCATGAGAAGACAACCTAGATCAGCGCGGCTCCGGTCATTCGGGTTCGACCGGGTCGACGGTCGCGGCGGACGGCGGTTGCTCTGCCCTCATTCTGACGCTTTGCGGCGATCTCGCTGTCTGATGGCCGTTGCCGACTTGGGTCGGCGGGACGGTTGTCGCATTAGCACTCGCCCCATTAGAGTGCTAACAACTCGCAACGGCGAGGGAATCCATCAGTTCGTCCAATGGAGGACACCAGATGTCGAAGATGATCGCGTTTGACGAGCAGGCTCGTCGTGGGCTTGAGGCGGGCATGAACAAGCTCGCCGATGCAGTGCGAGTAACGCTCGGGCCGAAGGGCCGCAACGTCGTATTGGACAAGAAGTGGGGCGCCCCCACCATTACCAATGACGGTGTGTCGATTGCCAAGGAGATCGAACTCGAAGATCCCTACGAGCGCATCGGCGCCGAATTGGTGAAAGAAGTCGCCAAGAAGACCGATGATGTCGCCGGCGACGGCACCACCACCGCCACCGTGCTCGCATGGGCGATGGTGCGTGAGGGCCTGCGCAACGTTGCTGCCGGCGCCAACCCGATGAGCCTGAAGAAGGGCATCGAGGCCGCAGTCGCAGCCGCTGTCACCAGCATCAAGTCCATCGCCAAGGAAGTCGATTCGAAGGAGCAGATCGCACAGGTCGCCTCCATCTCGGCTGCCGACAACGAAATCGGCACGATGATCTCCGATGCCATCGACAAGGTGGGCAAGGACGGCGTCATCACCGTCGAAGAGAGCCAGACCTTCGGTATGGAGATGGATCTCGTCGAGGGCATGCGTTTCGACAAGGGCTACATCTCGCCCTACTTCGTGACCGACCCCGAGCGGATGGAAGTCTCGCTCGAGGATCCGTACATCCTCATCGTGTCCTCGAAGATCTCCTCGGTGCGCGACATGCTCCCCGTGCTCGAAAAGGTCATGCAGGGCGGCCGCCCGCTGCTCATCTTGGCTGAGGATGTCGAGGGTGAGGCCCTGGCCACACTCGTCGTCAACAAGATCCGTGGCACGTTCAAGTCGGCCGCCGTCAAGGCCCCCGGCTTCGGCGAGCGCCGCAAGGCCATGCTGCAGGACATCGCCATTCTCACCGGTGGCCAGGTCATCAGCGAAGAAGTTGGTCTCAAGCTCGAGAACGCAACGATGGATCTGCTCGGCACCGCCAAGAAGGTCATCATCACCAAGGACGAGACCACCATCGTCGAGGGTGCCGGTTCGGAAGACGACATCAAGGGCCGGATCAACCAGATCAAGGCCGAGATCGAGAACACCGATTCCGACTACGACCGCGAGAAGCTCCAGGAGCGTCTCGCCAAGCTCAGCGGCGGCGTTGCCGTGCTGAAGGTCGGCGCCGCCACCGAGGTGGAGCTCAAGGAAAAGAAGCACCGCATCGAAGATGCTGTGTCCACCACCAAGGCTGCCATCGAAGAAGGCGTCGTGCCCGGCGGCGGAGTTGCGTTGCTGCGTGCCCAGGCTGCTGTGCTCGCCGTTGCCGCCACCCTCACCGGTGACGAAGCCACTGGTGCCCGTCTGGTCGCCAAGAGCCTCGAAGCCCCGCTGAAGCAGATCGCCGAGAACGCCGGCATGGAAGGTGGCGTCGTCGTCGAGAAGGTCAAGAACCTCACCGGCAACGAAGGCCTCAATGCCGCCACGGGCGTCTACGAAGACCTCGTCAAGCTCGGCGTCATCGACGCTGCCAAGGTGACCCGCTCGGCGCTGCAGAACGCAGCCTCGATCGCCGCACTGTTCCTCACCACCGAGGCAGTGGTTGCCGACAAGCCCGAAGACGCCCCCTCAATGGGCGGCGGAGGCATGGAAGACTACTGATCCCCTCGGGAATCATCGAGAAGGCCCCGGGCAGCACTGCCCGGGGCCTTCGTCGTTTTCACCCCGGCCCTGGGTAGAGCCGAGGGTTCACGGCCGGAGGGCGACGAAGAAGTGCGAAGTTGCGTCTGTCAGGCCCGTCTTGGGCGTGAGAGACGCAACCTCGGCCAAGAGACGCGTCAGGGGTTCTGGGCGTTGTAGTTGGCGATCAGGTCGTTGGCGGCCTGGGCGGCCTTGGTGAGGGCCGTCTGTACATCGCCACCGGTGAGCACCTCGGCCACGGCAGAGGCCGTGGCACGGCGCACCTGCTTGAGTGGGCCGATCACCGGGCCCTGCGACGTGGGGCCGGGGGCCGAGGAGATGAGCTGGTCGTAGGCCACCTTGAAGCGAGGGTCGGTCACGTACAGGCTCTTGATCGGATCGAGTTCGAGCGCATCCTGGCGTACGGGGATGTATCCCGTGGCCGAGGCCCACTGCGATTGGCTGGCGGCGCTTTCGAGGAACGTGATGTAGTCCCATGCAGCGGCAGCCTTCTCACCACCCTTGCCATCGACGATGTACAGCGAGGCGCCACCCACCAGGGCGCCCTGACCATTTCTCGGTCCGGGCATGAAACCAACACCGACATCTGCGTTGGTGATACCGGGGATGACACCACCACCCAGGATGGACAGCACCGGGCCGAGCGCCGCCGAGGTGGCAATGGTCATCGAGGCGGGCTTGGTGGGATCGGCAAGCTTGAACAGCGTGTCCTGGCCACTGGCATTGTCGCCCACGTAGACGCCGCCGCCCTCGGTCACGAGCGACTGCAGATAGCTGAGCAACTTCACGCCGGCAGGACCGTCGTAGAGCACCTTGGTGGCGGGGGCCGACCGGCCGTTCTCGTTGTTGGCGTAGAACTCGCCCTCCTTCGCCAACCACTGCTCGACATACCAGCCGCCGCCGCCGTCGAAATCGCTGTCGAGCGAGATGCTGTACGTCGAGGCGCCAGATGACACCAACTGCTTGCCTGCCGCGAGCAGGTCGTCGAGTGAGCGGGGCGGGTTCTCTGGATCGAGACCTGCCGCCGTGAAGCGCGGCTTGAGGAAATACAGCACCGGGATACTCATGTTGAACGGCATCGACCATTGCACGCCCTGCGTTGCATATGCCCCAAGCGCCTGGGGAAGAAATGGCGACGTGTCGTATCCGGCTGACTCGGCGCAGGCCTGCGTCGGCACAAGGCTCTTCGTGTCGATCATCTGCTGCACCATGTACTCGGGCATCTGCACCATGTCGGGGCGATTCGCGGTGCTGCTCTGCAGATACTTGTCAATGGTCTGCTCGTAACCACCCTGGAACTCGAGGTTGACCTTCACCTTGTTCTGCGAGCTGTTGTAAGCAGCGGTGAGCCGTTCGAGTTCGCGGCCGAGTTCGTTCGACAAGCCGTGCCAGAACGTGATGTTGACCGGCCCGGAGGAGGTGGCGGCGTCGAGCGCCTTCACATCGCACGGCGGCAGCGTGTCGAGCTTGCGCGGCTGAGTGGTGGGAGGCACCGTGGTCTCGCCAGGCAGCGTAGTGACGGTGGTGGGGGTGGGCCGGCGATCAACCCCGGCATTGGTGAGGCTCTGTCCCGAACGGCACGACGCTGCGCCCAGCATGCCACCAACGACCAGTACCGACAGTGCAACGTGACGTCGCATCACTACCCCTTTACCGCGCCTGCGGTGAGACCACGGATGAGTTGTCGCTGGAATGCGACCAACACGATGAAGATCGGCAGGGCCACGATGACGGTTCCGGCGATGACGAGGTTCGGCTTGTCGAGACTGGCCGACTTCAATGCCTTCAGCCCTGTCTGGACCGTGTTGTACTTCGCGTTGGTGGTGACCAGATTCGGCCACAGGTACTGGTTCCATGAGCTGAGGAAGCTGAACAGTGCGAGCGCACCGATGGTGGGCCGGCTGAGCGGAACCGCCACCTGCCATAAGAAGCCGAGGTGGCCGAGGCCGTCCATGGACGCCGCCTCGTGCATCTCCCTGGGGATCTGCAAGAACACCTGACGGATCATGAAGATGCCGAACGCGGTGGCCAGGAACGGCACCGTCAGCGCCTTGTAGCTGTTGATCCAGCTGAGGTCCTGCATGGTGCGCCGGTTGACCGTGAGCGTGGCCTCCAGCGGCACCAACAGCGTGGCCAAGAAGGCCACGAACACGATGCTGCGGCCGGGGAACCTCAAGAACGCGAATGCATACGCCGCCAGGATCGAGGTGGCCACCTGCGCGATGGTGATGACGGTGGACACCAGCGCCGAGTTCCACAGTGCCCGGCCGAGATGGCCGCTGTTCCATGCCTCGCGCAGCGTGCTGGTGGTGAAGTCGGTGGGCAACAACGGGTGGACAAGCACCTTGTTGCCGGGCTTCAACGAGCCGACCACCATCATGTAGATCGGGAACAGCACAATGACGGCCATGGCGCTGAGCAGGACATACCGGCCCACCTTGCGCGCCCCGTGCACCTGATCAATTGCCATAGTGCACCCTCTTTTCGAGACCGCGGAACTGCACGAGCGCCAAGACGAGCAGCACGGCGAACAACAGCACCGAGACCGTGGCACGCAGGCCATCGTCGTTCGATGTCGCCAGGCCCGAGCCGTAGGCGAGGTAGGTCAACGTGGTGGTCTCTCCCTTGGGTCCACCAGCGGTGAGCAGATCGATCTCGCCGAAGGACTGGAATGCGCGCGTGGTCAGCACCACCGTGGCAAACAACAACGTCGGCGAGATCATCGGCAGGGTCACGTTCGTGAACCGGCGCATGCCTCCGGCACCGTCGACATATGCGCTCTCGTAGAGATCCTTCGGCACTCCCTGCAGGCCGGCGGTGACCACAATGAACGTGAAACCGAGATTGGCCCAGATGGAACTGGCCGACACCGCCCACAGCGCAAGGCCCTCGCTCTGAAGCAAGCCCGGCGTCTTGGCCCGGCCACCAATCCACTCGGCAAGCACACCGACATTGGGGTTGAGGAGGAAGAACCACATGACCGACGCAACGGCCACGCTGGTGGCCACGGTGCTCGAGAAGATGGTTCGGAAGATGCTGACCCCGCGCATGTACTTGTCGGCCAGCACAGCCAGACCAACTCCCAGCACCAACCCGATGGGCACGGTGATGAGCGCGTACTTCAGCGTGACGATGAGCGAGTCCTGGAAATCGTTGCTCCGGAACGCATCGATGTACTGGCGGAATCCACTGTTGGTACACGAGGTGACACCACAGCGTTGCTGGCCCAACCAGATCGCCTTGCCCAATGGGTAGATCACGAACAGGGCCAGGATGACCGCCGACGGGCCGAGCATCAGCGTTGCGAGACCGGAGTCGCGCCACCTGCGTTTCATCGATCGATCCTCTGCTCGGTGGTCGCGTCGAACCGATGCCGGGTGGCCTCTGGCGCGCTGAGCCGCACCAGGTCTCCAGCCACCGGGTGCGCCTCATCCGATTCCTGGCGAACGACCACACGCTTGGATCCGACCACGCCGGTGACAAGCGTTTCGTGGCCGAGCTTCTCGACCAACTGCACCATCATCGTCAGCGGTCCCTCGGCGGTAATGTGGAGATGTTCGGGCCGAACACCGACCAGATGATCGCCCGGTTCCAGCGAGCCAGCCGGGAGGATGTTCATCGGAGGCATGCCGACGAACTGCGCGACGAACACCGACGCCGGCTTGTCATAGACCTCTTGCGGGGTGCCGACCTGTTCGAGATGCCCACGCGACATCACGGCAATGCGCGTGCCCATGGTCATCGCCTCGATCTGATCGTGGGTGACGTACACAAAGGTGGAGGCCAGCCGTTGGTGCAACGCGATGAGCTCGGCACGGGTCTCGCCGCGCAGCTTGGCGTCGAGGTTGCTGAGCGGCTCGTCCATGCAGAACACCGCCGGCTTGCGGACGATGGCGCGGGCCAGTGCAACACGCTGACGTTGACCGCCGCTGAGCGCACCGGGTTTGCGTGCCATGTACTCGGCGAGGCCGAGCGACGTCGCTGCGTCGAGCGCTGCCGCAGCACGTTCGGGCTTGGGGACCTTGCGCACCTTCAGGGGGAACTCGATGTTCTCCTGCACGGTCTTGTGCGGATAGAGGGCGTAGCTCTGGAACACCATCGCCACGTCGCGTTGTTTGGGCAACACGTCGTTGACCATGACGTCGCCGATCCACACCTCGCCCTCGGTGGGGTCCTCGAGGCCGGCGATCATGCGCAGCAACGTGCTCTTGCCGCACCCGGAGGGACCCAGCAAGATCATGAACTCGCGATCGGCGATGTCAAGGTTGATGTCTTCGACGGCGGTCACTCCATCGAACTGTTTCGTGAGGTTCTTCAAACGAACTTGGGCCACCCGCGAAGGGTACGCCATATGCGACCCGCGACCCCGCAATGGCTGGCGCTAGCCTGCGTGGTATGTCCGAATCCAGCAGCGAGACCACCGACCCGGCCCCAGCTGACATCGATCTCGATGCGATCGAAATCGATCTGGCCGATGTGGAGACCGCTCTCGCCAGGCTCGAATCGGGCACCTACTGGACCGACGAGATCACCGGACAGCCGCTGAGCGACGAGTTGCTCGCCCAGCACCCAACCGCGCGCCGTACGCCTGAGCAGTAGTTGGCGCGAACGGGCGTCGACGGTTCGTCGGCCATGTCCGGCGCGGCCCCGGCCACGCCACTGGGCGAGGCAGAGCAAATCTGGCGCAACCTACGCTTACGGCACGGCGAGCCGCTGCTGTAACCTGCAGCACAGATTCGCTCTCCAGCTAGGGGTACCAGATGGCAGATCCGTACAAGCCACGAGCGCCGTTTGCGCCGTGGGACCGTCGCACACTGCCCGGCATCTTCGATGTCGAGGAATCGGCTCGGCGCGTCGGCAACTACAAATGGGCCGAGATGAAGTTGTTCGAGGCACTCGGCGGGTGGGTGGCCACCGTCCCCGAGCTCGATGTCAAGATGCGTCTCGGCACGCACTGCTACAAGCACGCCTGGCACGCCGAGCTCTGGCACAAGCGCCTGCCGGAACTGCGCGAAATGAACCCCGAGCGGCTCACCGCTCCGGCCAACGACGCCATGGTCCGCTTTGTCGAGGCGATGACCGAGCCCGAGGCGCCCGAGCAGACCATCGAAAAGCTGGTGGGCGTCTACCGCGTGTTCATCCCCCGCTTCATCGCGGCGTACACCTACCACCTCAACGGCACCAGTGAAATCACCGATGCACCGACCGTGCGCTCGTTGAAGTTCATCCTGCAGGACGAGTTCGACGACTGGCGCGACGGCGAGATGATCCTGCAGAGCCTGATCGAGACCCCCGAGGAAGCCAGCCGCGCTGCGGCCCACATGCAACAGCTCGAAGCGATCATGATCGAGGCCGGCGGTATCGCCGGTGTCGGCACGCTCGGTGCGAGTTAGGCGAAAGGAGCACCCATGCGAAAGTTCTTCCCCGTCGAGGAGTTGGCCCGCGACGAACGCTTCAACAAGATCACCATGCGTGACCGTATGGGCGATCCCCGAACCGCTCTCAACGTCAGCAACGACGCGCCCGCCAAGCGCCCGACGAACTTGCGGCTCACCCCAGATCGCAGCGATGCCAGCGATGGGGCGCGCAGCCTGATGCACGGCATCTTCGTCGGCGAGATCCAGGCCCTCGAAGGCGCCGGGCGAACCTGCTGGGACTTCGAAACCGGCACCGAGGCACCGTTCGCGCTCAAGCTCGACATGGCCCGACAGTGCTGGGACGAAGCCCGCCATGTGGAGATCAGCGTCAAGCTCAGCGACTGGATGGGCGGCGAGATCGGCCAGTACGCCGAGAACACCGTGCTGTTCGAAGCCGCCTGCAGCACCGACCCCGTGTTGCGGCTCGCTGGCGTCAACCGCGCCCTCGAAGGTCTGGCCATCGACGTGTTCACCACGATGAAGGAATTCGGCGACCTGGCTGGCGATCCCTACCTCGAATTCTGCGAGGACTGGATGCTCGCCGACGAAGTGACCCACGTGAAGATGGGTTCCGACTGGCTGCGCAAGATCACCGAGCACGACCCCGACCGGCGCAAGAAGGCACTCGAGTTCCAGAGCGTCGTCGACAAACTCTTCAGCTACGGCGGCACGCGCAGCGAAAGCCAGGAATCGCCCATCGGGCTGGCTCGCCGCTTCCGCGAACTGGCCGGCTTCACCGACGACGAGGTCGACGACATCGCCCAACTCAGCATGCAGGCGCTCAACGAGCGCAAGTCGGCCGTCGCCCAGGCTCGTGCTGACCAGATGCGCGACGCTGCCGCCCAGTTCGCCACGAGCGCGGCTGCGGAGTAGGCGCCGCACCGCATGACTGTCTCCGTCACCCCAGCCACGTTCAGCTATGTGGCATTCGATGCCGAGCTCATTCGCAGCATCGCTGCAGGTCTGCTCGCTGCGCTCGGCATGGCCGATCACGACGTCACCATCGATGTCGACGAGACCACGCCGCTCGCACGTATCTCGTGCACCATCGACGAGAGCATCCATGTGCACGTCGACAGCGGGGCCTTCGAGGACACGCGCAAACCGCGCCAGCAGAGCGAAACAGCCACCGCCACTGCGCTCGGTCGGGTGCTGTTACGGGCCCGCGACCGACTCGTCGGCGGGTTCGGCGAAGCACCTCCAGACAAGGAACTGAGCCTGGCCCAGGTGGCGGCCTGGGAGACCTACTGCATCGGTCGCCTGCAACGCTTCGGCGTGCCCGTGAACCAGCAGCGTTGGCGCTACAACTTCCGCAACCGGCACGGCTTCAGCGATGCCACTGACGCTGCCTTCGAGCAGATCTGGACCAGCGACGGACTGACCTGGGACCAACTGAACGCGATCAGCGAATCAGCAGCCGCTTCCGCTCACGCCTGATCGTGCGAACAACGCACCATCGGGAAGAATAGGCCCATGACGCTCTCTCCCGATATCCGCCAGCGAAGTGTGACCGTGAACGGCATCGACCTGCAGGTGCTGGAGGCGGGCGATCCCACACACCCCACGGTGATCCTCAGCCACGGCTTCCCCGAGGGGGCCTATTCGTGGCGCCATCAGCTCCCGGCACTCGCAGCTGCTGGCTACCATGCCATTGCCCCCGACCAGCGCGGTTACGGCCACTCGGCGGCACCACGCGACGTTGCCGCCTACGGCATCGAGCACCTCACCGGCGACCTCGACGCCCTGCTCGACACCCTCGGCAAAGAGCAAGCCGTCTTCGTCGGCCACGACTGGGGTGCAATGATCGTGTGGGAGAGTGCCCGCCTGCATCCTGAGCGGGTTCGTGCTGTGGTTGGTGTCAGCGTGCCGGTGGTGTTGTGGCCAGCGCCCCCGACGCAACTGATGAAGATGGTCTACGGCGACAACTTCTTCTACATGCTCTACTTCCAACCGGTCGGCCCGGCCGAGGCCGAGCTCGAAGCCGACCCCTATGCCACGATGGCCAAGTTCATGTGGGCGGCCAGTGGCGAGGGTTTCGTGATGCCCACCGAGATGCGACCGATGGCAGGCAATGGTCTGCTCACCGACATGCCCATGCCTCCGGCGCGTCCTTGGCCGTGGCTCACCGAAGAGGATCTGCAGTACTACGCCGATCAGTTCGCTCACAGCGGCTTCTTCGGGCCCGTGAGCTACTACCGCAACCTCGACGCCAACTACGAGGTGCTCAAAGACGTCAGCATCGAGCGCATCAGCATGCCCAGCTACTTCATCGCCGGGGCGAAGGACGGCGTCTTGGTGATGGATCCGGGCGGAATCGAACGGATGCAGTCATCGCTGCCCGATTTCCGCGGCCACGCGCTGATCCCAGAAGCTGGCCACTGGGTACAGCAGGAAAAGCCCGATCAGTTCAACGAGACCCTGATCGGTTTCCTGAACACCCTGCCCTGAACACCCGGCCCTGGGCGCTCTGTGCCCGGCGCCGACTACCGGCGGTTGAGCTTGCTGAGCAGGCGCAGGATCTCGAGGTACAGCCACACGATGGTGACCATCAGGCCCACAGCGGCGACCCATTCCATCTGCTTGGGCAAACCAGCCTTGGCGCCCTTTTCGATGAAGTCGAAGTCGAGCGCCAGGTTGAACGCAGCGAGGCCGGCCACCAAGAAGCTGAACCCGATGCTGAATGCGCTGGTGCCGGTAAGGAAACCGACCGAGCCGCCGAAGAGGTTGATGAGCATCGAGATGCCGTAGAACACCATGATGCCCAGCGTGGCGCCGACGACGATGCGGCGCATGCGGTCGGTGACCTTGATGATGTTGGTGCGGTAGAGGAACAACATCACGGCGAACACGCCGATGGTGGCGCCCGCCGCCTGCACGACGATGCCCTTTTGGTAGAACTCGTACGAGTGCGAGATGGCCCCGACGAAGACACCCTCGGCCAACGCGTAGATGGGGCCGAGCACCTTGGCGAACTGCGGCCTGAAGCGCATCGCGATGACGCAGCCGAAGCCGACGAGGACGCCGAGCAGTGTCCACACCGGGAACTGCGCGGGTACGCCGTCGTTGACCGTGACGGCGCTCCAGCCAACAGCGGCGGCAGCGAGCAACAGCACGAACAAGACCCCGGTGGCCGTGGCGGTGCCGTGCACGGTCATGGTGCCGGCCTGCCATGTACTGATCGGGCCATCGTGGATGCCGGGCGCCCCTGCATGGGTGCCTGCCTGCGGTGCTGCCCAGCCGGCAGAGGCGGCACCGGTGTCGACTACCTCGTTGAAAGCCTTGTCGTTGAGAATTGGATTCGCCATCTGCGAACTCCTGACTTCTGAGCGGACCACACGATCCGCAACCTGTGCAGACATTAGCGACACGCCAGCGCGTTCAAACGTGCAGCCAGGTGAGAATCAGTGGAGATCGTGCGCGCTCGGGCCGTCCCACAGATCGATGTCGGGCGGGGACACGAGGATGCCCGCACACGAACGCGCCATTTCGATCATCACGTCGCTATCGAAGTGAGCACGCTGAGCCGCTGGCGAGTCCCACTTCTGGATGAGCAGGTACCGGCTCGGTTGGGTGACCGACGCGCACAGGTCGATGTTGCGACAACCCGGTTGCATCCGGCTGAGCACGACGTACTTGCTGAGGATCGCCAGCAGCGACCCGGGGTCCGAGGCGTCGAAGCGCATGGTCACGATGGCCAGTTGGATCTCATCGTTGGGGTGGTTCGCCATGTGCATCATCCAATCGGCCCAAGGCCTACAGCGGTATTTCAGATATAGAGATAGGGCCCATCACAAACAGCGATGATCGCGTGAAAAGTGACTCCCCTGTGTGGGGGACTTGACCTCGTCGGTATCGTTACCACATCGCCCCGTTGCAGATGTGGATCTCCGCATCTGCGATGTCGAACCCCAACCCCTTGAGGAGCAGCCGTGGCCAAAGATCGCGTCGATCGCGATGAAGAGGATCTGGTTCGTCTGTATCTGTCCGATATCGGGCAATACACGCTCCTCACCAAAGATGATGAGGTTCGGTTGGCGAAACTGATCGAATCGGGCAAGGCGGCAATCGCCGAACTCGATACGGCTGGCAAGGACATCACCGCAGCAAAAAAGCGTGAACTGCGCAGGGCTGCCAAAGAAGGCGAAGAAGCCGAGCGCGCATTCGTACAGTCGAACCTGCGCTTGGTGGTCTCCATCGCCAAGAAGTATCAGGCCTCGGGCCTGCCGCTGCTCGATCTGATCCAAGAGGGCAACCTCGGTCTCATGCACGCCGTCGAGAAGTTCGACTGGCGCAAGGGCTTCAAGTTCAGCACCTATGCCACATGGTGGATCCGTCAGGCCATCACGCGCGGTATTGCAAATACCGGTCGCACCATCCGTCTGCCTGTTCACGCTGGCGACACGCTGGCCCGACTGCAGAAGGCACGCAGCCGTCTCGAACTGAAGTTTGGCCGCCCGGCCACGCTGGCAGAACTCTCACGCGAAGTCGAGATGCCCGAGGACAAAGTCACCGAGGCACTGCGCTTCGCTGCCGAACCACTCTCGCTCAGCGAGCCATTGCGCGAGGACGGCGATGCCGAACTTGGTGACGTGGTCGAGGATCGCTCGGCCGAGTCACCGTTCGAAGTTGCCGCCACTGCGTTGTTGCCCGAGGAGATCTCCCGACTGCTCGCTCCGCTCGACGAGCGCGAACGCGAGATCCTCAAGCTTCGTTTCGGCCTGGACCGTGGCGAGCCACGCACGCTCGAAGAGGTCGGCGAGCACTTCAACCTCACCCGCGAGCGAATCCGCCAGATCGAGGCGAGGGCGATGAGCAAGCTGCGTCATCCCTCCAGCGATACCGGCGCGCGCGACCTCCTCGCCGTCTGACAACTGCGCCCTCGATCGAGGGTGCGTAGGCTCGGACCATGCCCGCAGTCTTCGTCCACGGAAACCCTGAAACGCCTGCCATCTGGGGCCCCCTGCTGTCGGCACTCGACCGCAGCGATGTCATCACCCCCCAACTTCCAGGTTTCGGTGTTGCCGCGCCCGATGGCTGGGGTGCCACCAAAGAGGACTACGTCGGTTGGCTCATCGGCGAGCTTGAGGCCATCGGCGAGCCAGTCGACCTGGTGGGCCACGACTGGGGCGGCGGCTTCACCGCACGGCTGGCATGCCTGCGCCCTGACCTGCTGCGCTCGTGGGTGTGCGACGTCACCGGCCTGATCCACCCCGACTACGTGTGGCACGACTTCGCGCAGATCTGGCAGACGCCCGGGGCGGGCGAGCAGTTCTTCGCCGACACTTCGGCCATCGCGATACCAGACCGGGTGAACATGTACGTGTCCATGGGTATGACACCCGACGTCGCTGCCGACGTCGTGGCCGCAGGAAACGACGAGATGAACCGCTGCGTGCTGGCGCTGTATCGCTCAGCCGCGCAGCCGGCCATGGCTGCATGGGGCAACGATGCCGAGGCCGCCGCTGCCCGGCCGGGCCTGGTGCTGATCAACACCGAGGACCACTTCGTGGGCGATACAAACCTGGGCGTCGAGATGGGCCAACGGATGGGCGCAACCATCGAAGTCCAGCAGGGCCTCGGTCACTGGTGGATGCTGCAGGACCCCGCTCGTGGCGCAGCAGTCCTGCAACAGTTCTGGGCCACCCTGTAATCGTGTCGGGCTACTGCCATGCGAAGACGGGCTGATCAAACCCATCGACGCGCGCGTGCAGACGGCCCTCGAGCGCTACCCAACGGAACTGCAGCAGCACGGCACCCGTGGGAGCGTGGATGATGTCACCACCGAGGGGCACCTGGACCACCGGCAGTTCGCTTTCGGGGATGCGCACGAAGCGGGGCGAGTCGTCGCGACACAGTTCGTGCAGACCGATGCGGTATGCATGCGCGACCTCGGCCGGGTCGGGGCGCAGGACCACGTCACCGCCGCCCCACACGACCACCGGCGTGATGACATAGCCGGATCGCGTCGGGTAATCGTCGAGCACACCCAGCACCGAGTCCTCGGACAGCAGCAGGCCCAATTCCTCGTGCAGCTCGCGTAGCGCCGTCTGGGCAACCGTCTCGCCCGGGTCGCAGCGGCCACCGGGCAGCGCCCATTGGCGCGCGTGGGCGCGCATCTTCGCGGCGCGCCGACAGAGCAGGAACGCCGCACCGCCGGCCACGCCTGTCATGAGGCCATCGATGCCAGTGACGTCGCCGGGGATCACCGATTGTTCGCCGACCGCTACCGGGTACGGATCGTGACCGTCGCGGGCGGCATCACTGTCGACGATCACGATTGCCACGGCGGCGTGCCGACGACCGTCGAGCGGATGCTCGCGACGTCCGTGCCCGGCCAGATTGGTGGCCATGCGATCACGTAGTTCGTTCGTGTACGGCGTCATGAGGGCATTCGGGTGCTGAGCACGCCGGCGTCGTGCAGCGCAGCAACATCGGCCTCGCCAAGACCGAGGAGTTCACGCAGCACCGAAGCGTTGTCTTCGCCACGATACTTCGGTTCGCCGTGCACTCCGGTGGTGGCATCGCTGAAGGTCCACGGGGCATTCGGCACGCGCACCACCCCACCGCTGCGGTCGGGAACCTCGACGATGGCGTTGCGCTGAACAGCCCACTCGCTGTCGGCGATCTCGCGCACGGACCGCAGGGCGCCCATCGCCAACTCGTAGCGGTCGAGCACCGACTCGATGCTGTGCGCATCGGGAAACGTGAGTGCCCACTCACGGATGATGTCGAACAGCTCGTCGAGATATTCCAGGCGTGTACTCACGCTGGCGAAACGCGGATCGTGCAGCAGGTCGGGCGACTCCATCGCCTCCACGAAACGATCGAAGGTGCCCCGCTCGCCAGGATGCCCGCTGATCACCACGCTCTCGCCGTTGGCCACGGTGAGCACGGGGTAATCGCCGGGCTGGAACGACCGGATCCACTCCGGCGAGACCGGGCCGTCCCACAGGTGGTCGTGCACGTGTTCGTTCACGTACAACATGGTCTGCGCCATCGACACCTCCACGTGCTGCCCGCGACCGGTGCGCTCGCGTTGGTACAGAGCGGCGAGAATGCCGCTGGCGCATTCCAGCGACGTATACAGGTCGCCGTGACTGTGCGGGTCGTTGACGTACTCCACCGGGTGTCCAGCACCCTGATGCGAATCGCACTGTGCCTTGGTGAAGCCGGTCTCGGCGCCGATGACCGAGGCGTACGCGCGGCGGTTCCGCCACGGCCCGGTGGATCCGTAGCCGGTGATGCTCGCGTAGATGGCACGCGGGTTGGCCGCCGCAATCGCTGCATAGCCCAGGCCCATACGATCCATCACGCCCGGTCGGAAGTTCTCGATCACGATGTCGATCTGGCCAATGAGCCCGAGCAGCAGCTCGACGGCGCGCGGCTTGGTCATGTCGAGGCTGATGTTGCGCTTGCCTGCGTTCTGCTGGATGAAGTAACTCGCCAGGCCCCCCACTCGAGGGTTGGCGAAACGGGTCAGGTCGCCGGCCGGCGGTTCCACTTTGATCACATCAGCCCCCATGTCGCACAGCATGCGCGCCGCATGCGGCCCGCTGAGCACGCGCGTGAAATCGAGTACCCGCACACCGGTCAGCGGGCCATCGCTGGTGGCCCGCTCTGCAGCGGGCGGGAATGACTCGTCACCGAGGTGGGTTCCTTGTGCCATACGCGTAGTCTCGCGTCCAGACCGCTGTATCCCGAATCGAACAAACAGGAGCCCATCGTGCTGTTCAGCAAGAAGTCCGAAATGGTGTCGCCCGACGAAGCACTGCCCGGTCGCACCGACCAGACCATGCCCGTACCCGAGCTCCATTACATCAATGGCAACCCGCTACAGGGTCCATGGCCCGATGGTTTCGAGACTGCCGTGTTCGGCATGGGTTGCTTCTGGGGCGCCGAGCGCAAGTTCTGGCAGGCGCCAGGGGTGTTCAGCACCGCCGTTGGATACGCCGGCGGGTACACGCCCAATGCCACCTACGAAGAGGCGTGCAGCGGGCGTACCGGCCACGCCGAGGTCGTGCTCGTGGTGTTCAACCCCGCCGAGGTCAGCTTCGAGCAGCTGCTCAAGGTGTTCTGGGAGAGCCACAACCCCACCCAGGGCATGCGTCAGGGCAACGACATGGGCTCGCAGTATCGCAGCACGATCTACACCACCACCGACGCACAATTGACGGCCGCGCACGCCAGCTGCACGTTGTACCAGGAGCGCCTCAGCGAGGCCGGGCTCGGCACCATCACCACCGAGATCGCCGCATGTGGCGAGTTCTTCTACGCCGAGCCCTATCACCAGCAGTACCTCGGCAAGAACCCCAACGGTTACTGCGGTATCGGTGGCACCGGGGTGAGCTGCCCCATCGGCCTCAAGGCCTGATTCCCCACCCATTGGCGCGGATGTCGTCGCCATCAGCGTCGATGCCCCGTCCGGACCATCGCAGCACGCCGGGCGTCTCGCTGAGCTTGGCGATCAGGCCCTGCATCGGTGTTCCCCCAACCTCGACGATGGCCTGACGCGCCGCGTAGTGCGGGTCAGCGGCGATGTCGGCCATGTCCATCACCGGCCCCGCAGCAGCCTCGGCCTCATCGAACAAGCGCAAGACCTCGTCCTGCGGACGTTGCCTGCACCAATCGATCATGATTGCCTCCAACTCGGCACGGTTGGCCATTCGTGCACCGAAGGTTTCAAACCGCTCGTCGCCGCCGACTCCGAGCAACCGCAGTACCCGCGCTGCGACGGTGTCGCTGCTGGCGCTGACGCCAATCCACTTGCCGTCGCTACAGAGATATGTGCCACGTGGCGTGGTGTAGGGCAGGCCGGCACCGAGACGTGGCTGCATCTCACCAGTGAGCTTGTACAACGACAGCAGCGGCCCCATCATCTGGAACACACTCTCCAGCAGGCTGACATCGACCACCTGGCCCGTTCCGCTGTGCAGGGCAACCATCGTTGCAAATGCACCGACCAGACCCGTGACCTCATCTGTGAGGGCGATGGCCGGCAGAAGTGGCTGCCCACCCGGCTCGCCGCTGATCGATGCCAAACCACTCATCACCTCGGCGATGCTGGCAAACCCGGTGCGGTTGCGGTACGGCCCGGTCTGCCCGAATCCGGTGACGCGGGTGATGACGAGCGCGGGGTTCACGGCGTGTAGCTCGTCGGGACCCAGACCCAGCCGTTCGAGCGTGCCCGGCCGAAAGTTCTCCACCAGCACGTTGGCGTCGCGCACCAGCCGCAGCAACAGGTCTCGGTCGGCATCGTCTTTCAGGTCGAGCGCGAGTGAGCGCTTGTTGCGGTTGACCAGCTTCCACCACAGACCCTCGCCATCGCGCGGGTCGCGCCACGCCATGTTGCGCAAGCTGTCACCGGTATCAGGCCGCTCGACCTTGATCACGTCGGCACCGAAATCAGCCAGATAGCGCGCGCAGTTCGGACCGGCGATCACCGTCGACAGATCGATGACGCGTATGTCGTGCAGCGGCGGCGGCGGCGGCAGGGTCTGACTCACGGGGCCCATCCGGCAAGGAGCGTGCACGCCTCGGCGATGTCGTCGGCGCTGCCCGCGTAGGAGAATCGCACCGAGCGATGGCCGAGCGTCGTATCGAAGTCGAGCCCCGGTGTGGCGGCCACTCCGAGTTCGTCAAGCCACCGGCGGCACAGGACCATCGAGTCATCACCCAGGTGCGACACATCGGCGTACACGTAGAACGCGCCATCAGCCTCGGCGACCTGCGTGATGCCGGCGGCTGCCAGACCGTCGAGGAGCATGCCGCGGTTCGCCCGGTACCGATCGACATGGGCATCGAGTTCGGGCTGGTGATCAAAGGCAGCCAGGCCGACAACCTGCGACACGTGCGGGGCACAGATGTAGAGGTTCTGCTGCAGACGTTCGAAGGCGTCGGTCAATGCATCGGGGGTGACGACCCAACCGAGTCGCCATCCGGTCATGCTGAAGTACTTCGAGAAGCTGTTGATGACCACGGCATCGTTGGAGTGTTCGAGCATCGTCGCAGCAGGGCCGTTGTAGGTGATGCCGTGATAGATCTCATCACTGATCAGGCGGATGCCATGTTCGCGGCAGTGGGAACCGAGCAACGCCATTGCAGCCGGCGACAACACGGTGCCGGTCGGGTTCGATGGCGATGCAACGATGAGCCCGTCTAGGTGCCCGGCCCCGTCCAGCATCTCAGCAGTGGGCGCCCACCGCGACCCGGCCCCGACCGGAATGGGTACCGGCTCGATGTCGAGCGCCAACAAGGCGTTGCGATAGCACGGGTAGCCGGGTTCGAGCACCCCGACGCGCTGGCCCGCATCGAAGCATGCAAGGAACGCCAGCGAAAAACCCGCTGATGCGCCCGCCACCACCATCACCCGTTCAACGGGCACCTGTACGCCGTACCACTCGTCGTAGTGCCGGGCGATACGCCGGCGCAGGCTCATCAGACCAGCAGCGTTGGTGTAGCCGAGCGGCTGGCGCTGCAACGCTTGGACCGCCACCGCCAATGCACCGGCGGGCGCCGAGGTGGATGGCTGCCCGAGCTGGAGGTGCATCACCCGATGTCCGGCGGCCTCGCGTTCGCTGGCCAGCGCGCCCATCACCATGGCATGGAAGGGGGGCACCCGCCCGGCACGCATCGATGCCGCCAGGGCAGTGGGCGCGGGACTCATTGCAGGATGTTGAAGTCGGCTGGAAGATCACCGCGACCCGTGAGGGCGCGGATGACCTGATGGGCGTCACCGGCCGCCACGAGCGCGACCACCACGATCTCGGCCGCAGTGGATTCGAGGTCATCGTCAAGCCCGAGGGCGCGCTGCAGGTCGAGCATGTGTACCCCGGCCTCCACCACGCGGGTGGCGAGGAAGTCGATCAACGCGATCTGCCCGAACGGTGTGTAGACCGGGGCATCGTCGTCAGCCAGCCCAACGCGCACACAGGCGGCCTCGATCGTGGAGCGAACCTTGCCCACCGGGTCGTCGCGCATCTCCTCGCCTGCCGCATGTCCCCGCGCCGCTACCTGGGCGTGGAGACCCGGACCACCGTTGAGCACCGTGTGGTAGTACTCAGCGGCGCTGTACAAGATGACCTCGCTCGACGGCGCTGCATCGAGATACGTGGCGGCCGTGCTGTAGGCGCGGATGGCGTGGGCGAACAGCTCGCGCACGTTCCACTCACCGAGTCCGGGCAGATCGAACTGTTCGTCGGACATGTCAGCGGCGAGACGGATATAGGCCTCGCCGAGGTGATCGAATGCGGTCCTCACCGCAACTGCAGAGTGAAGCACCGGTCCTCCAGACGGCCGAGCGCATAGGTCTCGTAATCAATGCCGAAGTCGCTGTAGAGATGGCGGCAACGCTCGCTCCACGCCAGGGCCTCCGGCGTGGAGATGCGGTGCACCACCTGGGTGATACCCGTGTCGTAGACGCGGTACTCGGCCCACGTGCCCGGGAAGTCCTTCACGCAGCCGACCTCGATGGTGGGCACGTTGTCGGCGTTGGTCATCGGACGCACGCGGTGCCGGTGGGTGTGACCGGCGGTGTAGGCAATGATGCTGGCGCGGCGCATGACGACATCGGCCAAACCGTCGCTGGCATCGGGGTGCAGGCCGAAGTAGTTCTCGCCGCGCACGCCGTCGGGGGTGCCCCCGGTCCATTGTTGATGGTGCCCCATCACGATGACAGGCCGATCGGCCTCAGCGGCAAGTGCGTCGAGCCAGTCAAGTTGTTGCAACGACAACGAACCTGTGGTCTGCCCGGGGATGACCGTGTCCATCAGGGCCACGTACACACCCGGCAGTTCAACCCACTGATCGCCGTCGTACCCGCTCTGGAACTTGTACGCATCGTGGTTGCCGCGCACCACGTGCAGTCGGCCGGCAAAGGCGCCACGGTAGTGCTGCTCGAACGCCGCCCATTCCTCGGGCTGGCCATCCTGGCTGAGGTCGCCCTTCACGAACACGGCCCACGGCTCGATCGCGTCGATCTCTGCAATGGCCCCACGGTTCATCGTCTCCGGATACGGCGACTCGCCGGCGGCGCTGCGTTGGATCGGGCCCTCGGGGTTGTTATCAATACGGCCACATTCGGTCTCGCCGAAGTGCACGTCGTTGACCGTGGCAAAGCGGCACAACAATTCGCCCTGGGGACGCGGCAGCGTGGTGACCCACTGCCCGTGGAACTCGTAGGGGGTGTCGTGGGCCAGATCGTCGTAGCGGTACACCGTGGTGCCGTCGTGCATCACGATGAGGTCGTCGGCGACAGTAGTGATATCCACGCCGCAACCGTAGCCGCGGCCGCGTCGGCTCAGGCCTTCAGCACCACTGCACCGGCGATCTCGTCAGCGGTAGGGACGATCGCGGCGCATCGGCAATGGAACGCTCCACCACCGGCCGCTGAACTTCCATGCGGTGTTGCGTGCCTGCACCTCGTCGGACACCATGATGGGGCGCGGCCACATGGCCTGCACGGCCGCGGCGATGGCCACGGCTTCCTCGTCGGTGGGAGCCGGCGAGATCTCGCCGGTGAGCGGAGCGCTCATAGCGGCATGTTGCCGTGCTTGCGGCGGGGCAGTTCCTCGCGCTTGGTACGCAACATGCGCATGCCCGCGATGATCTTCTGACGCGTCTCGGCGGGATCGATGACGTCGTCGATGTACCCGCGCTCGGCCGCCGCGTACGGGTTGGCGTACTTCTCGGTGTAGTCGGCGACCAGTTCTGCACGGCGGGCAACCGGGTCGGCGGCCTGTTGCAGTTCGCGGCGGTACACGATCTCCACGGCACCTTGGGGACCCATTACGGCCAGTTCGGCGGTTGGCCACGCATAGGCGAGGTCCGAGCCGATGGACTTGGAGTCCATGACCACGTAGGCGCCACCGTAGGCCTTGCGGGTGATGATCTGGATACGCGGCACCGTGGCCTCGCAGTAGGCGTACAGCAGCTTGGCGCCGTGGCGGATGATGCCGCCGTACTCCTGATCGACGCCGGGCAGGAAACCGGGCACGTCGACGAATGTGACGAGCGGGATGTTGAACGCATCGCAGGTGCGCACGAATCGCGCCGCCTTGCTGGCGGATTCGATGTCGAGCACACCCGCGAGCATGAGCGGCTGGTTACCAACGATGCCGACCGGCTTGCCGTCGATGCGGCTGAAGCCACACACGATGTTCTTGGCCCAATGGCTGTGGTATTCGAAGAACTCGCCGTCGTCGACGACGGCGGCAATGACCTTCTTCATGTCATAGGGCTGGTTCGGCGAGGCGGGCAGGATGTCGCGCAGTTCGGGGCAGAGGCGATCGGGATCGTCACCGGTTTCGATGGCCGGCGGCTCCTCGAGATTGTTCGCCGGCAAGAAGCTGAGCAGGAAGCGGACATCGTCGAGACAGCTCTTCTCGTCGGCCGACACGAAGTTGGCGACACCGCTCTTGGAGGCATGGCTCATCGCGCCACCAAGTTCCTCCAGCGTGACGTCCTCGCCCGTGACGGTCTTGACGACATCGGGGCCGGTGATGAACATGTGGCTGGTCTCGCGCACCATGAAGATGAAGTCGGTCATGGCCGGGCTGTACACGGCGCCGCCGGCACAGGGCCCGAGAATGACCGAGATCTGCGGCACCACACCGCTCGACCGCACGTTGCGGAAGAAGATGCCGCCATAACTGGCCAGCGAGACGACACCTTCTTGGATGCGGGCACCGGCACCGTCGTTGAGACCCACCACCGGTGCGCCAACCTTGACGGCGAGGTCCATCAGCTTGTGGATCTTCTCGGCGAAGACCTCGCCCAACGCCCCGCCGAACACGGTGAAGTCCTGGCTGAACACGAACACCTTGCGACCATCGACCGTGCCCCACCCGGTGATGACACCGTCGGTATACGGGCGCTCCTCCAACCCGGCCGCATGTGCCCGGTGCCGAGCGAGCATGTCGAGCTCCTGGAAGCTGTCTGGGTCGAGGAAGTAGTCGATGCGTTCGCGGGCCAGCAGCT
>CAFBLP010000038.1_pt1 | contig 27154 bp, 24 predicted proteins | sample 7268181 | NCBI WGS metagenome assembly CAFBLP01 (sample SAMEA6814034, study PRJEB35770) | freshwater metagenome | biome: Freshwater; feature: Freshwater reservoir; material: water | place: Czech Republic | collected 2017-05-23 | depth 30m m | reverse complement strand
GTTGCCAACCTGTACGACATGATCCACCCCAACGCCAGCGACACCATGACGGTTCGCTCGGTGTTCGTGATCGGCCCAGACAAGAAGGTCAAGCTGCAGATCACCTACCCAGCCTCGACCGGACGCAACTTCGAAGAGATCCTGCGCGTCATCGACAGCCTGCAGTTGTCGGCGAAGTACAAGGTTGCCACCCCGGCCAACTGGCAAGACGGCGACGACGTGATCATCGGTGCCGCGGTCAGCGACGACGAGGCCAAGCAGCTGTTCCCGCAGGGTTGGACCACCGTCAAGCCCTACCTGCGCGTGATGCAACAGCCCGGCAAGTGAGCCAACGCCGATCACCGGCGACGGGCCGGCATAGCAGCGGCCCTCAACACAGATTTGCCTGAACCCAGGCACGAACCGAAGGCGCCAGTCGATCGAGATGATCGGCTGGCGCTTCTCGTATCTGGGTGGCACTGATGGGCACCGCGACCCGGTCAGCGTCGACCACGACTGCGTCCGCGCCGAACCGTCGGGCCAGCTCGCTGATGTAGACGTCACTGCTGAACACCACATGGGGACCGCTGTCGTGCGGCCACTGCGACTCGAACAGCGCCATCCACTTCGCCCACAATTCCTCGTTGGCGAAGTCGTTGTCGAGCTGATGTCGCAGCTCGACCACCGTGACCCGTGGGTGCAGATCGGCAAGCCATGCGGCACGCAGTTCGCCGGGCACCAACTCGCCATCTCGGGTGTTGACGAACACCACCAAGTGTTGCGTGCGCTGCTCGGCCCACTCGATCATGTACGAATGACCGAGGTGCGGCGGATTGAAACGCCCCACGATCAGGCCGGTGGGATATCTGGTCATCGCCAGCGAGCTCCGGGCTGCTCGGGTGACGAACCGGGCGACGAACCGGGCGAACGCCGGATGATCCTGTTCATTTCGCCGTGGGCAACGCCTCGACAACCGAGCGCCAGCCCGCACCCAGCGCAGTGGCATCACCGGCTCCGTGCGCGTGCGGGGCACCGAGCACATGCGCATAGGCGGTCAGCGCCAACGCCGTTGCCACGGCGTCCTGGGTGATCACGGCCAACGACACGGCACGCTCGAGCCAGCCGCGTGCTGCCAAGCCATCACCCGCAGCCGCCGCTGACGACCCGGCAGCGATGCCGGCAATCACACCATCGAGGTACGTGTGGCCCACAGCGTCGGACACCTCGGTGGCGGCCTCGATGGCCTCATCGGCGCTGCCCTGCAGCGCTGCGACGAGCGCGCGGATCGATTGGAAGAACGGATGCGCTTCGATGCCGTTGCTCACATGGGCGAGCGCCGTGCGGGCCTCTTCGTAATCGCCGATCTGGGCGAGCCCTGCGGCACGGATGACCCACGACTCGCCAGCATCGGCCTGCACCTTGCGCAAGCGCTCAATGGCTTCGTCGGCAAGCGTGACCGTTGCCCTGCCGTCGCCGCTGTGCATGGCGATGCCGGCGGCGGCAACGAACGGGAAGGCCGCCTGGCCGAACTGGTCGGATTGTGCCAGCAACGCCTCGCTGGTGCGGGCAGCGTTGGGATCGCCCAGGGCCACCTGGGTACGACCGAGCACGGCGAGCGACTGCGCCAGGCCGAAGCCATCGCCGAGCTTTTTGAACCGCGCCCGCGCCTGCTCGGCGAGGCCGGCGGCGGCTTCGACGTGACCGGTCCACAGACGCATGGACGCCAACAGTGTGAGCATCATCCCCTCGGCCCATTCATCGCCGCGCTCGCGTGCTTCGTGACGGACGGCATTCGCAAGCTCGTCCGCTTCTTTGAAGCGTCGGTTGTAGAAGTGCACGAACGCCATCAGGCCATTGACCCAACCAACGCCGGCACGATCGCCGAGCTCGGTCAGGGTCTCGAAGGCGCGGCGCAGGTGCTCGGCGGCGACATCCATGTTGCCGCTGAGAAACGCCATGAACGCGCGGTGTTGCTCGATGTAGCCGAGGCCACGGCGGTCGCCGAGTTCGATGTAGATGCTCTCGGCCTCGCCGAACAGCCACTCGGCATCGGCCAACGAACCGCCGAAGAGCTCGAGGAAGCCGCGTAGGCGCAATGTGTCGGCGAGCTGCTGGAAATCGCCAAGTTCGCGGAAGAGGTCGATGGCCTCGCCGAGCTGACGACGCGCCGCGGGCAGGTCGCCGCCGATCTGGCTGATCTGCCCACGGGCGCGTCGGGCACCAGCCTCGATGAGTTGATCGCCAGCCGAGAGCGCCTCGGACAACACCGAGTCGGACTCGGCTCTGGCCCGATCGAGCTGGCGAAGATCGACGAGCGCGTTGATGCGCTTCAGGCGCAGGCCGGCGCGCGTCTGGCGCGTATCGGCAGACTTCGGGCCGAGTTCCAACAGATCGACGGCCCTGGTGGAATACCGCACGATCTGGCGCAGATTGCCCTGTTCGACAGAGCGCTCGGTGGCGGATTGCAGAGCGAGCACCGCCTGTTCAAACACATCATCGGGCACGCCGGCGAGCTGACCGAGTTCGGACACCAGCTCGGCGGCCGAGGCAAGGTGGTGGGCAACGTCATCGGGGTTGACCTGACGCCCCAGCATCGACTTGGCGACACCCATATGGCGGGCGGCACGCACGGCCTTGGTGAGGGTCTGATAGGCCACCTCGCGCACCGAATCGCTCTTGAACGACCAACGCCGACCCTCGATCTCGAGCAACCCACCGTCGAGCAACCCGTCGAGGACAGCGATGTCGAGGCGCTGGCCGAGCTCGGCCGCAAAGCGTTCGAGGCTCGTCACGGACCCGGATGGTCCGAGCACGGCAGCATTGTCGATGGCTGCGCGCTGGTCGGGCGGGAGTTGGTCGAGGCGGGCAGCGATGACAGCCCGCAGCGAATCGGGCAGCGCACGAACGTCGCCGCCCTCGGCAACCAACACGGCCAGTTCTTCGAGGAAGAGCGGATTACCGCCCGAACGCTCGTAAATGGTCGTGATCGTGGCTTCGTCCGCGTCGGGGCCGATGATGGCCCGGCACAGCTGCCCTGCAGAGATCCGGCCGAGGGGTTCGAGCGGTAGGCGAACCACCGCCGCCCGCGTGGATACCGGCGGCCAGACCAGTTCGGGGTCGGGCCGGTTCGTGGTGACGAGCACGAAGGGGGTGCGGGCGAGCGCAACCAGGAGGTGCTCGCACAGCGCCAGCACCACGGGGTCGGCCCAATGCACATCGGTGATGGACAGCAGCACCGCACCCTGACGCAGCTTGCGTTCGAGGACGGCGGTGACTGCCCGGGTCACGGCGTCTCGGGCCGTGACGGGGTCGACGTCATCGAGCTTGGACGGATACCCGAGCAGGTGTTGGAAGGCCTCGGCGAGGCCCTGTTTGGTGGCGTCGTCGACGTCGCCGAACAGCTCGTGCCCCAGCGCCGCGGCCATCTCGCGGATGGTGTCGATCGAGGGCGCTGCGTCAAGTTCGAGTCGGTCGAACAGGGCGCTGGCGACCGGCCACCAGACGTTGGATTCGCCGTAGGGCACGGCGAAACCCTCGACGACGAGCAATGCGTACTTGAGGCGGGCAGCGTCGAGCAGTTCGTCGACGAGCCGGCTCTTTCCGACACCACCCTCGCCGTCGACGGCGATGAGCGCCGCCTGCGAGTTGGCCATCGCGAAGTCGACCGCAGCAATGGTGAGCCCGAGTTCGGTGGACCGGCCCATGATGGCGACGTCTCTGCGGCGGCGACGGGCGCCCGGCTGCGCAACCGCACCCTTGGCCAACCATGCGGCAACGGCTGCCTCGCGACCCTTTGCCGACAGCTCACCCTGTGACACGTAATCGATGTTGTCAACGGTGAGACCGTGCGTGGTTTCTCCCACCAGCACCCCGCCCGGCGGAGCCAACGACTGCAACCGCGAGGCGGTGTTGACGACGTCTCCCATGGCCGTGTGGTCGGTTCCGGCGACAGTGCCCACCAATGCCACACCGGTGTTGATGCCCACGCGCATCTGCAGCGCGGCGGAATCGTCGGTGGTCACACGCGACGCAGCAAACGACGCCAGCGATTCCTGCATCCGCAAACCCGCCCGGACCGCACGTTCGGCATCGTCCTCGTGTGCGACCGGCACGCCGAACAGGGCAACGATGCCGTCTCCGACGAACTTGTCGACCGTGCCGCCAAAGGTGGTGATGTCCTCGACCAGCCGCTGGAAGCAGGAGTCGACCAGGCGTTTGACGTGCTCTGGGTCGAGGTTCTCGGACAGTGTCGTGAAGCCGACCAGATCGGCGAAGAGCACGGTGACCACGCGGCGTTCCTCGAGGGTCGCCGCAGCCACCGCATATCCGCACGTTGGACAGAACCGAGAGCCGGCCGCAACCGGGTTTGCGCAGGATGGGCACGAACTCACTGTGCTGATCGTACGGCATGCGGGCGCCACCTCCCGACACGGGTTTCATGAGTCCAGCGGGGTGCCCACCGGTCGTGCAGTAGGTTGGGGCCGTGTTCCGACACGCATTGCTTCTCGGCGCAGCCATATCGGTGGTTCTGTCGGCCAGCGCGCTGGCCGGGTGTTCGCCCGACCTTGGCGATGCTCCCACGCCCAGCCGTACTGCCGATCAGCAACAGGGCGAGCGGCTGGCCCAGATCTCGGGATGCATGGCCTGCCATGCGCCCGGTGGTTCGGCCACATCGTTCGTCGGGCTCGCAGGCACGACGGTGCGGCTGGCCGACGGGTCATCGGTGATCGCTGATTCGTCGTACCTCACTGAGTCGATCGTCTACCCGAACGCCAAGCGGGTTGCGGGGGCGACGCTGGCAATGCCGACGAACTCGTTGACTGCTGCTGAGGCGGCGCGCATCGTCGCCTACATCGAGGCGCTGTCAGACGTGACACCTGTCCACCGCCCGTAGGCACGAATCCACCCAGTACAGGGTCATGTCACGGCATTTTGCGCTACAAATATTGCATGACTGAAGCCCCCACCACCACTGCTGCAGCCGGAGCCATCGATGCCACCAAGGTCTACGGGTCAGGTGACAGCGAGGTGCGCGCCCTCGACGGCGTCACGGTTGCGTTCGAAGCCGGCCGGTTCACAGCCATCATGGGACCCTCCGGTTCGGGCAAATCAACCCTGATGCACACCCTCGCCGGGCTCGACGGCCTCACCTCGGGCACCGTGTACATCGGCGACACCTACCTGGCCACGCTGAAGGACAAAGAACTCACCGAGCTGCGCCGCCGCAAGGTCGGTTTCATCTTCCAGGCCTACAACCTCATTCCCACGTTGTCGGCCGAGGAGAACATCCGCCTGCCCCTCTTGCTGGGCAACTCCAAGGGCGACGAGGCATGGATCAACCGGGTGATTGACACCGTTGGTCTGCGCGACCGCCTGACCCACCGTCCGAGCGAGTTGTCGGGCGGGCAGCAACAGCGCGTTGCCGTTGCACGAGCGATGGCCAGCCAGCCCACCATCATCTTCGCCGACGAACCCACCGGCAACCTCGACAGCCGCACGGGCGCCGAGATCCTGTCGTTCATGCGCCTTGCGGTCAACGAATTCGGCCAGACCATCGTCATGGTCACCCATGACCCCGTGGCGGCGAGCTACGCCGATCGCGTCATCTTCCTCGCCGACGGGCGCATCGTCGACGAGATGCAGGACCCCACCGCCGAGCGCGTCCTTGATCGCATGAAGCGCTTCGGGGACTGACGTGTTCCGAATCTCACTGAAGAATGCACTGGCCCGCAAGGGTCGACTCCTGCTCACCTCACTGGCTGTCATTGCTAGTTGTGCCTTCTTGAGCGGCGTCTTCGTGTTCAGCGACACGATCAACGCCAGCATCGACCGCCTCTTCGCGACGGCGTACGCACACACCGATGCCTTCGTGCGCTCCTCGAACGTGATCGAGGGAGACTTCGGCGCCGACACCCGCGCCCGTCTCTCTGACTCGCTGATCGCAACGATCCGGGCGGTGCCGGGCGTGACCGAGGCCGAGGGTGACGTGCAGAGCTTTGCGCGTATCGCCACCTCGGCGGGCAAGCCGCTGGGCATCGACGGACCACCCAAGTACGGCGGGGTGTTCACCGGCGCCGAGAGCTCGCCATGGAGGATCGATCAGGGCAGGCCCGCACGCGGCCCCACCGAGGTCGTCATCGACAAGCGCTCCGCCAAGGAAGGCAAGATCGCGCTCGGCGATTCGGTCACCGTCACCGCCAAGCAGGGTGCCCGCCCGTTCACCGTCGTCGGCATTGTCACCTTCGCCGGATCGGATACATCGGGCTCGGCAACATGGGCCCTGTTCGATCTCAACACCGCAGAGGAATTCGTGGTCGGCGAGGCCGGCAAGATTGATTCGGTCATCGTTCGCAGCGATGGCACGACCACCGACGAGGCGTTGAAGGCCCGCATCTCCCAAGCACTCACGGGTGACTCGGTCCAGGTGCTCACCGGTGCCGAGATCACCAAGGAGACGCAGGACTCCGTGGCGAAGTTCTTCAACATCTTCAGCACGGTGCTCACCATTTTCGCAGCGATTGCCCTACTGGTCGGCTGCTTCGTGATCTACAACGTGTTCCGGATCACCGCTGCGCAACGCCAACAAGAGAGCGCCCTGATGCGCGCCATCGGCGCCAGCCGTGGACAGGTCGTGAAATCGTTGTTCGTCGAGGCCGGCGTCGTAGGCATCGTCGGCAGCGTGCTCGGCTTCCTCGGTGGCGTCGTGCTGGCGACGCTCATCCTCGGACTCCTCAAAGCCACGGGCAACGGTCCATCGGACAACTCCCTCACCATCAACCCCTCGTCATTCGTCATCACGCTCATCGTCGGTTTTGTCGTCACCGTGCTGTGCGCCACCCTGCCGGCGATCCGCGCCGGACGGGTCTCGCCGCTGGCGGCGATGCGCGACGTCAGCATCGATCGATCGGGCCTCTCGCGCAGACGCATCGTCGTGGGTTTCGGCTTCATCGCCATCGCGGTGGGCGGCGTCGTGCTGGGGCTCACCGGTTCTGCAGTGTGGTTGGCCCCCGGCGTGGGCGGGCTCTTTGCCGGTCTCATCGCCCTTGGCCCCGTGGCCGTCGGGCCGATGATGTCGCTGCTGGTGGCGCCGCTGCGCACCCTGCGCGGCGTCACGGGCGAGATCGCCGTACGCAACGCCGCCCGCAGTCCCGAACGCACCTCGCTCACCGCCGCTGCGCTGGGCATCGGCCTGGCCCTGCTCGTCGCCGTCGCCACACTCGGCTCGTCGCTCCAGGGCTCCATCCGCGACGCGATCGGCAAGCAGTTCACCGGCAACTTCGCCATCAGCACCAGCGACGGCCAGGGCTTCGGCGGCCTTCCCCCGGTGCTCGCCGACGAACTGAACAAGCTGCCCGAGATCAGCGACGCTGTCGGTCTCGGTGTCGCCCAGATGCTGGTGATCGAGAAGGGCAAACCCATTGCGAAGGGCGTCATCACCGTCGATGCAACACACGCTGCAAAGCTGCTCAGCGTCCCCTTCATCGAAGGTGGATGGGCGGGGCTCGACAGCACCAGCATCCTGGTGGCCAAGGACAAGGCCAACCGCGATGGACTGCACGTGGGCAGCAAGATCTCCACGATGTTCCTCGATCAGTCGACAGCCACGCTGACGGTTGCCGGAATCTTCGATTCGAAGAACTTCGGCAACCTCATCACCGACAGCGCGTTGTTCGATGGGCGCGGCGCAGCCCTGTTCGATGTGCAGGTGCTCGTGCAGACCAAGCCGGGGGTCTCTGACGCTGACGCAACTGCGGCCGTGAAGACCGTCACCGACCGGTACCCGACAGCAAAGGTGCAGACCCGCCATCAGTTCATCGAGGCCCAGGTCGATCAGGTCAAGGGCATCCTGGTGTTCATCTACGCCCTGCTGTTGATGTCGGTCTTCATCGCAGTGCTGGGCATCGTGCTGACGCTGCTCCTCGCCGTGCACGAACGCCGCCGCGAGCTGGGCCTGGTGCGCGCCATCGGCATGACCCGCAAGCAGGTACGCGGCAGCATCCGCTGGGAAGCCATCGTCACGGCCGTACTCGGCGCCATCATGGGAACCGTGCTGGGTCTGGCCCTTGGCTGGATCGTCGTGCGCGCCCTGCGTCCGCAGGGCTTCACGGTGTTCAGCGTGTCGGCGGTGTCGATTGCACTGTTCGCCGTTGCGGCCATCATCTTCGCGGTGGTGGCGGCATGGTGGCCAGCGCGTCGGGCAGCCAACTCCGACATCCTGCAGGCCATCGCCACCACATGACAACGGCACACCGACCCCGGCGTCGACCGGTCAGCGCAGTACTCCACCTCACCTTCAAGAACGTGACAGCTCGGTTCGGGCGCGTCGTGCTCACAGCGCTCGCCATTGTGGTCAGCACGGCGTTCCTGTCGGGAACCTTCATGTTCCGCGACACGCTCGAGGGCACCTTCGACGCCCTGTTCGCCAAGTCCTACGAGAAGGTCGATGCCTACGTGCAATCGGCCAACACCGTGGAGACAGCGTTCGGTTTCGAAGTGCGCGACAAGGTACCCATCAACGCCGTCGAAGCAGTGGCGCAGGTAAGCGGTGTCGCCGATGCTCAAGCACTGGTACAGGGCGATGCCGTGGTCATCGCCAAGGACGGCAAGCCGGTCGAGCGAACCACCCGCGCCACGTCTGGCGGCACCATCAACACCGGCGATCTCTCGGTCTGGAAGTTGACCAGCGGCCGCTACCCCACCGGTGGCAGGGACGTCGTGCTCGACGATCAGACAGCGTCGGACGGCGGCTACGCCATTGGCGACTCGGTGAAGATCAACGCAGAGGCCGGTTCACGCTCGTTCACCCTGGTCGGCATAGCCCAGTACAACAACGTGGCCACGCCCGGCGATGCGACCTGGGCACTGTTCGATGCCACCACGGCCATGGAGTTCGTGGCCAAACCCGGGTTCATCGATGCAGTGTTGGTGCGCGGCGACGGTTCAGTCACCGATGCCGAGTTGGCCCAGCGGGTGCAGACAGCACTCGACCAGACGCCTGCGCTCACACCGCTGCAGGCGCTCACCGGCGCGGAGATCACCGTGCAGAGCCAGACCGAGATCCAAAAGGGTCTGGGCTTCTTCACCATCTTCCTGTCGATCTTTTCGTTCATTGCGCTCGGGGTCGGCTGTTTCGTGATCTACAACGTGTTCTCGATCACGGCAGCGCAACGCCGACGCGAGAACGCACTGCTGCGGGCCATTGGCGCAAGCCGCCGTCAGGTCACCCGGCTGATGCTCCTGGAGGCTGCCGTCATCGGCCTGCTCGGCTCCGCTCTGGGATTGGTGGCCGGGGCCGGACTCGCCGTTGGCATCCAGGTCGCGCTCAACGGTGCCGGCCTAGGCGTTCCCTCGCGCGGTCTCGTCATCACGGCTGGCACGGTGATGGTCACCGTCATCGCCGGTCTGGTCACCACGTTGGTTGCCGCCGCCGTGCCGGCCATCTCGGCCGGCAGCGTTCCCCCCGTTGCGGCGATGACCGAATCGGCCTTCGAACAACCCCGCAGCCACCGTGGTCGCATCGTCAGTGCCTGCGGCTTCATCGCTCTCGGAGCATCGGCCATCATCGGCGTGCTCGCCGGTGCCGACTCGCTGCTGCTCGGCGTCGCTGTAGTGGCGGTCTTCGTCGGGGTACTCCTGCTCGGCCCAACGATGGCCAACCCCATCGCGCGTGTGCTGGGCGGACCCGTCGAACGGCTCCGCGGCATCACCGGGGGCATGTCACGCGCCAATGTGCAACGCAACCCACGACGCACTGCGCGTACCGCCGCCCCCGTGCTGATCGGGGTCGCACTGGTTACCGGGGCCAGCGTGTTCGCGGCATCGATCAAGGAGCAGTTGCGCGACACGATCGGCAAACAGTTCCTCGGTGACTACGTGATCAACTCCTCCAACGGCGGATCGCTCAGTTTCAGCCAGTCGTTCGTCGACGAACTCAACACGCTTCCCGAGGTCGGGGCCGCCACCGGGCTCGGCTTTGCCCGGCTGCAAGACGCTGGCACCAACAAGGGCTTCTTCGCCACCACGGTCAACCCGGTGACGGCAGAAGGCATCCTCGACTACACCTTCGTGCAGGGCTCGTTCGCCTCGCTCACACCGCAGGGCATCCTGGTGAGCACCGGCGAAGCGAAGCGGGCCGGCCTCGCCGTCGGCTCGACCGTGGCGCTGCGTGTCGGGCAGACCGACATCACGGTCACGGTGCAGGGCATCTATGCCTCCAGCGATCTCGCCCAGGCACGTGTCGTACATCGCGCCCTGCTTAACGGCACGTCGGCCAGCAACCTCGCCGGGTTCGTGTTCATGACCAGGGCGCCAGGCGTGTCCGATACACAGTTCCGAACCGTGGTGGACGCTGCGATCACCCGCTACGGCATCGGCACACTGCAGAACCGGGGACAGTTCATCGATGGTCGCAGCGACATCATCGACCGCAGCCTCTTCTTCATCTACGGCCTCCTCGCACTCTCGGTCGTCATCGCCGTCTTCGGCATCGTGCTCACCATGTTGCTCGCCGTCCATGAACGACGGCGAGAGATCGGGTTGCTGCGAGCTGTTGGCATGACGCGGTCGCAGGTGCGTACCACCGTGCGCTGGGAGAGCGTGCTCACCTCGCTCTACGGGGCAATCGTCGGCGTGGTCCTGGGTCTGGTGCTGGGCTACATCGTCATCGTGGCGTTACGCGATCAGGGCCTGTCGAAGTTTGCAGTCCCCACCACGGCCATCATCGTGATCGTGGTCACCGCCTTCTTTGTCGGCGTCCTCGCTGCGGTGGTCCCGGCGTGGCGCGCCACCAAGCTCGACCTCCTGAAAGCGATCGGCACAGACTGATGATCAATCCACTCGACCCCGGCGATGCGGTGCTGGCGTTCCTCGCCGAACGGCACCTTGCCACCCTCACCACGATGCGCGCCGATGGCAGCCCCCATGTGGTGCCGGTGGGCTTCAGCTACTCCGCTGACGAACGACTCGTACGCATCATCACCTTCGCCCCGTCGGTCAAGGCACGCAACGCTGCCAGAGGCGGGCGGGCCGCAGTGTCCCAGGTGGACGGTGGCCGGTGGCTCACACTCGAGGGCACCGTACGGTTGGCCAGCGATCCACCGAGCGTCTCTGCTGCCGTGTCGGGGTACGCTGCCCGGTACCGCCAACCGGGAGAACGCATCGACCGGGTGGCCATCGAGATCGTCGTTGACCGAATCATGGGTCGCGCCTGAGGACATTGCCATGCCTGAAGCAACTGATATCCCGCTCGTCCAGAAACTGGGCATTCGCGAGGGAACCCGCATGTGCACCGTCAATGCACCGGCCAACTTCCGCGAGGTCCTCGGCGACCTACCGCTTGCTGTCGAATGGGCCAACCGCCTACGCGGTCCGCTGGATCTCGCCGTGGCGTTCCACGCCAAGCGCTCGGGTCTGGTTGCCAACTGGCCAGCGCTGCTCGCAGCCGTCCTGCCCGATGGCGCCATCTGGATCGCGTGGCCGAAGAAGGCCAGCGGCCTCGAGACCGATCTGACCGATATCGAGATCCGCGAGGTCCTCACGCGACGCGGGTGGATCGACAACAAGGTCTGCGCCATCGACGACACCTGGACCGCGTTGCGCTTCGTGGTTCGCAAAGAAGTGCGCAAGAAGCGCAGCGGTGGGCCCAACAAGCCCGCCAAGCTGCTCGGCCGGCGCCCCGGCGCTCACCGCTAGGGTCTCAGGCCCCGAGCCAACGGCGGATCTCGGTATCGTGCTGGCCCAGGCCCGGCGCCGCACGGCGCACCGTGGCGGGGGTGCCCGACATGCCGATGGGTGAGCGAACCGTGCGCTGCACTCCGCCGTCGTCGGTGGCGGTGTCGACAACGGGCATCAGGCCCAACGATGCGGCGGTCACGAAGGCCTGCCCGATGTCGTTGATGGGCCCGGCGGGCACGCCGTCGCGGCTCAGCTTGTCGACCCACTGCTGCACCGACCGCTGGGCGAATGCAGCGCTGAGGATGTCGTCCAACGCATCGACGTTGGTGATGCGCGCCGTGTTCGTGACGAAGCGGTGGTCGCTGGTGAGATCGACCCGATCGATGCTCGTCGCAACTTTGGTGAACTGCGCATCGTTGCCGCACGCCACCACGAAGTACCCGTCCGCTGCCTGGAAGGTCTGGTAGGGAGCGATCGATGGGTGGCGGTTGCCGAGTCGGCCCGGCACCACGCCGGCGCCGATGTGCGCCGAAGCCTGGTTCAACAGCGCCGCAAGGGCGGCGCCCATCAAGGACACCTCAACACGTTGACCGACGCCCGTGCGGCTCCGCACCGACAACGCGGCCATCACCCCGATGGTGGCCTGGAGCGCACAAATGTGGTCGATCAGGGCCACCCCGACCTTCGTGGGTTCACCCCCGGGCTGGCCGGTGATGCTCATCAAACCACTCATCGCCTGTACCAGCAGGTCGTATCCGGACAGATCGGCCGCTTCGTCGGTGGCGGCACCGAACCCGGTGATCGAGCAATACACCAGACCCGGATTGGGCACGCGGAGTTGCTCGTAGCCCAGCCCGAACCGATCGAGCGTGCCGGGCCGGAAGTTCTCGATCAGCACATCGGCGCGGCCGGCGAGCTCGATCGCCAGCGCTCGATCGGCGGTGTCGCCGAGATCCAGCGTGACACTGCGCTTGTTGCGGTTCAGCCCGATGTAATACGTGGCAACGCCATCCACCCACGGTGGACCCCACGAGCGGGTGTCGTCACCGGCGCCGGGGCGCTCGACCTTGATCACGTCGGCACCCAGATCACCCAACGTCATGGCCGCATACGGTCCGGCGAGCACCCGCGAGAAGTCAGCGACGAGGATGCCATCGAGGGGACCCGCACCCGGCCGGGCGGTGGTTGGCATGGGGCTCGAATCGCTGGAAGGCACAGCACAGTGTGGCACCGTGAGCCCGGCTGACCGATAACGTGCGGGCACCATGTTGGCGCTGCTGGACGGACTCTTCAACGGCCTCGAGAAGGTCTCCGCCTCACAGTGGTTCTACCTCCTCGTCTTCACCTTGTCGTTCTTCGACAGCGTGTTCCCGGTGGTGCCCAGCGAGACCGCTGTCATTCTCGGCGGCATCGCTGCCGGGCAGGGACATCTCAACATCGTGGCCGTCATTGCGTGCGGCGCGATCGGTGCGGCGCTGGGCGACAATGCCGCCTACTCCATCGGGCACCGCTTCAGCGGCCGGATCGAACTCTGGTACTCCAGGAAAGAGCAACGCGCCCGCAAGCTCACCTGGGCCGAACAGCAATTGCGGGTACGGGGTGGGTCGCTGCTGCTCACCGCCCGGTTCATCCCCGGCGGGCGAACCGTGGTCACCGTCAGCAGTGGTATCACCCGCCAGCCACGGCGACGTTTTGTGTTTTTCGTGGTCATCGCGTGCGGTGTGTGGGCCGTGTACGCAGCGCTGCTCGGCTTCATCGCCGGCGCCCAGTTCAAAGACAGCCACACCACGGCGTTCGTGATCGCCTTCGTCGCCGCCGTATCGTTCAGCGCACTGCTGGAAGTGGTGCAACACATCCGCAAACAGCGCCAGACCGCCCGCTTGACGGCCTGATGTCGCCGTTCCGCTTCCCCTCTCCCCCCGCCGCCTCGTAGCCTGCATCTGATGCTCGCCGTTGTCCCAGTCCGAGAAGGTGTGCTGCCCGCCGGCGGCCTCGAAGCCATCGCCGAGTGTGCCGGCAACGTGGTGCTCATCGGATCGAACGTGGCCGCCGCTGGCGCAGAAATGGTCGGCACCGCCACGCGCATCCGCATGCTCGAGGCCGGGGCATTCGCCCCTGCCAGGTGGGCGCGCCTGCTCGCCGCGCACGTCGCTGACGACAACCAGGTGGTCCTGCCCGGCTCACCCGATGGGCGCGATCTCGCCCCGCGATTGGCGGTAGAACTGCAGCGCGACCTCTGGGCAGGAGCCATCTCCATCGCGCCCCATCGCATCGAACTGGCCCGCCATGGTGGCCTGATCATCAACGAGGTCGTGCCCGGCAGCGCATTCGTCGCCACGCTGCAGCCCGGCGTACGCGGTGTCGAGCCGGGCGGTCCAGCCGTGATGCCTGCGCCCACCATGCTGTCGTCCAACCCCGCCGAAGGTGACGAACCCCTTCCCGTTGATGCCAGCGTCATCGAGGTCCTGCCACCCGATGTGGCCACGATGGATCTCGCTGAATCACCGCGCATTCTCGGCGGCGGTGCCGGCCTGTCATCGGCCGGGGCGTTCGCCGATCTTGCTGCCGTGGCCGAACATCTCGACGCCTCTACTGGCGCCACCCGGGTCATCACCGATCGTGGCTGGATCAGCCACGAGCGCCAGATCGGCACCACCGGAGTGGTGGTGGATCCACAGCTGTACATCGCGTTCGGTATCAGCGGGGCCGTGCAGCACACCAGCGGGCTCGGCCAGCCCGAGCACATCATCAGCGTCAACACCGACCCCCACTGCCCAATGATGCAGCTTGCCGACCTCGCCATCGTCTGCGATGCGAATGCGGTCGTCACCGAGCTCCTCCACCGATTGGACGGTCATGCCTGAAGTAGCCGGAGCACTTGCTCACCACACGGACTTCGATGCCATCGTGGTGGGGGCCGGGCCCGCCGGCGCAGCCGCCGCGCTGGTGCTGGCACGCGCCGGCAAGCGGGTTGCCCTCATCGAGCGCGGGCCCTTTCCCGGCAGCAAGAACATGTACGGCGGCGTGGTGTACCCGCGCATCCTCGACCAGATCATCCCGGAGTGGTGGCTCGAGGCACCCGTGCAGCGCTGGATCACGCGCCGGTCGACGATGTTCATGACCGAGACACAGGCGCTCAACGTCGATTTCCGCACCGAGGCGTGGGGCCACCCGCCGTACAACGGAGCCACTGCGTATCGCCCCGACTTCGACAACTGGCTGGCCGGCAAGGCCGTCGAGGCCGGCGCCGAGCTGATCTGTAGCACCACCGTCACGGGTCTGCTGCACGACAGTTCCGGCCACGTCAGCGGTGTCACCACCGACCGACCCGATGGCGACCTCACGGCACCCGTGGTGATCGCGTGCGATGGCGTGAACAGCTTCCTGGCCAAGCAGGAGGGCCTCTATGGCGAGGTCGACGCCGCCAACTACACGCTCGGCGTGAAAGAGACGCTCGCCCTGCCCAAGCAGGTGATCGACGAACGGTTCGGCGTGCGCGGCAACGAGGGCGTCGACATCGAGATCGTCGGTTGTACTGGCGAGGTCAACGGTGGCGGCTTCATCTACACCAACCTCGACACCATCGCGATCGGGCTCGTCCTCAAGCTCCCCAAGCTCGCTGCACAGAAGAAGCGACCCGAAGAACTACTCGCTGCGATGAAGCTGCACCCTGCGGTCGCCCCACTGGTGGAAGGTGCCGAGTTGAAGGAATATTCAGCGCACCTCATCCCCGAGGCCGGCTACTCCATGCTGCCCCAGTTGGCCGGCAACGGCATGCTGGTGGCGGGCGACGCTGCGGCGCTGTGCCTGGCCGCCGGGTTCTGGCTCGAGGGCGTCAACTTTGCCATCGCCAGCGGCATGTACGCAGGAGAGACCGCTGCCGAGGCACTCACGCTGGGCGACACATCGGCCAAGGGGCTGCGCGGCTATCGCCGACGGCTCGAACAGACCTTTGTCCTGAAGGACCACAAGAAGCTGCGCCGAGCACCGGCCCTGGTGCTGTCCGATCGCGTGCAGCACGGCTACCCCGCCATGGCCAACGCCATCGCCGAGCGGATGTTCCGGGTCGACAACCCCGAACCCAAGCCCGGTGTACGCCACATCCTGAAACAGGAACGCAAGCGCGCCGGCTTGAAGTGGATCGACATGGCCCGCGACACCTGGACCGGCTTCAGGAGCTTCGGATGACCCATCCCGCCTCGCGCATCGAACCCGATCCAACGTGGCCGACGATCTCATTCGAGGATCGCATCGGAACTGCTTCGTTCAACGTGCACCACGATGCCCACATCGTGGTCGACGGTGCCGTGTGCGCCGACTGCAGCACGCGCGAGTGCGTGGTCGCGTGTCCGGCAAAGCTCTTCGTTCCCACCAGTGATGGCGGCATCCTGTTCAACTACGAACAGTGCTTCGAATGCGGCACCTGCTATCTGGTGTGCAATCGCGAAGGTGCGATCACGTGGAACTATCCCGAGGGAGGCCATGGCGTGGTCTTCAAGCGCACATGATCGCGGTCTGCCTCAAGTGGGTCGACCAGCGACTCGAGTTCGACGAGTTCGGCGCACCATCGGCGGTCGACTCCCGCTTTGCCGGCACGTCTGGCGCCGATCAGGCGGCGCTCGAATGGGCCCTCCGGTGTCGCGAGTCATGGGCAACCGTCACCGGCATCGCCGCACACGAGGTGGTTGCCGTCACGGTCGGTCCGGCACCGGCTGACGCAATCCTGCTGGACGCATTGCGCAGCGGCGCCGACCGAGCCATTCGCATCGACCTCCCCTTCGGTGCGTCCAGCCGAACGGTGGCCGCATGCATTGCCGCTGAGATCGCAGGCGCCGAACTGGTCTGGTGCGGCGACTACTCGCTCGACCGCGGTACCGGTTCGGTTCCGGCCTTCCTCGCCGCCGAACTCGGCGTTGCCCAGGCACTCGGCCTGGTGGGCATCGATCTGCGCACTCCCACCGACACCATTGCACTCCGCCGGCTCGATGGCGGCCGGCGTGAACGCCTGTCGGTCAACGGACCAGCGGTGTTGTCGGTCGAGGGTTCCACTGCGCTGCTGCGTCGCGCACCACTGCGCGCGCTGATCGGCACCAGAACTGTCGAGGTGGTCACGGGCCCACCCCCGACATCCACCGAGGTGCTTGCACCGTTGACCCGCCCGTATCGTCCGAGGCCGCGGGTACTCACTGCGCCGGTGGGCGCGACAGCGCTCGATCGGGTCCGATCGATCACCGATACCAACGCCGCCGCGAGCCACGGCGAGACGGTGGTACTCGGCCCCGAGGAGGCAGCCGAACGAATCCTCGTCGCGCTCCGCGGCTGGGGTTACCGCGTGCCGTGACGAGCTCGAAAGCCGATGGGAGCGAGGCAACGCCGGGCACGCCACCACGCTTGGGCGACTGCACCTGGACCGAGCTGGCCCGGGCGACACAACGGCAACGAATCGTGGTGCTGCCGATCGGATCGTGCGAGCAACATGGTCCGCACCTCCCGTTCGACACCGACACACGTATCGCGCTCGCGCTGGCTGCGGGCCTGGCCGCTGCACGCGCCGACGTGCTGGTGGCACCTGCCGTGGGCGTGAGCGCCAGCGGCGAGCACCAGGGCTTCATCGGCACGCTCTCCATCGGTAGTGCAGCGCTGGAGATGATGCTGATCGAACTCGTTCGCTCTGCCGACTGGAGCGATGGGGTGGTGCTGGTCAACGGGCACGGTGGCAACCTGAGCGCGGTGTCGGGCGCCGTCTCGGTCTTGCAGTCCGAGGGCCGACGCGTGTTGAACTGGTGGCCGCGCCTCACCGGCGGCGACGCCCACGCGGGCCGCACCGAGACATCGCTGATGCTGGCCATCGCTCCCGACGCCGTGCGCCGAGCTGCCGCACAGCGCGGTGCCACCGAACCGATCGCCGAGCTGTGGGGCGAGCTGCGCCGCGGCGGGGTTGCTGCGGTGAGCACGAACGGCGTGCTGGGAGATCCCCTCGGCGCCACGCCAGAGGAGGGCGCAGCGATCCTCGAGTCGCTCGTTGGCGATCTGGTCGAGCGGGTGCGCGTATGGGCAGGGTGACCAGCTACAGCATCGATCGCTCCGTTCGGCGCGCTGGCGACGGCACGGTGCTGATCGGCGGATCGCCGCTCACGCTGTTCCGGCTCACCAGAGCGGGCGCTGACCTGATCGACCGCATTGAACGAGGCGACTCGATCGAGTCGACGCCGGCGGTCGAGGGCCTCCTCGACCGCCTGCTCAACGCAGGAGCACTGCACCCAGTGCCGCTCCCGCTGAAGCCGGGGGCCAGCGGCCCCACGCCACGACTGACTGTGGTGATACCGGCGTACAACACCTCGCCCGAGGATCTGGATCGCCTCGTGCACCAGTGCCACGCGTACGGACAGGGCGAGGTCGGCCACGTGATCGTGGTCGATGACGCCTCTGCACCGGCGATCGGTCCAATCGCCAACGCAACGGTGATCCGCATCGCCGTGAACGGCGGGCCCGGCGTCGCCCGATCAACAGGTCTGTCCCACGTCACCACGCCGTTGGTGGCCTTCGTCGACACCGATGTCGAGCTGACGCCGGGATGGCTTGCGCCGCTGCTCGCCCACCTCGATGACAACCTGGTCGCCGTCGTTGCCCCACGCGTCGGCAGTCGGGCCGGTACGACCCTGCTCGAACGGTACGAGATGCTGCAATCACCCCTCGATCTCGGCGGGGCGCCAGCGAGGGTGCGCGCCGGCACACGCGTCAGCTATCTCCCCGCTGCGGCCCTGGTGTGCCGCGCCGATGCGCTGCGGTCGGTCGGCGCCTTCGATACTGCGTTGCGCCTCGGCGAGGACGTCGACCTGGTGTGGCGCCTCGACAAGGCAGGCTGGCGGGTGCGTTACGAACCGGCAGCAGAGGTGACACACCGGCCGCGGGGCACCTGGGTTGGGTGGGCTCGGCAACGGCACGACTACGGCACCTCGGCAGCGCCGCTGGCCGAGCGTCACCCCGGGGCACTCGCCCCGGTGCGTGTCAGCGGTTGGAGCGCCGCTGCGTGGCTGGCAGTCGCCGCCGGCGTACCGCTGGTCGGAACGAGCATCGCTGCGGTCACCACGGCACTGCTGGCGCGCAAGCTCCGCTCGGTTCCCGATGGTCCTCGTCTCGCGCTGCGGCTCGCCGGGCTCGGCCACCTGTACGCGGGCCGGTCGCTGGCGTCGGGCGTGTCACGTGCCTGGTGGCCTCTGGCAGCGCTGCTCTCGCTCGTGTCGCGGCGAGCCCGCCGCGTCGTGTTGATTGCCCTCACCCTGCCGGCCGCGATCGACTGGGTCAACACGCGCCCGGGACTCGACCCGATGCGCTATGTCGGGCTGCGGGCGCTCGATGACCTGTCGTACGGCACCGGGCTGGTCAGGGGTTGCATCAGTACCCGATCGGCCGAGGCGCTGCTCCCCGATTTCCGTTCTTGGCCCGGCCGGTCGACGAGGGTCGCTCAGACGCCTGAAGACACCCGCGCCGGCTGAACCGCAGCCCACCGACTGGTCAGGTCGTTGCAGGCCTCGCACACGCTCGGGGAAATGATGCCCCAGCGCATGAGCCGGCCGAAGATGACGCAGCCCAGGCAGTAACCGAACACCGACTCCAACGTGGCCGCTGCAGTGATGGCGGCCACCAACAGCATGGCCACGCCCGGCGCACCGCAGGCCCAGGCGATGGAGGCGCCAACCGTGCACGTGGCGCCAATGCCCTGGGCGAAACGCTTCGGTGGTCCCGGCACCAGGCGCTGCGTACCGCCGAGGCGCGGCGTGATGACGCGGGTGACCAGCTGACCCAGTGGGCTCAGCGTGGGACCCGTCGCGACTCGGGCAACGAAACCGTATGTCAACGGAACGAGCAACCACCACTGCCGAACGACCAGCAGGGCAATGCACTGCAGCACCACTCCACCCGCCACCAGACGAGCCGAGACCTCGTTGACTGGATTCGGAAATCGGAACAACGAACGCATAGGGCGAGCGTAGACCGATAAATCCGATCAGACAACTCGGGAATTGCTCACAAGACCTCCGGAGGGGCTCAGCGGGACTACCGTCAGGGGCCTATGGGTCTTCGTCTCCGTGTGCGCCGTCAGGCCTGGATGCAGTCTGTGCAGGCACAGGCTGCGCTGCGGCCCGGGCTGATACCCGTCGTCAAGGGCAACGGGTACGGCTTCGGGCGGCGCACGCTCATGCCCATCGCCGCCGAACTGGCCACGCAGGTCGCTGTCGGCACCGTCTATGAGGCCGGCGATGTACCCAGCAATCGTTCAGCGATGGTGCTCACCCCCCACCTCGACGCACTGCCCGCAGATCTGGCTCCCACCGCATCGCTCACGGTCGGCGCCGTCGAGCACGTCCAAGCCCTGGTCGATCAGGGCTGGCGCGGCGACGTGGTACTGAAACTGCAATCGAGCATGCATCGCTACGGCGTCACACCCGGCGAACTCGGCGTGCTCGCCAGCACCGTCGATGCCGCCGGGTGCACGCCGATCGCGTACGCGCTGCATCTCCCATTGTCGGGCACCGCGCAGGCCCACGCTGACGAGGTCGAGGCCTGGCTCACCTCGCTCGACCCTGCGCTGCCCGTGGTGCTGAGCCATCTCGATACCGACACGTACCTGCAGATCACCCGACGACACCCCGAGCGCACCCTGCGCATTCGTTGCGGTACCGCGCTCTGGCACGCCGATCGGTCACTGATGCAGCTCACCGCTGACGTCCTCGATGTCCATGCGGTCAAGGCGGGCCAGACGGCGGGTTATCGAGACACCAGTATCACCGCGGACGGTTGGGTGGTGCTCGTGGCAGCCGGTTCGGCACACGGCGTGGGACCACTCGATGACGGTCGCAGCCCGTTCCATTTCGCCCGCCAACGACTGTTGCTGCTCGAGCCAGTTCACATGCACACAGCAATGCTGTTCGTGCCCGCGGAGCAGGTCTGTCCCCGCATCGGCGACCGCGTCGACGTACAGCGACCGCTGATCCTCACCCACGTAGACGAGCTGGATTGGGTCAGATGACCGACCCGTTGCAGGTGCCCGCACAACACGACGCTGCGGCAGCGCCCACCAACCACGCCAGCAGACCACGGCTGCCCGGCCTCGATGTCACCCGAGCGGTCGCGCTGATCGGTGTGGTGATCCTGAACTACCACGGGTACCTGAACAACATCGATGAGCGCGCACACATGTCGCTCGCCGAACGCATCTTCGATCCGCATCAGGGACCCCTGGGCACGCGCTTCGCCGCCGTCTTCGTGATGGTGGCTGGCATGGGCGTGACATTGATGACCAATCGCAGCCGCCAGGCCGGCCATGCGAGCGCGATTCGCGATGACCGCTGGCGCCTCGCCCGCCGAGGCCTGCTGCTGTACGCCGGCGGGCTCCTGCTCGAGTGGGTGTGGCCGGGGACCATCCTGTTCTACTACGGGGCCCTGTTCATGGTCGCCTCGCTGCTGTTCACGCTGCGGTTGCGTTGGATCGCACTCGTCGGTGCCGTCAGCTCGCTCGCTGCAGCGGGCGTTGCCTGGTTCGAATTCGAGCGGGTCACTACCGGTCACAGCGTGGCGTGGCTCAATCCCAAGGTCACCTCGCCACGCAACCTGTTGCTGCGCACGTTCGTCGGATACACGCATCCGCTGTTCCCATGGCTGGCGCTGCTTTGTGTCGGCATCGCAGTCGGTCGGTTCCTCCCTCTGGCCAAGCGCCTCCGCCTGCAGATCATCGCCGTCGGGATGACGCTGCTCGCTGGCACCTACCTGCTCAACCACTTCGGGGTGCAGGCAGCCACCGGCCATTTGGCCGTTCCGGACACCGCTGCCCAGCGATGGGCGTTGCTGTTGTCGACCCGCCCGTTCGACCGGGGCCTGCTGTACACGCTGGGCACCATCGGCTCGTCGCTCATCGCCTTCTGTGTGGTGTCATGGGTGGCCGATCGCACGGGGCGCTCCTGGCCCGTACGCATCCTGCAGCACGCCGGTCAGATGACGCTGACCCTGTACGTGGGCCACGCGCTGGTCTTCAACGCGGTGGTCCACTGGTGGCACTGGGTCGGGCCCACCGGGCTCGACACGGCGCTGGTGTTCGCGCTGATCTTCTGGGTGTATTCCATCAGCCTCGCCGCGTTGTGGCACCGTTACCTGGGCGCCGGCCCGCTCGAGCGGGTGTACCGCGGTTTCGGCGGCTAGTGCTCTGACCACGAACGGATCAGATCTTGCGACCGGTGCCCTCCCAGAATGGGGCACGGAGTTGGCGCTTCAACAGCTTCCCGGCATCGCTGCGCGGCATCTCGGCGACCACGTCGATGTGTTTGGGCACCTTGTACCCGGCCATCTTCGAGCGCACCATCGTCTTGAGGTCGCGGTCGAGCGCCGGCGTGTACCGCGTGTTCGGGGTGAGCTGCACGGCGGCCCTGACCTCTTCTCCGAACTCGTCGTTCGGTACGCCGAACACGGCGACGTCCATGACGGCGGGGTGGCTGATCAGGATCGCCTCGATCTCGGCCGGATAGATGTTGACACCTCCGGAGATGATCATGTCGATCTTGCGGTCGCTCAGGAACAGATACCCGTCGACGTCAAGGTACCCAATGTCGCCGAGGGTGAAAAAGCCGGGCTCGCTGTGGGCCTCAGCGGTCTTGCCGGGCTCATTGAGGTACTCGAAGTCGCTGCCGAGCAGGCTGCGCACGTGGATCACGCCCTCCTGCCCGGGAGCCGCATCGGCATTGTCCTCGGTCACGATCTTGAGCTCGATGATGGGCATTGCCCGACCCACCGAGCCGGGCTTGGCAATCCATTCATCGGCAGAGATGATGGTGACCACTCCCCCTTCGGTGGCGCCGTAATACTCGGTGACCTTCGAGCCCAACCAGTCGATCATGGCGCGCTTCACCGATGGCGCGCACGGAGCCGCACCGTGCAGGACGAGCTGCAGCGACTGACCGCTGAAGGCCCGCTTTGCCGCATCGTCGACGCGTAGCAGCCGGACGAACTGCGTGGGGACGAGATGCACGTTGGTGACCGCGTGTTCGTCGATGAGTGCGAGCGTCTCCTCTGGCACGAACTTGCGCTGCATCACCACGGTGGTGCCCGCCACCAGCGGCAGGAACGAGAACGCCCACTGTGCCGAGTGGTACTGCGGGCCACACAGCAGCGTGCGGCCGGGCGATGGAATACCCACCGACGCCATGGCCCCGGCGCTCAGCTTCAGGATCTCCGGCGGGGCACCAAGGGTGAACGCCGTGTTCTTCACACCCTTGGGGCGGCCGGTGGTGCCGCTGGTGTAGAACATCACGCCACCGAGCATCTGGTCGTCGGGCTCGGCCGGGTCGGCCGACGCCAAGGCCTGCTCGTACGATTCGAACGGCGCCAGCGGCGACGGGCTCATCACCAGCCGTGACCGGCCGGCAGTTGCGGGCGACAGGGCCAATGCTTGGGCGGCCACCTGCTGGAGTTCGCCGTCGACGATCAGCGCCGTGGCGCCGCTGTCCTCGAGCACATACGCGACCTCATCGGGCGCGAAGTGCCAGTTGATCGGCACGCTCAACCACCCTGCGCTGGCGCAGGCAAGGTAGACCTCCTCGATCTCACGGCGATTGCCGGCGAGCAGCGCCACCCGATCCCCGGGCTGCACCCCGGCGGCCCGGAGGTAATGCACCAAACGATTGGTGCGGTCGTTCAATGCGCCCCAGGTGGTGATTCCTTCGGCATCGATGACTGCTGCATCGTCGGATCGATCCTGGAAATCACTGAGCAGACGTACCATGCGTCGAATGTAGCCAGCCCGGCACCATGCCCAACGACACAGGGCTGGTCCGGGTCAGCGTATGAGGTCAGCGTATTCGGTCAGCGCGTGGGGGCACCGCGTGCCGAGCGGTGCATGCCGCGCAGTCCAACGGCGCCGGCTCCGATGAGCGGGCCACGGTCGCCGAGGCGGGCCGGGGTGATGCGCACGCCACGGGTGAAGCTGAGTCGGCAGTGCTCGCTGAGGCTGTCCTGCGCTGCATTGAAGAACGTGGCACCAAAGCCGAGTGCGACCGAACCACCAACGACGACGAGGTCGAGATCGAGTGCGTTACAGACTGATGCCACACCTCGACCCACCAGACGGCCGGTGCGAACCATGATGTCGTAGGTGGGCTCCGTGGGCGATCGCCCGGTAATGGCTTCGATCGCCGGCCCCGACGCCTCGGCCTCGAGGCATCCACGCGCACCGCACACGCACCGTCTGCCATTGGGCTCGACGATCACATGTCCGACATGGCCGGCGTTGCCGGTGGCGCCGTCGAGCAGTTGGCCATCGATGACGATGCCGCCACCGACGCCGGTGGACACCACCATTGCCATGAAGTTGTTGTGACCCTGCGCAGCCCCGAGCCAACCCTCGGCGAGCGCCAACGCCTTTGCATCGAGATCGCCGAAGACAGGCAACTGCGTGACCTGCTGCAGTCGTTCGCGCAACGGGAAGTCGCGCCAGACCCGGATGTTGAGCGGCGACACGGTTTCGCAGTTGAACGTGACCGGGCCCGCTGAACCGACACCCACCACCACAGGCCGCGCCTGATGATGGCCCCGCGCCCGAGCGAGTTGGGCCTCAACGATCTCGCCCAGCTGCCCGAAGACGCCGGCGGCGGTCGCGCTGTGATCCACCTCGACACGTTCGACATCGATGAGCTCGCCCGACATGGTCATCAGCCCGGCAGCCATCTTGGTGCCACCGATATCGATTGCGAGCACGACGTCCATCAGGTGCGAAGGGTACTCCCCAGCAGGGGAACCCGATCAGCCATACCGGCGCCGAGGCGCCTCAGCTCGGCAGGCCGCCCGGGGCGAAGACCGCCGGGAGGCCACCCGTATGGATGAACACGACGTCATCGTCGGTGCCCCAACGGCCGTCGGCTGCGTTGCCGAGCAGGCCAGCAAGGCCCTTTCCCGAATAGGTCCGGTCGACGACCCACCCGCCATGGCGGGCGGCCCACCGCACGGCATCGTCGCCAGCAACCGAGGGCACGGCATAGTCGTCACCGAGCCAGCGCGTGTCGATTTCGATGTCGGCCGGCACCACCCCCGACTCCCCCAACAGGGCCAGCGTTTGGGCGGCGAGATCTGCGACATCGGGCATGCCGGCGACCACACCCTTGGCGACACCGATCGCGACCACATCCGGAACCGCGTGCCCGAGCGAACGCCACAACGCCCGACCGGCCACCAATCCGGCGTGGGTGCCCCCGCTCGACGACGTGAACACGATCGACTTCGGGGCGAACTCCAGCCCCTCGCACTGCTGCATGATCTCCACGAAAGCAGCGACATAACCGAGCGCGCCCACCGCCGTGCTGCCGCCGATCGGAATGGAATGCGGCCGCAGGCCGTCGGCCGCCAGTTCCTCGGTGAGCGTTTCGCGGGCGATCTCCAGGGCCCCCCAGTGCGAGGCAGGCGCGCCGGTGAAGTGCAGGTGGGCCCCGAACAGGTGAGCCAGCAACTGGTTACCCACCAACGTGTCGGGGGCAGTGCCAGACAGCACGAGATGCGTCTCCAGGCCCAGACGGGCACCGGCAGCGGCGGTCATCCGGCAGTGGTTCGACTGCCCGGCCCCAACGGTGACGAGGCAGTCAGCGCCCAATTGCAGTGCCTCGCCACACAGGAACTCGAGCTTGCGTGCCTTGTTTCCCCCCACGCCGAGTCCGGTGAGGTCGTCGCGTTTCACCCACAATCGCGCCCCACCATCTAACCGCGGACCGGCTTCGAGATGTGTTGGCAGGGTGGCAAGCGTGGATCGTGGAAGCGTGGCCAAGCGTCGTAACGGCATTGCTCTGCACTGTACGTTGGCTGTCAACCAAACCTCTAGCGCCCTTCGGGCGTGTCCTCTGCGGTGACGATTGCCTTCATGAACGAACCACGAGTGGTCGATGATCTCGAATCCCTCTTCCGGGCCCATCACGGGCGCCTGGTTCGCGCCCTGACCGTGGCGTGCGGGAACGAACAGGCCGCTGCCGACGCCGTGCAGCACGCCTTCGTCAAGGCCCACCTCCGCTGGCGCTCGATCATGAACTACGACGATCCAGTGGGCTGGATCCGGCGAGTGGCCATCAACAAGCTACGCGACGAGCACCGATCCGATGCCCGCAAGGGCCGGGTGGTCGAACGCCTGGCCGCCGAGCCCGAGCGCGACGTACAGCCGCCGCAGCTCGATGACGTGGCCGCCATGCTGCAGGGCCTGCCGCGCCAACAACGATTGTCGCTGGCGCTGTTCTACGTGGATGGGCTCTCGGTCGCCGAGACCGCCACCACCCTGGGTATCTCCCAGGGTGCCGTCAAATTCCATCTGCACCAGGGTCGCACCACGTTGCGCGGCCAGCTCGGTGAAGGAGACCCCCATGAGTGAGTTCGATGATTCCGATCTGCGCGGTCAGCTGCAGCGCCTGGCAGGGCACGGGCCAGACGACGATGCGGCATACGCCCGGCTGCAGCGGCGGGTGCACGTGGCCCGCCGTCGTCGCTCGACCGCAATGCTCGGCGGCCTCGGCGTCATCGTTGCGCTGGGCATCGCGACGATTGCCTTCAACAACCGCTCCGATTCGCAGATCTCACCCGCCAACAGCAGCGCCGAGATCACCGAGGTCTCTGCCCCCGCGCAGCAGTCGACTGTTGCCACCACAGCGCCGACCGGGCCCGATACCAGTGCCGTCAAGAACCCCGGCACTGCTGCTCCGTCGACAGTCGACACCCCGGGCACCACCCCGGCGGTGCTGCCCGCAACCACACCTTCCCCCAACCAGTCGCCGAGCACCACAACGTCCGCCAGCACCGGGCCGCTCCCTGCTGGCGAGACAAGGTCAGGGGTGTCGTTGGGCGGCACCATCACGGTCCGGCTGCAGAACGGCGCGCTCACGCTGGTGGGCACCACTGCGAACCCCGGGCACACGTCTCAGATCGAGAAGAACGAGGCCACCCGGGTGCGTGTGCGCTTCGATGCCAGCAACGGGTTTTCACGTATCGAGGTCACAATTGGTCCCGATGGGCACATGATCGTCGACGTCACCGAGAACTACAGCGGCGGCTGAAAAGAAACTTCGCCGCCAACCAAACCTCTGCCCCCCAGGCGGCGTGTCATCTCCAAGCAACCCAACCCTCTGGAGATGACATGCAGTTCCCAGCTCACACCCACCGCCGCCTGATGGTCGGCATCGCTCTCAGTGCTGCCGCAGTGCTCGGCGTGGCCGGCCTGGCCGCAGCGGGTAGCGCCAACTCCCGCCCCCACCGAGAGGCGCCCACCGAGACCGTCGATGTCCCCGGCGACACCACCGGCGACACCACCGGCGACACCACTCCTGGTGACACCGCCCCGGGCGGGACCGTCGACGACCACGGCACCGACAGCACCGTCGACGACCACGGCACCGACAGCACCGTTGACGACCACGGCAACGACAGCACCGACGACAGCACCGTTGACGACCACGGCAACGACAGCACCGACGACAGCACCGTTGAC
>CAFBLP010000037.1_pt1 | contig 27431 bp, 29 predicted proteins | sample 7268181 | NCBI WGS metagenome assembly CAFBLP01 (sample SAMEA6814034, study PRJEB35770) | freshwater metagenome | biome: Freshwater; feature: Freshwater reservoir; material: water | place: Czech Republic | collected 2017-05-23 | depth 30m m | reverse complement strand
TCGAACGCGCTCGCGCTGGTGGAGGGCCGACGCTGATAGAGGCGGTGACCTATCGCCTGTCCGACCACACCACGGCCGACGACGCCAGCCGTTACCGCAACGACGCCGAGGTCAGCGAGCAGTGGCAGCAGGAACCGATCCTGCGATTGCGCACGTACCTGGTCGGCCAGGGTTGGTGGACCACTGCCGACGAGGAGTCACTGCTGCGTGACTGCTCCGAGCAGATCGACCACGCCGTCGCCACCTACCTCGGCATCGGCCCGCAGGAACCAACATCGATGTTCGACTCGCTGTATGCCGAGCTGCCGCCCGCGCTCCTCGCGCAGCGCGACGAAGTGTCGGTCCTGCACAGGGGTGTGGTGGATGACTGAGATATGCATGGTCGATGCGGTCCGCACAGCGCTGGCCCGGGCTCTGGCCGACGACGAGCGCGTGCTGGTGATGGGCGAGGACGTCGGCGCCGACGGCGGCGTGTTCCGGGCCACCGATGGACTGCTCGAGCGGTTCGGTTCCAGGCGCGTCATCGACATGCCGATCTCCGAATCGTCGTTCGTGGGGTTCGGCGTCGGGCTGGCGGCGCAGGGTTTCCGTCCGGTGATCGAATACCAGTTCTCCGGCTTCATCTATCCGGGCATCGACCAACTGGTGAACCATGCCGGTCGGCTACGCAACCGCACACGCGGCCGCATCACCTGTCGGCTGGTGGTGCGGGCCCCGTACGGCGCCGGCGTGCACGCCCCCGAGCACCACTCCGAGAGCCCCGAGGCGATGCTTGCCCACATCCCCGGGATACGAGTCGTCATCCCCTCGTCGCCCCGACGCGCCTATGGCCTGTTGCTGGCCGCCATCCGCGACCCCGATCCCGTGGTGTTCCTCGAGCCGAAGCGCCTGTATCGATCCGTCCGCGAGGACGTCACCGACGACGGTGTGGCGCTGCCGTTGGATACGTGTTTCACGCTGCGGTCCGGCAACGACATCACGTTGGTCACCTGGGGCGCCTGCACGGCCGAGACGCTCGCCGTCGCCGACCGACTGGCTGCCGAGGGGATCGGGGCCGACGTCATCGACGTTGCCACATTGCGCCTGCTCGACATCGACACGATCCTGGCCTCGGTAGAACGCACCGGCCGCTGCGTCATCGTGCACGAGGCCGTGCGCACCGGTGGATTCGGAGCCGAGATCGCTGCCCAGCTCGCCGGCGCCGGTCTCACCAGCCTGCTCGCCCCCGTCCAGCGGGTCACCGGCTACGACACGATCGTGCCGTTGGCCCGACTCGAGCACGAGTTCATCCCCAGCGAGGAGCGCATCCTTGCCGCCATCCGAGAGGTCCTGGCCTACACATGAGCGAGTTCCGTCTGCCCGATATCGGCGAGGGGCTGCACGAAGCCGAGATCGTGGCGTGGCATGTGGGTGCGGGCGATCACGTGGTGGCCGATCAGCCACTGGTGTCCATCGAGACCGACAAGGCCGTGGTCGAGATCCCCGCTCCCCAGAGTGGGCACATCGCCCGTATCGTCGGCGCACCGGGCGACATCGTGGCCGTCGGCGCGGTCCTGGTGGAATACGCCGACGCCCCAACGGTCGACAACGGTTCCGTCGTCGGCGAGATACCGGTCGCGCCGGCGACCCCGGCAGCGGCAACGCCGCCGCGGCCCGCAGCCGCGCCGAGCGGACCCGCCAAGGCCAGTCCCCTGGTGCGCTCGCTCGCCAGACAGCTCGGCGTCGACCTTGCCGGGGTCACCCCAACTGGCCCGGACGGCACGCTCACCCGCGACGACGTGCACCGGGCCACAGGCGGCGGCGTGAGCGACAATGTGGGTTCCGACGCGGCGACCATCGAACCGCTGCGCGGCGTGCGTCGCTCGATGGCGGCCAACATGGCTCGCGCCCACGCGCAGGTGGTGCCCGCCACTGTCACCGAAATCGCCGACCTGGCGGCGTGGCCCACGCTGTCCGACATCACCGTGCGGCTGTTGCGTGCGGTGGCCGTCGCCTGTCGCGCCGAGCCGGCGCTGAACGCGACCTTCCTCGGGCCCGAGGCGGGGCTACGGGTCAACGAAGCGGCGCACGTCGGACTGGCGATCGACACCGCTGACGGGCTCTTTGTCGCGGTGGTGCGCGATGTCGCCAAGCGCACTCTCGACGACCTTCGCGCCGGGGTCGCCCGACTGCACGCCGACGTGGTGGCCCGCAGCATCCCACCCGAGGAACTCCGCGGCGCAACGATCACCCTGTCGAACTTCGGCAGCATGGGCGGTCTCCACGCAGCCCTCGTGGTGGTGCCTCCACAGGTGGCCATCGTCGGCGCCGGTCGCGTGGTGCGTACCCCGGTCGCCGTGGGCGCCCACGTGGTCGTGCATCCCCTGCTCCCCCTGTCGTTGACCTTCGACCACCGTGTGATCACCGGCGGCGAGGCGACCCGCTTCCTGATGGCCGTGGTGACCGACCTGCAGGCGACGGACTGACACCCGGCGCTTCGCCTGAGTTGCCCGTCAGCCGAGGCTGCCCAGTCGACCCACGAAATCGGTTTCGTACGCTTCGGTCGGGTGCAGGCGCACCATGGCATCGAGATGATGGGCATCGTCGCCCACCAGGATGCGCCATTCCCCGTGGCGTACCCCGTCGAGGATCACGGCGGCAGCATCGGCCGACGACATGGGGGCGTTGTCGCGGAAGGCCTCGCCGAAAGCCATCATGCCCGGATCGATGTCGTCGGGATCAGGGCTGTGCAGACGGATGGAGTTGATCGCGATCGAGGTCCCGATGTGACCGGGCATCACCACCGAGGCTCGCAAGTGCGGGGCATTCTGGCGGAAATCGGTGATGAGCGCCTCGGTGAAGCCCTTCACTGCGAACTTGGCCGAACTGTAGGCGGTGTGGGGCATGTCGGGTCCGAGCGATGCCCAAAAACCGTTGACCGAACTGGTGTTGACCACATGTCCGCACTCGGCGGCCATCAGCAGCGGCATGAAGGCGCGGGTGTTGAAGTACACGCCGTTCCAGCACACTCCGAACGTCTTGTCCCACTGGTCGCGGTCACCGGTGACAATGCTGCCACCACCGCTGATACCGGCGTTGTTGAACAACAGGTTCACTGCTGGCCGCCACGCTGCAACGGCATCGCGGAATGCGAGCACCTGCGCTTCGTCGGACACATCAGCGAGCGCTGACATGACGCTGCCGGTGCTGCCATCGGCACGGCACATCGCCGCAGTCTCGGCCAGGTTCGCCTCGATGACATCGCACATCGCCACGTCACAGCCGTCGGCTGCGAGCTGGCGCACCAGTTCGCGGCCCATCCCGGTGCCGCCACCCGTGACCACCGCCACGAAACCGGCAAAACCATCCTCGAAACGTTCACCCATGTCGATCTCTCCCCGTCGGACAACAGGCGCTGAGCGTAACCCGACCCGCAGGATGCTGGCCGATCAGAGCGGATCAGAGGTGATAGGTCTCGGTATGGCCGTCGACCCCAATGGCCTGCCCCGAGATCATCGACGATGCCGGGGACGCCAGGAACATGCACAGCCCGACGATGTCGTCGGGCTCGACGAACCGCTTGACCGATTGACCCGCCACGTATTCGTCGGCGACCGCAGCGGCAGACAACCCGCGATGGTCGGCTTCAGCGGCGATGACCGCGTCCATCCGGTCGCCCCGCACAGACCCTGGACAGATGCAATTGCAACGAACGCGGTGCGGGCCCACTTCGATCGCGATCGACTTGGTGAGACCGATCACCGCCCACTTCGCTGCGGTGTATGGGGTACGCATGCCGAAGCCGTATTTTCCGGCCATCGACGACATGTTGATGATCGATCCCGAACCCTGCTGTTTCATCACCGGCACCACACGACGCGCACAGATGAATTGGGCGTCGAGCCCCACCGCCAGGCAGCTGCGCCATTCATCAACGGAGATGTCCTCGATGAATGCGGTCGGCCCCTTGGTGCCGGCGTTGTTGACCAGTACATCCACACCGCCGAGGTCGCCGATGGCCATGTCGAGCCAGCTGGTCAATGCGTCAGCATCAGCGACATCCACCCGGGTGGCGCGCAGGGCCGGGGAAGCACCGCGACACGATTCGATGGCCACCTCGTCGATGTCGCAGATGTGCACCACGGCACCCGCCCACACGAACGCGTCGGCGATGGCCCGGCCGATACCGGCGGCACCCGCAGTGATGAGCACGCGCTGCGGCACGTGCGCTGCTGCGGAGGATTGCGGCATCACCGCTGGGACGACCCGGGAAACGGAACGTCGACCACGGTCGCTACCCGCTCACCATCGGTGCACGACACGACCACCTGCGTGCCGGGTGCAAGATGATCGATGGGCAACATACCGAGCGCAACGTTCGTGCCGAGACGCGGCGACCACACCGCAGAGGTGACCTCGCCCACGGCCTCGCCGCCGACGGAGGCCGGCCATGGGTTGCGTTGGTGCGGCACCCTGTCACCCTCGATCATGAAGCCACAGATTCGCCGGCTCACCCCGGCGTCCCGTTGCCGCCGCAATGCATCAATACCAATCGCATCGATGGGCGCATCGAGCGAGCAGTACCGGAGGAGGCCAGCCTCCAATGCCGTGTCTGATCGGGTGGCGTCGGTGCCGTAGGTGATCAGGCCGGCCTCGATGCGTTCGATCAGGTTCGGGCAACCCGGGCCGATGCCGTACTGCTGGCCGGCGTCGATGAGCGCGTCGTACAGCAGCCCACCCAACTCGGCGTCATCGACGTAGATCTCGAAGCCACCCTGGGCGCTCCATCCGCTGCGTGCCACCAGCATGGAGTGCCCCTTGAACTCGAGCGGGGCGAAACGGAAGAACCGGATGGCGCGCGCCGACTCGCCGAACACTGCGGCCACGACATCCTCGGCGAACGGGCCCTGGACGGCCAGCGGCCACACCTCGGGTTCGCGAACCGTGACATCGAGTTGCATGCCACGGGCGATGCCGCCCGCCCACAACAACACGTCGCTGTCGGAGACCGAGAACCACCAGCGATCATCTGCAACACGCAACGCGACCGGGTCGTTGATCAGGAAACCATCGTCGTCGACAACGGGGGCATAGCCGCATCGACCGACCTCGAACTTGCGCAGGTCGCGTACCGTGAGCATCTGCGCCAACCGCGCGGCATCAGGGCCGGCGAGTTCGACCTGGCGTTCGCACCCCACATCCCACACCTGCACGGCGCTGCGCAGATGGTGGTAGTCCTCCTCGACACCCCTGAACTGCGTTGGTAGAAGCATGTGGTTGTACACCGTGTACGTCTTCACACCAGCAGCCTCGATCCGGCTGGAGAAGGGCGTGCTGCGCAGGCGGCGTGTGATGGCGAGACCGGGCGCGTTCACGGCCCCTCCCACTTGATCGAGCAGATCTCTGCGCTGCGACCCTCGAAGTTCCAGACGCGACCGAAGGCACGAACGCGGCCCATCGTCGCCTCGGCAACGGTGACCTCAGGCCCCATCCAGTACTGGCTGTTGACGACGGCAACTTCTTCGCCGGGGCGGGCGCCACCGATGGGCGTGACCGAACCCTGGATGTAGCGGCCGACAGACAGCGTGCGGGTGGTGCCGTCGGTGACGAACTCGACGGGCGAGCGTTCGGCGCCGAGGTAGCTACCGACGAGCAGCTTGAACAAGCCGGTCGCACCACGGTTCGACCCCCGGAAGATGGTCTCCAACCGCTCAAACTGTGCGTCGGTGGACCGTTCGTCGATCCACAGCGCCAGCGTCCAATTGCCGCGCTCCATCTTGCCGGGGATGTCCAGCAGCATGGCCACGTTGAGCCCGGAGAGGTCAACGTCTCCGGAGTGCCCGCGGTCGATACGCACCCCTGCCCATGCCTGGCAGTAGCCCTCGGTCGGCGGGTGCTTGCCGAGCGAGATGACACACGGGCAGAACACCGTGCAGTTGCAGTTGAGGATCAGTTCCCCTTCGAGCGACCAGCTATCCATGTGAGCGACTTCCTTCCATTTCGTTGTTCGCAACCGCTGTTGCGTGATGGTGATGTGGGGTCGCTGCCGGTGCACCAATGCCGAAGATCAGCACGTAGGCGCTTGCGACCAGCAGCGCCACACCGATCGGCACCGTGATGCGCCGGGCGACCGCCGGGAGCTTTTCGATGAACATGAGTGCGGCAGCGCCGACCATGAAGACCACGTTGGACATGCCGCCCACCAGCGCCAGCAGCATGAGCGCCCAGCAACAGCCCACACATGTCACGCCGTGGCGCGTACCCATACGCACCCCGCCCCGCGTTCCGTCACGCCAGTGGCGTAGGAAGAACGTCATCGGGTTGACGCATTGGATCAGGCAACGCTGCTTGACCGACGTGAGTTGATACACCCCCGCACCGGCGAGCACCACCACGGAGAGCGCGCGCGAACTGCTGGACCCGGTGGGGCCAATGAGATCAAGCCCGATCAGCCCCCGCTGCAGCGCTGCAGCCATGCCCGCAAAACCCAGCCAAACCACAAGGTACGCCGCAAGGAAACCCCACCACGGCCGCATGGATCCGTTGGACAACACGTTACGGAGCGATGCCAGTACCGGCACGGCGGTGGGGGCCATCATCGCCACCGTCATCAACGCCCACATCGCGGCAATCGACCCAACGCTGTCCGATCCGTGCATGACATGAGCAGACCCGTGCATGATCAGCAACAACGACCAGCACAGGATGAGCAGCGCACCGAAGGCCCACCACGGCGAGGGCCACGCGCGGCGCAGTGCGCCGATTGCCTGTGCGTTGGTGGCATCCATTCCGATCACTATAGTGATCGGATAGCTGCTCAACGAACGCCAGGAACAGAGACGGGCCCGATCGCCTGGGAGTTCGATCCCAGCGCGCTGTCGCGCGCCCTTGCCGCTGGTCGCGAGCGCTTGGGTTGGTCCACGCGAGATCTCGCCCGACGGGCCGGCATCTCACAGCCGTACGTGGTGGCGCTCGAACGGTCCCGCGAGGCGGGCAACGGCTCGGCGCCCACGCCCACCGTCGACGTGTTGGCCCGGCTCGCCCAGGCACTCGCCATGGATGCACGCGATCTGTTTGCCGCTGCATTGCGCCCGGCTGGTCGGCACACGCTGTTGGTCGTGGAGGATCATGAGCGATCACCGCTCGACCACGCCCGGGCAGCCGCCCCCACAGTGGGCACCTGGGTGTGGGCAGGAACCTCCCGCGCCCTGACCACGGCCTCGGCCCGGGGCAACCACAGCATCAACCTCCGCAGGAATGCGAACGAGGCCTATGAACCGGCAGTGATTGCCGCATCACTGCGTCACGAACTTCAGGCGCTGGGCAGCGAGCTGGGCGGCCGGCAGGTGGGACTCGTGTTCGCCGACACCTCTGCGGTCATGTCCACCCTCGACGATCCCGGCACGATCATCTCCTTCGAGCACAGCTGGGGCCATGTGGTCAGCAGGGCCACGGCCAGCATCGGCGCACACGCCGCCTGCAACGTGTGCGTGTACGAACTCAGCGCGCTGCGGGCCCTGCCTGACCCTGTGGGGGCGACGCTCGATCTCATCCGCAGCCACGATTCCATCTGGTCAGCCCGCCACACCACCGTGACCCGAGCTGGGCCCGGCGCACGCAGAATCCTCGAACAGCTCCGCCCGTCGGGTATCGCTGCCACTGAGTGGCGCACTACCGTCGGGCGTCTGATCGACGATCTCGCCATCGCCGCCTGAACACACCTCTGTCCTCCCAACACCATCTCGACCCAGGAGCCACCCTTCATGATCACGACACGCGCCTTCACCGTTGGCCCCACCGAATCAGGTTGGGCCCGCACTGTCACCGAGCTCGCCGTCGCCGAGCTCGGCCCCGGCGACGTGCTGGTGCGCGTCGAGTATTCAGGGATCAACTTCAAAGATGGGCTCGCCAGCTCCGCCGAGGGACGCGTGGCACGTATCGATCCGCTCATCCCTGGCATCGACCTGGCGGGCGTGATCGTGGAATCGGATGCACCGGCCTTTGCCCCCGGCATGCGCGTGCTCGCTCACGGCTACGACCTCGGTGTTGCCCACCACGGCGGCTATGCCGGCCTCGCACGGGTTCCGGCCGAATGGCTGGTGCCAATGCCTGCCGGCCTCGACAGCCGTACGGCGATGATGGTCGGCACTGCCGGATACACCGCCGCGCTGTCCGTCGATGCGCTCGAGCGCGCCGGGCTCGTTGCCGGCAGCGGCCCCGTTCTGGTCACCGGCGCCACGGGTGGTGTCGGTTCGATGGCCATCGGCATGCTGGCGGCACACGGGTACGAGGTCGTGGCCAGCACGGGCAAGGCCGATCAGGCCGACTGGCTCCGCTCGCTCGGGGCCAGCGAGGTCATCGACCGCGCTGAGGTCTCGGCCGAATCCACCCGCCCACTCGAGCGCGAGCGCTGGGCCGGAGCCGTTGACTGCGTCGGTGGATCCACCTTGGCCTACGTGTTGCGCACGCTTCGCTACGGCGCCTCGGTGGCCGCCAGCGGGCTCACCGGCGGGACCGCTCTGGCCACCAATGTGCACCCCTTCATCCTGCGCGGCGTCAACCTGCTGGGCATCGACAGCGTGCAGACCCCCATCGATCGCCGCCGGGCGATGTGGGACCGCATCGCCACCGACCTGCGACCGGCATGGCTCGACACCGAGCACGCCACCACCGTGGGATTGCACGCTCTCGGAGCGGAGCTCGACCGCATCCTCGTCGGTGGCATGCGCGGGCGGGTGCTCGTCGACCCGAACAGCTGAGCCGGTCGATGGCCCCCATCCCCCCACGCAACCGATTGGGCACCATCACCGAACCGGCGCGCCAGATCGACGTCATCCACGACACCGATGTGCTCGTTGTCGGCTCCGGGCCTGCTGGCTTGGCCGCTGCGCTCGCTGCGGCGCGCGCTGGCGTACAGGTGACCCTGATCGAGCGCTTCGGGTGTTTCGGGGGCAACATCACCACCGTCGGGGTCGAGGGCATGGCCTGGTACCGCCACGAGCACACGGTCGAGGCCAATGGCATCGCCCGCGAGTTCGAGACCCGGGCCCACGCCATGGGGGCGGCGGTTCCCGAGAGCCAGTCGCAATCGTTCGAGCTCGACGCCGAGGGATTCAAGGTCGTGGCCGACACCCTCGTCGAAGAAGCCGGGATCCACGCCATGCTGCACCGCAGCTTCGTGGCCCCGATCATGGATGGCACTGCCGTCGTGGGCCTCATCACAGAATCGAAAGCCGGGCGCGAGGCCATTCGGGCGAGACGGGTCATCGACGCCACCGGTGACGCCGACATCGCATACCGAGCGGGAGCACCCACCCATCTGGCCGCACGCGAGGACCTGATGGCGGCATCGGTCATGTTCCATCTGGCCGGCGTTGACAAGCGCGCGTTCATCGATGGCATCCGCGCCGACCCGCAGACCTACCGCGACTGGGCCGGCAACGGCGAGTGGGACATCGAGACCTCTGGCAAGGAGGACGACATGTTCTCGCCCTTCCTGCACAAGCCGTTCCAGCAGGCGCTGCGCGACGGCGTCATCCCTGCCGATCTCACCACCATTGCCGGCACGTGGGGCGCCATCCACGATTCGGGCGAGCTCACCTACATGAACCTGGTGCACCTCGCCGGCATCGATGGCACCGACCCCGACGACCTGACCCGTGGCGAGATCGAGGGCCGCCGTCAGGCCATGCATGCCGTCGCCGCCCTGCGCCGCTACACGCCCGGTTGCGAGAACGCCCGCCTGCGCAACTTCGGCATGACGCTGGGCATCCGCGACACACGCAAGATCGATGCGGTGTACAACATGACCGAATCAGACGTTCGGCACGAAGCGCGCTTCGAAGACTCCATCGGCATCTTCCCCGAGTTCATCGACGGCTACGGCATCCTGATCCTGCCCACCACCGGCCGTTACTTTCAACTGCCGTACCGCAACCTGCTCCCGACGACCGTCACCAACCTGCTGGTCGCCGGGCGCTCGTCAGGCGGCGACCGCGTCTCGCACGCATCGACCCGCAACATGGCGTGCTGCGCCGTGCTGGGCCAGGGCGCCGGCATCGCCGCCGCACGCTCACTGCACGACAACTGCGCGCTCGACGAGGTGCGCGTCGATACGGTGCAAGCCGAGCTGCAACGCCAGGGTGTGCGCTACCACTAGACCGACGCAGCACCCGGGGTGAACAGCAGCTGATCCAGACCGCGGATGAGACCAGTAGTGGTCATCACCCGACGGACAGCGAGCAAGGTACCCACCGCATACGGCTCGGCACTCGCGCCAGCATCATGGCGGATCAGCAGTCGTTCGTCGGGCAGCCCGAAGATGGTTTCGAATGCAATGACAAACCCGGGGAGACGGACCGAGTGCACCTGGGATCCGCCGATGGTGGCTCCGCGTGCGTCTGGACGGCCGTGCACCTGATCGAGCGGAACAGCCAACTTCGACTGGGCGATCTCACCGAGGCACTCGGCGAGTTCCTGCGTGGTTCCACTGGGCGCATCGATCTTGCCGGCGCTCGCATAGTCGATGATCTCCCACGACGGAAGGTGCTGTGCAGCCAGCAACGCGAAGTGCTTGGCAAGCGCAGCGGTGATGGAGAAGTTGCCTGCAGCGATCACCCCGAGGCTGCGCGAGGTGGCCTCCTGCTCGATCTCTGCATAGTCGGCTGCCGTCAGCCCTGACGAGCCGACAACCACTCGAATACCTCGAGCCAACGCCTGGAACGTGTGCTCTTTCACCGACAGGGAGTCGGTGTAGTCGATGAACACATCGGGCCTGGCGCCCGTGGCCAGCACGTCTTCGAGCGAACGGCAGATGACCAACCCGACCGGGGCGATGCCGAGCACCACGCCAAGGTCCTGGCCAACGGTGCTGCGGGCGATGGCACCGACCACCTCGAACTCCTCGGAGGCGATCAGGTGGCGCGCCACCACACTGCCGGTCCAACCCGTTGTTCCTGCAATGACGACCTTGATGGACATGCGGTGCTCCCATGAGTTCGTGCGTTGATGACTGCACACATCTTGGCCCATTCGGGCTGACAACACGCCATGGCCTGCAACGGCGAAAGGTGCCCTACTGCTCGCCCTCGCCGGCCATCGTCGTCAACGCCCCCGGCATGGTGCCGGTTTCACGCCAGCGTTCGAGGTATCCGGCGTAGTCGAGCAGGCTGCCTGCGTAGACCAGGTTGCGGGCGGCCTTGGCATCTGCATACACCTGCTCGCTGTTGTAGTAGCTGGGGGTGCAGTCAACGCTGTAGCGAGCCGCGCCGGCAGCGGCGCCGTACAGCACCATCAACCAGTCCTCCTCGGCTTGGGCGGTGGCCTCGATGGTCTCGATGCCGCGTTCCTGACACGTTGCGATGACGCTGGCGACGTGCTCGGTGGACTTCGACAGGAAGTGCAAGAAATTGGTGCCGAATCCAGCCTGCACGAGGCTGATCACCAACAGGTTGGGAAATCCACCGGACAGCACGCCGTGCAACGTGCGCGCGCCCTGCTCCCAGCGCTGGCTCAGCGCGATGCCGTCCCGACCAACAGGATCGAAGCCCAATCGACGATCGAGGTCGGAGGTGACTTCGAACCCGGAGGCGAAGACCAGCAGATCAACCGGGTACTCCACACCATCGACGACCACACCAGCAGGCGTGATGCGCTCGACGCCGAGGCCATTCGTATCGACGAGATGCACGTTGGGCCGGTTGAAGGCAGGCAGGTAGTCGTCGTGGAAGCACACCCGCTTGCAGTTCTTGCTGTACCACGGCTTGAGCTTGGCGGCGGTCTGCGGATCATGAACGACCTGATCGACCCGGGCACGAATTGACTCCATGGTCGCAAAGTCGCTCTGTTCGAGTTCGGCGGCCTCGCTGTCGGACTCGGGCAACTTCTGAGTGTTGACCCACATCACCTCTGTCCACCCATCGTGGACGAGATCGACCTCTGGCTGCATGCCGGTGACAGCGTTCGTGAAGTTGACAATGCGCTCGGCCTGCCAGCCCGGGGCAAGCCCCTTGAACCACTCGACATCGGTGGGACCGTTATTGCGCACGCCCACGGCCGATGGCGTGCGCTGGAACACGTACAACTCCTTGGCGGCCCTGGCGAGCTGTGGCACCGCTTGCACGCCGGTGGCTCCGGTGCCGATGATCCCGACCCGCTTGTCGGCCAGCTTGCCCATCAGTTCGGTATTGCTGCCGCCGGTGTATTCGAAGTCCCACCGGCTGGTGTGGAACGCCTTGCCCTCGAACAGCTCGATACCGGGGATACCGGGGAGCTTGGCCTTGTGCAGCAGTCCGCCCGCGGTCACGAGATACTTTGCCGACAACGAGTCGTTGCGGCTCGTGCCGACGAGCCATCGATTCGAGCCTGCATCCCACTCAGCAGCGGTGATCACCGTCTGGAACAGTGCGCGCGGGTACAGGTCGAACTGTCGTGCCAGCAGCTGGCAGTAGGCGAAGATCTCTGACGCGCTGGCGTACTTCTCGGTGGGCACGTAGCCGGTCTCCTCGAGCAACGGCAGATAGGTGTACGACTCGACGTCGCACATGCACCCCGGGTACCGGTTCCAGTACCACGTGCCCCCGAAGTCGCCGGCCTTGTCGACGATACGGACGTTGTGAATTCCGAGCTTGGCGAGATTGATCGCTGCGAGCATGCCGGCAAAACCGCCGCCGACGATGAGCACATCGACCTCCTGGGCCAACGGCTCGCGGGAGAAATGGGGATCGGCAAACGGGTCGCGATCGAAGGCCTCGAAGTCGTCCTTCAGCTCACGGTACTGAGCAGTGCCATCGGCGCGGAGTCGCTTGGCACGCTCGATGCGATAGTGCTCGCGTAGGCCATCGACCTCAAACGCTTCTCCACTGTCATCCATGCTCACGGTGTCCTCTCATTCGTACCCACTCACCACGCCCGGCGATGAGCCCGTTGGGCTGAGGCGATCGGAGCTGACCAGCATCCCTGATGCCGCTACGCCAACACAAGTCAACGGAACATACCGCCCCCATGCTGGCGCCGAGAGACCGTACGGCCCAGAAGCCGGACGAAAAGCACAACGGCCTGGTCAGCACACCTTGCGGGTGCCGACCAGGCCGTTCAACGAGCGGATGACGAGATTCGAACTCGCGACCCTCACCTTGGCAAGGTTGTGGCCACCGTCCGTGCAGTCCGTCTACTGCGCTGCAGTACTCCACAGTCCGGAAAACCGTCCGGGAAATCCGTCTGTTCCGTCTCGTTCGTATACCGGTCTACCATCACACGCGTGCTCTGTGCGCGTCAGCTTGCCTTGCGAACGACCGCGTGGCCGCTACGGACCATCTTGGCGATGGACCGGTTCTCGATCAGTCGCGTGCCGACCACGACCGCAAGTTCTTGATCCACGGCGCCGGCGACGCGTTCCAAGGTCTCCAACGTCGGACGTGTGCCACCGTTCTCCATCCTCGCGATCGCAGACTGAGTCGTGCCCATCCGTCGGGCCAACTCCACCTGAGTCAGACCCGCATCGACGCGGAGCTGATACACCAGTTCGCGAAACGCCGTGATACGCGCCTCATCCTCCACGACGTCACGAACCCGACCAGCGTCAGGTCGAGGCACCGATTTCCAGTTCGTTCGCTCAGTCATCTTGATCTCCTGTCAGTCCGTGCTCTGTCATACATCGCTGCAATGCTCGCTTTGCCCTGTCCACCTCGCGGCGCTCATTCGGTCGTGTCTTGGCAAACACTGTCAAGAGCACAATCACCCGGCCCGGCGCTATCCAATACGTGATGCGTGTTGGTCGACCCGACAGAAAGAAGCGCAGTTCACGTAGTTTTCGCTCAAGATGTTTCGTGTGCGGTTCGTCCAACAACGGGCCGAGTTCCCCGAGCCGATCGACGTGAAATCCGACTCGGGCCTGATCGTCCTCGTCGAGTGCGAGAAACCAATCGGCAACCTCCGACTCCAACTCGACCTCGCCCCAGGACATAGCGTCTACGATATATCCGAAACGCGCGCGAAGCAATCAGAATTGGGGTGAGCCCACGAGATTCCCGCCGACGAGTCGTCACACGGTACGTTCTCGATCTGCGTCGCCGGCGAGGAGACCGGCGATGTAGTCGGCAGCGTCACGATCGGCACCCGGAACGCAATGGCCGTAGACGTTCAGGGTCGTCGACGCGCGGGCGTGGCCAAGTCGTTGGGCGGCGACGGTGAAGACGAACGCCTGGCCACTCACCGCGCCGCTGCCACGTTCCAACGCTCGACGGTAGTGATGGACAAGGCGCAGCATGCTCTCGGCGTCGACCGCGACCCGGTATGTGCGATGGGTTTTCGTGGCACGCAGCACCGGCCCGACCGGCCCGTCCACGTAGGCGCGACTCAACCCGATCGCGGAATGGGAAAAGTCGATGTCCGCCCACCGCAGGCCGAGCATCTGGCTGCGACGCGCACCTGTCGATGCCGCCAACCACAGATACGTTGCGAAGTCCGGGTCTGATGCCTCGACCGACGCAACGAGCCGTTGTAACTGGTCAGGCGTCGGTGGGCGGATCTCTGCCGGCGCAACCCTCGGCGGTGATGCGTTCGCTGCCGGGTTCAACCAGATCCATTCCCATCGCACCGCTTGCGTCAACGCTCGATGCAGCACGACATGTGGCCGATGCATCGTGCCCGGAGCCAGCGGCGACCCGTCGCGCCCGCTGCCACGTAGCAAGTGTAGGTACATGGCGTCGATGTCGATCGTGGTCAACTTGTTGACCGGCACGTGTCCAAGCTGCGGCTTGAGGTGATGCTCCACCACACTGCGCGTCTGCACCACCGTCGTCGATGACCACGCCGACGATGCCTGACCCATCCACCTGTCGAGCAGGTCGGCCACTGTGCCTGACCGTAATCGGGCATAACCGGCATCTTCGACGAACTCCGCCAGCGTCGCCGTTGCAAACCGACGGGTGCCGCGCACCGTCTTCGTCGCCCACCGCTCCCTACCGGTCGAAGAGTTCACTCCCATGTAAATCCGCAGTTCCCACGTATCAGGCCCTCGTTGTCGCAATGATCCAGTCATCCCCGCAACATACGGAAACCGACAGAATCCCATGGGCAAACCATGGGCGAGCCGTGGGCACGACCTCATGACCGACAACAGTCGAAAACGCAGGAAACCCTGCCAAGGGCAGGGTTTCCTATCGAGCGGATGACGAGATTCGAACTCGCGACCCTCACCTTGGCAAGGTGATGCTCTACCAGCTGAGCCACATCCGCATATTTCGAAGCCCAGTTTAGCGACTACTCCGCAGGACCGGACAAGCCCGTTGCGACGACGGCACCAATCCGTGCATCAACCACGATACCCGCCAGCGAAACAAGCACGACCATCGAGAACAACACCTGCATGGGGCGCAATTTCTCCTGATAGATCAACCAGGCGCCGATGGCAGAAATCACCGGGCTGGCAAGCGTGAGCAACGAGGCGACCGTGAGATCGAGGTGTCGTTGAGCCCAGGTCATCAGGCCGTGACCCATCAAGCCGGGCCCGCCGACCAGCAAACCGAGCAGCAGCCAATCCGTTCCCCCGATGGCGTGGATGTCGGTGGACACCAACAGGCCCCACGGCACGGCGATGCACGACGCCACGATGAAGACACCAGCAACGAACGACCACGAGTGCACCCCGGTGGAACGCACCCGCTTGACCTGCACGAAGTACACCGTCCACAACAACAAGTTGACCACCGACAGCAATGTGCCGCGCATCGCCGTACCGCTGGTGTTCCCCGCCGCCAGCACCACGCCGAGAACGCCTGCGAGTGCAGCCACTGCACAGGCGATCTGGCGGTTGGAGGATCGCTCGCCGAACAGCCGAAAGGCGATGACCAGCACCAACACCGGTTGCATGGCTGGGATGAGGGTTGCCACGGCGATGGACGTGGCCTTGTAGGACTCGAAACTGGCCATCATCGAGCCAGCGAACAGCGCCCCGGGCAGCAGCGCCTGACGCACGACCGAGGCCGTGACCCGCCCCCCGGTGAGATACGCAACGGCGATCATCACCGGCACCGCCGAGCCAAGCCGGAACACCACGATCGACGCAGTTGACGCGCCGATACCCCGCACGATGAGCGGGCCGAAGCCCCACGCCATCACAGCCAATGAACCAGCGATCAGCGGGAGGTCGCTCGTTGCAGCGTTGGCCTCGACCGCTGTGGTCACGACCGCTGGTCGGCGGGTCGGAGATCGACCCTCAACACCAAGAACCCGTCGTCGATACTCGCTGTGGCATCTCCGATGATCGCAAAATCCTGGAAGTCGCTCTGCGCCTGCTGGATGAACGCCTGGCGCTCCTCGCCCGCCACGGGCGGCAGCGGCCGTTTCTTCACCGCAGCCGCACGCTCGCGGAATCGGGTCAACATTGCATCAACATCCAGCGCTGCCATGCCCACCAACGTACCCGCCGCGACAACCGCGACGTGATTCAGTCGTCGTTGCGTTCAGAAATTCGCAACAGCGGATCGATCAGCCGGTTGGGCACGGGGGCCGGAGCCGGGGGCAGCTCGGGCTCGGGTTCGTCTGCGCGCTCTCGCTCGGGCGCATGTGCGGACTCGGGCTCGGGCTCAGGCGCAGGCTCGGGCTCGGGCGGCAAGGCATCCCGGACCTCGGCGGCGATGGTCGGAGCCCAGATGAACCCGCCGGCGGCCGCGGGGGGTGGGAGCGCAACGCCAGGAACACTGGCAACGCCGAGATCGACGACGCTGACGTCACCGCTGCCGATGCCGATGCCGAAATCAGCGATGCCGAAATCAGCGACACCTCGATCAACGACACCTCGATCAACGGCACCGCGATCGCTGACGACAATGCCGGGATCGCTGACGCCGGCGGCGACGACGCTGGCATCATCAGCCGTTGGCTGCACTGGTTCGCGCAGGTCGTCGTAGCCCACCAGTTCGGCACGGGAAAGCGCCTCGAGATCGATCTCAGGGCTCGCCAGCACATCGCCACGGGTCACGCCGGCGCGTATCGTCTGGGCGGCCTCGGGCCGGACGGCATCGAGCATCTCGCGCTGCGTGCGCCCGTCGAGCTGGCGGAACCTGCGCTCGCCCATCTTCTCCAGCGGCGCCAACAACTCGGGTTCCGGGCGGGTGGTCCGCCAGAACCAGACGGTAAAACCGAGCAACAGGCAACCAAGCGCAGCGAGCGCGACCGCCAACAGGTACACGTTGCGCGTGCTGCTCGCATCGTTGACCGAATCGGCCAGCAGACCGGGCGTCAGCGGGCCAAACAGGTGAGAAGACGACAACTTCATGACGTCACAAGTCTGGCAGGTTTGATCGGGAAGTGTGCAGACACCCCGCAAAGTGTGCAGACCTCGATTCGTTGCGCCATGCTAAGGACCCATGGCCAGTGTGTTGTCGTTCCTTGCCATCGCCGGCGGTTGTGTATTCCTGCTCTGGATTGCGTACCGGATGGAACCGCACTGGGTCAGCAAGGATGGCGAGCGCATGGTCTGCTACGGGCAGGGACTCGGCCGCAACGGTCAGGCCGATGCGCGCTGGCGCGAGGTCCGCGTGGCCAAGGTGAGCAACGACACGCTCGAGATACGGCCCCGCCGCGGCGGCATCACCAGCACGCCGCGCCGTGAGGCCATGGCGAACCCACGCCAAACGCTCAGCAGGCGGCGCAGGGCGCCGTCGTACTGGAAGGTCATCGGCCGTTCGGACACCCCACCCCGGCGCCGGGTCGTGTTTCTGCTCGACGGCAACCACGACCCCGACATGCCCGAGATGTTCGCGCTGCGGCTACCCCCGAACAGCCGTGCCATCCCCCTGCTCGAGGCGTTGGCTGCGAACCGCTCTTCGACTCCTACCGCGCGACCGAATCCAGAAACGCCGCGATCGGCGGACCGACCTGATCGAGGTTGAGCAGGAACGCATCGTGGCCGTGCGGTGAATCGATCTCGACGTACTCGCACTGCGTACCCGCAGACACCAACAGGTCGCGTATCTGGCGCTGCTGGTACGAGGGATAGAGCATGTCGCTCCAGATACCCATGGTGAGCGTGGGCGCCTTGATGCGGGCCATCGCCGAGGCCAGGCCGTTGCGGCCCCTGCCGACATCGTGCAGGTCCATTGCCTTACCGATGATCAAATAACTGTTGGTGTCGAAACGGCGGATCAGCTTGTCGCCGTGATGATCGAGGTAGCGCTCGACCTCGAAGCGTTGCCACATCTCGAAGCCGTCTTTCAACGTGGCGCCGTCGGCGAGTTCGCGGCCGAAGCGATCGGTGAACACGTTGTCACTACGGAAGGTGACCTGGGCGACCATGCGCGCCACGGCCAGACCCTCCCAGGGGCCTTCGCCGGGGGCGGCGCCGTAATAGTCGCCCCCGCACCATTTCGGATCGAGCAGGATTGCCCGGCGGCCGATGGCCCCCCATGCGATCTGCTGGGCAGTCGCCTGTGCGCACGTGGCGATGGGGACGATCGAGCGCACGCGGTTCGGATAGGTGATGGCCCACTCGAGTACCTGCATGCCCCCCATCGAGCCACCGATCACGCTGTGCCACACCGCGACACCGAGGTGATCGGCGAGTCGGGCTTGCACGCGCACCATGTCGCGAACGGTGATGACCGGGAAGCGCGAGCCGTAGGGCTTGCCGTCGATGGGGTGGGGCGAGGATGGCCCCGTGGTGCCCTGGCAACCACCGAGCACGTTGGCGCACACCACGAACCACCGATCGGTGTCGATGGCCTTGCCTGGGCCGATGATGTCGTCCCACCAACCGCCATCCACATGACCACGGCCATCAGAACCGGCCGCATGGCTGTCGCCTGTCCATGCATGACACACGAGGATCGCGTTGGAGCCGTCGTCGTCGAGCGTGCCCCAGGTTTCGTAGGCCGTCGTGAGGTGGGTCAGCGAGGTTGCTCCGTCGAGCGCAAACGGCCGATCGGTGGCAATCGTGAAGAACTGGCGGTGCCCGGCGGGGTCGCCGGGTTGCCATGCGCCCGTTGCCGGCAGTGCTGCCCTGTCCACGTTGTCCTCCTCTCACCGAACTGGTCGCTGGTCGTTCCACGACATCAAGAGCGGCCGGAGCCTTTGTTGCCCGACTCACATCGGGCCACATCCCATCCGGAGATGGAGGCACCTTGGGGCTTCCGACCCAGGTTGCCGGGCCCTATGACGGGCCGCTCGTAATGCTGGCCGAAGTGTAACTGGTCGAACCGGCGAGTCAACGGACATTCAGACAGGTGGTCTCACGACCCGGGCGCATACCGCTGCTCGAGCGCGTACTGCTGATCGAGGCCGACGATGCGACCGAAGTCGTCGAAGGCAACGAGCCGGTCGAGGTGAGCGCGCAACGATCCCTGATCGCGCAGGATCGCCAGCGACTCGCGGATGGCGTGCACCATGCTGAACAATGCGCTGAGCGGGGACACGATGAGCCGGAACCCGAGGTCGTCCAGCTCGGCCGGGGTGAGCAACGGCGTCTTGCCGGTCTCGACCATATTGGCCACCAGCGTGATGTCGCGCAGCTCAGTGGCGATGCGCTCCATCTCAGCGATCGATTCGGGCGCTTCGACGAACACTGCGTCGACCCCGGCGTCGCGGGCCATCTTCGCCCGTTCGATGGCGTCATCGAGCCCAACCGCAGCACGCGCATCGGTACGCGCCGTGATGTGCAGATGCGTGCGGTGATCCACCGCAGCGCGCAGCTTGGCGAGCCAGTCCTGCACCGGCACCACCTGCTTGCCGGCCATGTGCCCACAGCGTTTCGGCCAGACCTGATCTTCCACGAACATGCCGGCGGCGCCTGCATGTTCCCAGAGCTCGACGGTGCGGATGGTGTTCAGCGGGTTGCCGTACCCGGTGTCAGCATCGACGACCACGATGGTGTCGGGCGTTGCCGCACAAATGCGCCGGGCGGCCTCTGCCATCTCGGTCTGGGTGAGGAAGCCAAAGTCGGGCTTGCCCAGCGAGGTGCCGCTGACGCAGAAGCCGCTGACGAACACGGTGTCGAAGCTGGCCTCTGCAGCCAGCTTGGCTGACAGCGCGTCCCAGACCCCGGGCATCAACACGCTCTCGCCGCCGTCGAGACGGGCGCGCAGGTGGTCGCCGTTCACGGCCGCGTCTCGGCCAGACGCGACAACGCCAGTTCCTTGAGTCGCTTGTAGTCCACCTTGCCGTTCGGCGCCCGGCCGATGGTGTCCACTGCCACGACATGGCGCGGCGCCTTGTAGTGCGCCAGAAGGCCCTTGACATGATCAGAGAGCGTGGGGAGATCGGTCTCTCGTCCCGGTTCGGCTTCGACCACTGCGCAGATCACCTCGCCGAAGCGGTCATCGGGCAGGCCCACGCACACGGCGTCGCGCACGCACGGGTGGGTCTTGAGGGCCTCTTCGACCTCCTCGGGAAACACCTTCTCACCACCGGTGTTGATACACACCGAGCCGCGGCCGAGCAGCTTCAACGTGCCATCGTCGTTGACCTCGGCGAAGTCGCCGGGCACGCTCCAGCGGCGACCCTCATAGGTGCGGAAGGTCTGCGCACTCTTCGCCTCGTCCTTGTAGTACCCCAGCGGGATGAAGCCGCCGACGGCCACCACACCCTGCTCGCCCGAGCCGGGTTCGACGCGCTGGCCCAACTCGTTGAACACGGCACAGGTCGCTCCGATCTGAAACTTGGCCGTCTGCTGTGGCGCCCCCTTCGAGCTGATCGATGCACCCATTCCAACGGCTTCCGACGACCCGAACGAGTCGAACAGAATGGCCTGGGGAATGAACTCGAGCAGGCCCGCCTTGTTGTCCTGGCTCCACATGACCCCGCTCGATGTCACCAGCCCGAGGCTGCTGAGGTCGTAACGGTCGGGGTTGGCGGTCAGGTGCTCCAGCATCGGGCCGGCGAATGCCTGGCCGACGATGATGACGCTGTTGACGCTACGCCGCTCGATCGTGCCCAAGAGCTCGGAGACGTCGAACTTGCGGTGCACCAGCGTGACGATGCAGCCGCCGACGCCCATGTTGTTGAGGGCGCTGAACTGACCGGTGCCGTGCATGAGCGGACAGGCCACCAGCATCACCGGGCCCGCGGGCGCAGTGGTGTCGATACGGCTCATGAGGTCGTCGATGCCATCGGCGGCCGGTGTCCCGAGGACGGCGTTGCCACCACCGCCGAGCACGTTGTAGAGATCGTCCTGGCGCCACATCACGCCCTTGGGCATGCCGGTGGTGCCGCCGGTGTACAACAACAACAGATCGTCGCCGCTGCGCTCGATGGCCGGCATCGTCGCAGGCGCGTTCACAACCGACTCGTACGGCGTTGCCCACTCCGGACCGTTGCCGGTCTCGTCGGACACCACGTACCAGCGCTTTACCTTGGTGAGGCGTTGGCGCACATGCTCGAGCAGATCGGTGAACACGGCGTGGAACACCACCGCCTCGGCGTCGGCGTTGTCGAACAGGTAGACGATCTCCTCGGCGGCGTACCGGTAGTTGGTGTTCACGGGCGCCATGCCGGCCTTGAACGCCGCCGTCATCGATTCCATGTACTCCGGCGAGTTGTACAGATAACAGGCCAGCTTGGCCTGATGTGTCACCCCCGATGCGAGCAGATCGGCAGCGAGTGCGTTGGTGCGCTGGTCGAACTGGGCCCAGGTGATGACCCGATCGCCCTGAATCTGGCACGGCCGATCCGGCACACGTGCCGCGACCGCCGCGAAGATCTCTGCGAAGTTCCAGTTCGACATGATTCCCACTCCCCCAACACCACGCCAGGCATTGCCCGGACATGCACAAGGTAGTCCGCACGCCCGCGCCACATCGGGGCGAGCGGCGGCACGCAGTATCCGGTTCGACGACGCCATGACGCCATTCGCCGCGCTACCGTCACAGCGCATGCGGATCCTCATCGTGGGTGCAGGGGGAGTCGGCGCCGCATTCGCGTCGATCGCAGCCCGACGAGACATCTTCACCGACATCGTTCTGGCAGACATCGACGGCACCCGGGCCGCCCGAGCCGCAGCGAAAGCGGCCAGTCCTCGGGTGCGTTCCACACGGGTCGACGCGCACGTCTCTGGCCACATCGTGGAACTGGCACAGTCGATGCGCGCCGACATCATCGTGAACGCGTGCGACCCACGACTCAACCCGCCCATCTTTGATGCCGCCTTCGCCGCCGGCTGCCATTACCTCGACATGGCCATGCACATGTCCACCCCGCACCCCACCGACCCCCACCAGCAAACCGGCGTGATGCTGGGCGATGCGCAGTTCGCCGTGTCCGATCAATGGGTCGACCGCGGGCAACTGGCGCTGTGCGGGATGGGCGTCGAACCAGGTCTGTCCGATGTGTTGGCGCGTTACGCCAGCGACCACCTGTTCAGCTCCATCACCGAGGTGGGCGTCCGCGACGGCGGCGATCTGGCCATCGATGGTTTCGCCTTTGCCCCGACCTTCAGCATCTGGACCACCATCGAGGAATGCCTCAACCCCCCGATCATCTGGGAGCGCGAGCGCGGCTGGTTCACCACGGCACCGTTCAGCGAGCCCGAGACGTTCGTGTTCCCCGAGGGCATCGGTCCACTGGGGTGCGTCAACGTCGAGCACGAAGAGGTCATCTTGATGCCGCGCTGGCTCGACCTCGATCGCGTCACGTTCAAGTACGGCCTCGGCGACGAGTTCATCGAGGTGCTGGCGACGTTGCACCGCCTCGGGCTCGACAGCACCAAACCCGTCATGGTCCGCGGCGTGGAAGTATCGCCACGCGATGTCGTGGCCGCCGTGCTGCCCAATCCGGCCGAACTCGGCGACCGCATGCGCGGCCGCACCTGCGCCGGGTCGTTGGTCACCGGGCTGGGGCTCGACGGCAGACCACGCGAGGCGTACCTCTACCAGGTGGTCGACAACGAATGGACCATGCGCACCTCCGGGCATCAAGCCGTGGTCTGGCAGACCGCCGTGCACCCCGTGGTGGCCTGCGAACTCATCGCCCTCGGCCAATGGAAGGGCGCCGGGGTCATGGGCCCCGAGGCGTTCTCGGCCGACCCGTTCCTCGACCTCCTGCCCGTGCACGGGGTCGGCTGGACGCTCGAGGAACGAACGCCATCAACCGCCTGACCAAACGCGAGGTCGAGGTGCTGCTCGCACGCTACGACCAGGCCCCGGTGGCGGCGCTCACGACCGCACTGCGCAGGGTACTCGGGCGCCCTGATGCTGCTTGGCCCGAGTTGCTGGCAGCGGCACGGTTCACCGACACCCGCACCGCTGCCCTGCTGGTCGGCGACGAGCGTGCGCTCGATGCGCTGGCCGCCGAGCTGAACGAGATCCGCACGCTTGACGCCGGAATGACCAGCGATCGGTAAGGCTCCGACAACCCCGGCTGGGTAGGATTCGACTCGAGGAAAAGGGGAACTTCCATGCGCGTACACGTCGATGCGGACAAATGCCAGGGACACAACCGCTGCTATTCGTTGGCACCCGAGTTATTCGATGTCGATGACCTCGGTAACGCCGTCGAACTGAACGACGGTGTCGTGCCAGAGGGTCTCGAGCACAAGGCGCGCCTCGCCATGGCGAACTGCCCCGAATACGCGATCAGCATCACGGAATGACCCGATGACCATCGACCGACACCCCCCCGTCACCGATTGGGCCACCGATTTCGACCACACCGATCCGGTCTGGGTCAACAACCCGTTCCCGATCTGGGACGAGCTGCGCGAAACCTGCCCCGTGGCACACAGCAACCGCTATGGCGGCACCTGGCTGCCCGTCACGCACGAGCACGTGTCGGCCATCGCATACGACACCGAGCACTTCACCTCGCGCGCCGTTGTGGTCAGCGAGGCACGCCCCGGGCCCAACGATCTGCCGGCGCCCATCGGCGTTGCCCCACCCATCACCTCCGATCCGCCGTTCCATGCAATGGCGCGCCGCCTGATGCTGCCGGCCTTCGCCCCGAAAAAGATCGAGGCCCTCGAGCCCTTCACCCGCGACCTGTGCAACGAGTTGCTCGACGCACTGCAGGGCAAAGACGTGGTCGACGCTGCAGTTGACTATGCACAGCACATCCCGTTGAGGGTGATCGCGAAGATGCTCGGCTTCCCGGCCGCCGACGCCGACTACTTCCGCCACATCATCCATCTGATCCTCGAAGAGGGCATCAACATCGCCGAAGAGGACGACATCCGTCTGCTCGAAGGCCAGAGCATCGACGCCTATTTCGACGCGCAGATCGCCGACCACGTGGCCAACCCGCGCGACGACCTCACGTCGTTCCTGCTCGAAGCCGAACTCGATGGCAACAAGCTGATGCACGAGCACGTGCGAGGCACCATGCTGCTCATCCTCGTGGCCGGGATCGATACCACGTGGTCAGCTATCGGATCATCGTTGTGGCACCTGGCCAACAACCCTGCTGACCGGCAGCGCCTGGCGAACGAGCCCGAATTGATGCCGTTCGCCGTCGAGGAGATGCTGCGCGCCTACGCGCCGGTCACGATGGCGCGAATGGTCGCCAAGGATGTCGAGATCGGCGGCTGCCCGATGAAGGTCGACGACTGGGTGTTGCTGCCCTTCCCCGCCGCCAATCGCGACCCCGAGTTCTTCGACCGGGCCGACGAGGTCGTCATCGACCGCGAGGAGAACCGTCATGCGGCCTTCGGCCTGGGCATCCACCGCTGCCTCGGCTCGAACCTGGCGCGCATGGAACTGCGCGTGGCTGTCGAGGAGTGGGTGAAGCGCTACCCCGACTTCGAACTCGCCGATCCGTCCGCTGTCACCTGGGCAGCCGGTCAGGTCCGCGGACCGCGCAGCATCCCGGTGCGCCTGCCCGCCTGACGGGTCAGACCGCGCCGATCACCGGTTGGGCCAGGCGCATGTTCTGCGCATACCCCACCTCGGTGGGTAGGAACCCATTGCGGTCGGGCCATAGCAACTGCACCATCTCGAATGGTTCGCCCCGATACCACGCCTTCGCGGTGGCGAACAGTTCGCCGTACTGATCCGTATCGACCGGGGCGAAGAGGCAGCGCAGGTCGTTGTCGAGCAGTCCGACCAGTTCGACCATGAGCGGTATCTCCGTGCCGCTCCGCAGCAGATCGACCACCATCGCAAGGAGACCCTGCGCCGCCACCGGGGCGAGCCCGAAGAGCACCAGGTCGGCAACGCCCGTGAGGGTCGGCAACCCGATGGTGTAGCAGTAGCCAGCCCTGGGCGGGACGGCGCTGTGGTCGGCCGGCACCGGTTCGAGCGCCCAGCCGGAGGTCTCGATCATCCACTCGATCTTCTCCGCATGATCAATGTGGAAGTCGGGAAGATCGTGGCTCATCTCAGATCAGCGACTCGCTGTCGAGATCGAGGGCGTGCTGCAGATGGCGGGTGGCCATCGCCGCGAACATCGCCTCGCTTCGTTCGGTGCCACCGACGATCTGCGATGCGATGACCGCCATGATCACTCCGGAGAACGCTTCGCGCCGATACTGCTGCCAGGCCCAGTCGTCGTCGATCTCGACGCCGTAGTCGTGACGAAGGGCCGCCGCGTAGGCAGCGACAAGATCGCGTTCGATCACACGGCGATCGGCGGGCAGCGGTCCGGCACCGAGAAAGTACGACACGTCGCCCATCGCGGGGCCGTGCCCGGGTGACTGCCAATCAACGGTGGCGATGGGCGAACCGCCTTCGGCGGTTGCGAACATGAGGTTGTCGAGCCGGTAATCGCCGTGCGTGACGGTGAGGGGCGAGTGACGCCCATCGATCCAGTCACCGATCCTGCTGCCGAAGCGCTCGACCAGTGCTGCGGCGTCGGGGGTGAGGTACTTGGCATAGGTAGCGACGAAGCCGGGGAACAACATGGACCACATGGCGGCCAGCAGGGCGGTGTCATCGGGACTGGTGCGACGCCCGAGGAACTCGATGTCTGCGAGCGTTGGGTCGTCCCAGCGGGGCCCATGGAGACGAGCCAGTTCGAGCACCGCAGTACGCGAGTGCTCGACCGAGCAGCCATCGACCTGATCTCCCTGCGCTGCCGGGGCGAGGTCCTCGAGCACGATGACGAAGTCTCCGTCAGCGGCATCCCATTCGGCGTGGTAGCAACGCGGGACGCGGATGTCCACCGTGGGAGCGATCTCCGTATAGAACTTGACCTCGCGCTCGTAGTTGCGCAGCGCGATTCCGGTGGCCCGGCTCGTCTCGTCGGGCGAGGGCAGCTTGACCACGATGCTGCGGGGCACCTGTTCGGCCCCGGCGCCCGACGCCTTCAGCACGAGACGCAGGTTCATTCCCACCAGGCCGTCGCCGATGCGTTGCGTGTCGTCGATCTGAACCGTGGCACCGAACACTGTCGACAGCCACTCACTGGTCACTTGCTCTGGTCCCACGCCACGGCACGGTAGCGTCCACAACCGTGACTATCGCAGATGAGGACACGATTCGGGCGCACATCGATCGCCTCGAGATCGATGGCTACACCATTATCGAGAACGCCTTTCCTGCCGACCTTGCTGACGAGTTGGTCGCCGATCTCGTCCGCCTCGAGCATGAGCGCCATGTGGTGCCCGCCGGCAATGGCTTCGAGGGCCACCAGACCTGGCGCATCTACAACCTGCTCGCACTCGGCCGCATCTACGAACAGGTGCCGGTCCACCCGGTGGTGTTCCCGATCGTGCAGCACGTACTCGGAACCGGGTGCCTCGTCAGCAGCTTGTCATCAATCAGTATCGGCCCCGGCGAGGTGGCCCAACCCATTCATGCCGATGACCAACTGGTGCCCATCCCCAAGCCGCATCTCGCCACCATCGCCAACAGCATGTGGGCGCTCACCGACTTCACCGAGGCCAATGGCGCCACGCGTCTCGTCCCCGGCTCGCACCGCGCCGACCACTCCCCCGCCTACGGCAGCGAACACGACTCGATTGCCGCCGAGATGCCCAAGGGCAGCATCCTGGTGTGGCACGGCTCGCTGTGGCATGGGGGTGGCGCCAACCGAACCGGTCAACGGCGTTGGGGCATGGCCATGAACTACTGCGCTGGGTTGCTGCGTCAGCAGGAGAACCAACAACTCGGCATCCCGCTGGACACCGCGCGTACCTTCTCGCCGGCCCTGCAGGAATTGTGCGGCTTCCACGTGTACCGCGGGCTCATCGGCCATATCGACAAACATGCCCCGGCCGAGCTGCTGCTCGATCCGGAAAGGCCCACCGTGATGCTGTGGGAGCACAGCTGACCGCTACCGTTTGGGGCGCATGTACCGGTTCCTGCTGCGCCCCAAATGGCTGCTGTTCCACATCGTCGTTCTGGCATCCGTCGTTGGGATGTTGTTCCTGGCCCGCTGGCAATGGGACAAACACGTCGCCCGCGACGCCTTCGTCGCCACGGTGAACGACCGCGAGGCGGCGGCCCCGCTCGACCTCGCTCCCTTGCTCGGCGCAGGCACCGCTGCCGCTGACATCGAGTGGTTCCGCGTCGCTGCCACGGGGTCGTACC
>CAFBLP010000036.1_pt1 | contig 28122 bp, 25 predicted proteins | sample 7268181 | NCBI WGS metagenome assembly CAFBLP01 (sample SAMEA6814034, study PRJEB35770) | freshwater metagenome | biome: Freshwater; feature: Freshwater reservoir; material: water | place: Czech Republic | collected 2017-05-23 | depth 30m m | reverse complement strand
CCGATCAACTCCGCGCCGCTGGCCTCACAGTGCACGTGGTGGGCGATGCCGGCACCGTCGGATACATCGAGGGCGCCATGTACACCGCCCATGCGGTTGCGACGGCGCTCTAATTCAGGGGCTGCTTTCGCTTTACGCAGGCCACATCGTGAACAATGTGCGACTGTGAGTTCAGCGCCGTCACCCCAGGAATCTCCCCAGCAGTCCATCGTCACCCTTGATGTGGAGGGTGTGCTCGTTCCGGAGATCTGGATTGCGGTCGCCGATCGCACGGGCATCGAGGCACTGCGCCGCACCACCCGCGACGAACCGGACTACGACGTGCTCATGCGCGGTCGATTGCAGCTGCTCGACCAGCACGGCTTGACCATGTCGATGATCGCCGATGTGATCGGCGGTCTGGCCCCGCTTGATGGCGCGAGGGAGTTCCTCGACACGTTGCGCTCGAAGACGCAGGTGCTGTTGCTGTCCGACACGTTCGAGCAGTTCGGCCTGCCGCTGATGCGGCACCTCGGGTATCCCACCCTGATCTGCCACCGCCTTGTGGTGCACGACGACCGCATCGTGGACTACCGCCTGCGCATGCCCGACCAGAAGCGGCACGCGGTCAAGGCGTTGCACGGGTTGAACTACCGAGTCGTCGCTGCCGGCGACTCGTACAACGACACCGCGATGCTGTCCGAGGCGGACGCCGGGTTCCTCTTCCATGCGCCGGCCAATGTGATCGCCGAGTTCCCACAGTTCCCAGCGGTCGACGACTACGCCACCCTGCTCGCGCTGATCACCGATCAACTCACCTGAATCCGGACGCTGCCGCTCCCGATCCCGCTCGCGATCTGGCAGTCGTTTCGCGCCCTACAGGGCTCACATCAACTGCCGGTTCGGTCGTTTCCGGCAGTGCCCACGGGGCCGGGTTGACCCTCAGGTGGTCGGGCGCGTTGCAAAAAACGTGTTGTGTGGCGTGCCCGCGCCATCACTGATGCGCTCCAGGGTCACCGTGAGCCCGCCGAGGTCCGGACGGGTCCACACCATGTGGCCGTCGCCGTCGAGCCGACGCGTGACCTCGATTCCGGGAATGCCCACGGGCCGCAACACGAACACGCCGGCCTCATAGCTGGCGATCACATGAATGGGCGTGGTGTAGTCGAACGCAGACACATCGTGCACGCCGTTCGCCTCGGTGCCATCGGCGCGGGCGTCGGCAATGGTGCCGCCGCCCATGTCGATGATGCGATTACCGCACTGCTCGATGCGCTCCATGTACGAGTAGATCCGGTCGCCGTCCGGCACAGGGGATCCAGCGCGTTCGGCACGCAGGGTCTTCCACAGCCCACGCAGGTCGGGGGCGCCCTCGACCAGCGGTTCGGTGCAACCAGCGAGGACCGGCTCGGGGAATGTCGCTCCGTACCCACCGGGCGGCGTGTGCGCCACGGGGATGTCGGCGGCCATCACGGCTGCGGTCTCAGACGAACCATCGGACTTCGGTGACGTGGACACCTTGACACACTACGCAGGTCGGTCGGAAACATCGGTCTTGGCCTACAGCATCGGGCGGTGGTGGTGCTTGTTGCGCCGCGGCAACGTGACGGCGAAGACCACGCAGAACACCGCTGCGGCCAGCAAACCAATGGTGGCACCAGGCGCCGAGTCGAGGTGATAGCTGAGCATCAGCCCGACCACCCCGACGCTCACACCAATGGCTGCGCCGATCAGCGTCATCTGCCTCAGGGTGCGGGCCAGGAGTCGCGCCGTGGCCGCAGGGGTAACCAACATGGTCACCGACATGATCGTGCCCACGGCGCGCAGACTGATCACCACCACGACCGAGAGCAGCAACACCAGGACGGCCTGCACCAACTCAACGTGCACGCCAACCTGCTCGGCCTGCACATGATCGAACGTCGCCAGTCGCAGCTCGCCGAACAACAGGATCACCACGAGCACCGTTCCACCACCGAGGCCGAGGTTCAGCCAGATGTCACCCCAGCTCACCGTGAGCAGTCGGCCGAAGAGGAAATGGGTCAGCTCGACCCCGGTGTCGAGACGCGAGATGACCACGACACCAATCGCGAAGAAGGCCGTGCCGAGCACCGTGATCACGGTCTCCTGGCCAATGCGCCGATTGGAAGAGAACACCAGCAACAGGACTGCTATCAGCAGGCCCGCACCCATCGCCCCGATCAGGACGTTGAAGCCTGCCGCATACGCAAGCCCCACACCGGCAAGGGTGCCATGGCTCATTGCATCACCCAAGTTCGCCATGCGGCGCAACACGATCCATGTGCCCACGACCGGCGCAACGATGCCGATGATGATCGCGGCGATGAAGGCGCGCTGCATGAACTCGGCCTGGAACGGGTCGGTGAGCCAGTGCATCACAACGTTCCACCGTGGGTGGCGACACCCGAGCCGAAGGTGCTGTCAAGCACGGCCGGCGCGAGCACCAGATCTGCCGGGCCATCACCGCGGATGGTGCCGTTCACGGCGATGATGCGATCGAAGCGGTGTCGCGCCAACGCCAGGTCGTGTGTGGCCACCAGCAACGTGGTGCCCTGTTGGCTCAGCTCGGCGAACAGGTCGAACAACTCGTTGGTGGTCGGCTGATCCACACCGCTGAGCGCCTCGTCGAGCAGCACCACCGACGCCTGCTGGGTGAGCGCCCGGGCGATGTATGCCCGCTGCAACTGGCCGCCGGACAGCTCGGACAGGGAGCGATCCTCGTACCCGCTCAGCTTCACCGCAGCCAGCGCTGCAGCAGCAGCGGCGCGGTCAGCGGGTCCCATGCGCTGGAACCAGTGCCGAAAGCGGCGCCGACCAGCAATGACCAGTTCGCCGACCGTGATCGGAAAGAGCAGGTCGGCATCACTGCGCTGCGGGATGTAGGCGACGTCCATCCGATCGACCCGATCGTGACAATGCACGCCGTTGACGTCGACCGATCCCTCATGGTTCACCAAGCCGCAGATGGCCTTGAACAGGGTGCTCTTGCCAGCACCATTGGGCCCGATGACCCCGATCAGTTCGCCGCGGCGCACCGAGAACGTGACCGAGTGCAACGCGTGCCGATCGCCGTAGTGCACGCCGACATCGCGCACGTCCAGAACTGTTGCGCCGCTGATGTCGCTCACCGGCAGCCGAGGCCCTTCACGAGTGCCGCCAGGTTCTGCTCCATCACCGACGCGTACGTGGCGTGGAGCGTGATCTGATCACTCGACAACGTTTCCACCGGGTCGAGCACTGCGGTGTCGGCCCCGATCTCGCGTGCGATGGTCCTCGACAGATCTGCCGGCAGGTTGTTCTCGAAGAAGATGGTCGTGACCTTGTCGGCCCTGGCGGCTTTCGCGACCGCCTCGAGCGTCTTCGCCGACGGTTCCTCGGCGGGCGAGATACCCGAGATCGCAAGTTGGGTCAGGTCGTAGGCCGCTGCCAGATAGCCGAACGCTCGGTGGCTCGTGACGATCACCCGCGATGCGCAAGAAGCGAGGCCGGTTGAGAACGTGGTGTCCAGCGACGACAGCGTGGCGACGTAGTTCGTGGCGCCCGTTGCAACGGCCGCCGCGTCGATACCCGGCACCTCTGTCAGCGACTCCTGTACGGCCGCGACCATCAGTTGCATGTTCTTCGGGGACAACCACACGTGTGGGTCGTTGCCATCGCCGAGCACCTCCCCTTCGGTCTGGCCGTCGGTGCCGGCGAGTTGCGGCGACGTCGCGATCAGCGGCACCGACGCGAGCAGATCGATCTTGCGCACCCCCGACGGCAACGAGGCAATCGCCTTTTCGACACTGGGCTGGAAACCGCTGCCGAGGTAGAAGACCACGTCTGCCGATTGCAGATCGGTGACCTGTTGTGGAGTGGGCTCGTAGTCGTGCGCCGACTCACCGGGTGGGACGAGATCCACCACCGACACTTCAGCGCCGCCCACCGCCCGCACGATCTCCTCAATCGGGTAGAACGCCGTAGCGACTCTCACCGTTCCGTTCTCGAACGGACCCGACGACGTAGTGCTGGGGCCACAACCGCTTGCGACCATCACCATGCCCGCAACCATCACGATGCCCGCGACCGCGCCGGCATCCGGGGCAAAGAGTCGAGGGAACCGCACCGTCCCAGCCTAACTATAATGAGAGTGATTCCCACAATCTAGGCGAGGTCGTATTCGTCGACGTGCACGACCCGGCCCTCGTCGATCGACCGGTGCGCGGCGGCGCCCATCACCACCGACCACAGGCCATCGTCCACGGTCACCTCGGCGGGCCTGCCGCCACGCAGGCAGTCGATGAAACGCACGTGCTCGAGATACGACGAACCACCGTGGAATTCGGGGTACGGCACCTCGGCTGGCGTGGGCGCCGCAACGCTGGATACGCCCGACACGTGGCGGCGACCAACGAACACCTCGTCACCGGGGAAGGTGGTCTCGAGCTTGGCCAGATCGCCAACGACAGTGATCTCCTGCTCGAACCGGCCGCCCTCGGCAAACATCGACAGGTCCAGCGACCCGCGAACACCATTGGCGAAATCGACGATGACGAACGCATTGTCCAAGATGTCGGGCACGCGACCCTCGTACACCTCGTCGAGATGGTTCACGTCCTGACCACCGGAGGCAAAGACCCGGGTCGGATCAGCACCCGCCACCAGGCGCATCAGGTCGAAGAAGTGACAGCACTTCTCCACCAACGTGCCGCCAGTGTTCTCGCTGAAGCGGTTCCAGTTGCCCACCTTCACCAGGAATGGAAAGCGGTGTTCGCGGATGGACACCATCCGCGTGGTACCGCAGACGCCCGTGCTGAGTTGCTGGAGCAGTGCGGACACCACCGGGATGTAGCGGTATTCCAGCCCCACCCAGGTCATCGCACTGCGCCCTTCCGCGCGCCGCTTCACCTCCACGCAGTCCTGCACCGTGGTACACATCGGCTTCTCCACCATGACCGCCAGATCGGTTTCCAGCACGTCGCCCAGCAGCGAGGCATGGGTGAAGTTGGGCGAGGCGATGACGACGGCATCGAGATCGTCGCGGGCCAGCAGCTGACGATGATCGGCGTAGGTATCGACTGCGCGTCCGGCGCAGGCGACACCCCATTCGAGCGAACTGGGCACCGGGTCGGACAACGCGACCACCTCGGCATCGGGGTTGCTGACCAGATCGAGGATGTGCTCACCGCCCATCATCCCCGACCCGATGATGCCGTAGCGGACAGGACGCGAGATGGGAGCGGGTTGGTTCGCCATATGCCGCCCGACGCTATACGGACCAACGGCCCTATCAGGAGCCACGCCGCGCACGCGAGGCTGCAGCCATGCAAGTCGTTGATCTGATCCGAACCAAGCGCGATGGTGGCCGTCTGAGCGACGACGAGATCCGTTGGTTCATCGATGCATACACACACGCCGACATCGCCGACGAGCAGGCCAGCGCACTGCTGATGGCCATCCTGTTCCGTGGTCTCGACCCCGCCGAACTGGCCGTGTGGACTGCTGCCATGATCGACAGCGGCGACCGCATGGACCTGTCCGGCGTGGGGCGCCCCACGGTCGACAAGCACTCCACCGGCGGCGTGGGCGACAAGGTCAGCCTGGTGTTGTGCCCACTGGTTGGCGCATGCGGTGCCGCCGTGCCACAACTGTCCGGAAGAGGTCTCGGTCACACCGGCGGCACGCTGGACAAGCTCGAGGCCATCCCGGGTTGGAAGGCGCTGCTCACCCCGGAGCAGATGCTGCAGCAGCTCCATGACATCGGCGTGGTCATCTGCGCCGCCGGGCCCGGCTTGGCCCCGGCCGACCGCAAGCTCTACGCACTGCGCGATGTCACCGGAACCGTCGAGTCGATCCCACTGATCGCATCGTCGATCATGTCGAAGAAGATCGCCGAGGGCACCGAATCCCTGGTGCTCAACGTCACCTTCGGGAGCGGCGCGTTCATGAAGCGGTTGGACCACGCTCGCGAGCTGGCCGAGACGATGGTGCGCCTCGGCACTGCGCACGGCGTGCGCACCACCGCTGTGTTGTCGCGTATGGACACGCCACTCGGCCGGAGCGTCGGAAACGCTGTGGAGGTCGCCGAGTCGATCGAGGCGCTGTCAGGCGGCGGACCGGCCGACCTGCTCGAGATCACGCTGGCCCTGGCGAGCGAGATGTTGACGCTTGCCGGCATCTCCACCGACCCCGCACCATTGCTCTCGGATGGTCGTGCGTTGGCCGTGTGGCACGCCATGATCAGCGCGCAGGGGGGCGACCCGGCGGCCCGCCTGCCCGTGGCCACCCAACGCGAGATCGTGCGCGCCGAGCGCTCGGGATACGTCACCGGCGTCGATGCCTTCGCCGTCGGCGTGGCGTCGTGGCGCCTCGGCGCCGGCCGGTCACGCAAGGAGGATCCCGTCAGCCCGATCGCCGGCGTGCTGTGCATGGCCAAGCCCGGCGATGCTGTCGAACAGGGGCAACCGGTGCTGGAGTTGCATATCGACGATCCGACGCGCCTGCCCGGCGCGCTGGCCGCCCTGCACGGTGCCATCACGATCGACGCCGAGCCACCCATCGCGCAACCGCTCATCGCCGACATCCTGCGCGGCTGAGGCCCGCCGCACAACCACGCAGGGTCAGAGCGCGGCCAACCCGCCGAGGATCGCTGCTGATGACGACGTACCGATGCGCGTTGCTCCGGCTGCAACCATCGCGACGGCCACCTCGGCGGTGCGAACACCACCGGATGCCTTGACCCCCAGCGCCTCCCCCACGGTGCGGCGCATCAACCGCACCGCATCGACCGTGGCCCCGCCGGTGGGGTGGAAGCCGGTGGATGTCTTGACGAAGTCGGCATGTGCGCTCATGGCGGCCTCGCACGCCGACACGATCTCGTCGTCGGTCAACGCACTCGATTCAATGATGACCTTGAGCAGGCACGGTGGCGGCACTGCGGCGCGCACAGCGGCGATCGACGCCTCCACATGATCCCAATCCCCCGCCTTGGCACGGCCCAGATCGATGACCATGTCTACCTCGTCGGCGCCTGCACGCACGGCGAGCGCTGCCTCCGCCGCCACCACAGCTCTGTCGTGCGCCCCCGACGGAAACCCGGCCACGCAGGCGAGCCTCACCGCTGAACCATCGAGCGCGGCGCGTGCCACCGATGCCATCGACGGCGAGACGCAGACGGCGAAGACGCCCAACTCGATTGCCTCGGCGCACAACCCGACCACCTGTGCCGCCGTGGCTTCCGGCTTCAACAGCGTGTGGTCCAGCATCCGGGCGATCGAGCGTTGATCCATGTGTGCATCGTACGCCCATCGGCCACAGCGACGCCGACGGCACCAGCGGCCGAAGCAGCCCGCGAGTGCGTAGAGTCGGCCACATGAAAGCAGCTGTGTACTACGCAACCGGTGGCCCCGACGTGTTCCGTTACGAGGACGTCCCCGACCCGATGGTGCACCGCAACGGCGTGCTGATCCAGGTGGGTGCGGTGGGAATCCAGGGCGGCGATCTACTGAACCGTCAGGGCGGCGCGCTGATGACCAACCCGCACATCGTCGGATACCAAGCGGCGGGCGTAGTGATCGCCGTCGGCGACGATGTCACCACCCTGCACGTCGGCCAGAAGGTGGTGGCAACGTCCGCATTCGGCAGCCACGCCGAGCTGATGAGCGTCCCCGCATCATCGGCGTTCGCCATCCCGGATTCCATGTCGGTGCGCGACGCAGCCGGAATCCCCATCGAGTTCGGCACTGCCGATGACTGCCTGTTCGAGTTCGGCGGACTGAAGGCCGGCCAGACCGTGCTCATCCAGGCCGGCGCCGGTGGGGTCGGGCTTGCGGCCATCCAACTCGCCAGGCGTGCGGGCGCAGCGATGGTGCTGGCCACCGCGTCGAGCGACGACCGCTTGGCGCGCCTGAGCGCGTTCGGCATGGACCACGGCATCAACTACGCCCATGCCAATGTTGCTGCCGAGGTCATGCGCCTCACCAACGGCAGGGGCGTCGACCTGGTCGTTGACCCCGTTGGCGGCACCACCCTGGAGGGCAGCATCGCATCCCTGGCATATCGCGGACGCGTCAGCTGGGTGGGCCGGGCCGGCCGCGAGGAACGGCCTCCCGAGATCTGGCCGATCATGCAGAAGAACGGCTCGATCCACGGCGTCTTCCTGGGCGCCGAGATGGCGCTCAACCCCCAGCGCACCCGCCCGATGATCGAGGGTCTCATCGCACGGATCGCGGCCGGAGAGCTCACCGTGGTCACCGACAAGATCTTCCCGCTGTCCGAGGCTGCCGAGGCGCACCGCTACATCGAGAGCCGCGCCGCGTTCGGCCGCGTGCTGCTCGAGCCATAGGGAACGCCAGCTCAGCCATGTCCTCCCAGCCTGCTCACTAGAGTCGGCGCATGGCAACTACTTCGGTTATCAACTACGTCGTCGATGGCACCACCATGGTCGGGCACCTTGCGGTCCCCGATGCACCCGGCCCCCATCCCGCGGTGCTCGTGTGCCACGAGGGCCCCGGCATCGATGGCCACGCCACCGGGCGGGCAGATCGCCTGGCCGCCCTCGGCTACGTGGCATTCGCCCTCGACTACCACGGTGGCGGCGTGCGTCTGCCCGACATGGCAGCAATGATGGCTCGCCTCGGCCCGCTGATGGGCGACTCCGATCGCATTCGTGCCCTCGGCACGGCGGGCCTCGATGTGTTGCTGGCACAGCCGCAGGTCGATCCCGCCCGCGTGGCTGCCGTCGGGTACTGCTTCGGAGGCACGATGGCGCTCGAACTCGCCCGCGGCGGCGCCGACCTGCAAGCCGTGATTGGCTTCCACTCCGGCCTGGCGACGACGCGGCCACACGATGCGGCCAACATCAGGGCGAAGGTGCTCGTCTGCATCGGATCTGAAGACCCGCTCATTCCTGCTGCCCAACGGACCGACTTCGAAGCCGAGATGCGTTCGGGAAATGTGGACTGGCGAATGAACCTCTACGGCGGCGCACAGCACAGCTTCACCAACCCGAATGCGGGCGATGCCGGCATGCCGGGCATTGTCTACGACCAACGCACCGACGAGCGGTCGTGGCGAGCGATGCTCGATCTCTTCGCCGAAGTGGGCATGTGACCCCGAAGGGTTCAACCTGTGCCGCCCATCGTCAGCAAGCTGGCTACGCTTTGGTCATGAGCAGTGACGAACAAGACATTGCAGAAGCATCCGACGACGAGATGATCGGGCTCGAGGCAGGTGGCAGCGACGAGGTATTGGTGGACTTCCCACCGGAACGACCCGTGGGGCTCCCCTTTGCCGACGCCGACGTCACCGACGAGTCGCTCGAGGACCGACTGGCTCAAGAAGAGCCCGAGGTCTGGGAATCAAAGGAGGCCGGCGAGGTATGGGCCGACCGCCACGACGCGCTGATCGAATCACTCGAGGATGACGCAGGCTGACATCCTGCGCTGGCGCCGCTTTGGCGACGCTGGCGTGCTCCTGGAGTTCGACGACGGCATCGAGGCCACGAGATGGTGTCGCGCCGTCGAGGCATCCAATATCGACGCTCAGGCTCGACCGGGTTGGCGCTCGGCCCTGATCACCTCGACGATGTCGACGGCATCGTTGATCGAGGCGCTTCGATCGTTGGTGCTCGATGACGCACCCACCGCACCCGTTCGCCACCTGAACATTGAAGTCGTCTACGACGGCGAGGACCTGGACGATGTCGCGGCATCAACGGGAATGTCCCGCGAAGCCGTGGTCGCCCGGCACACGGGTGCGCTGTACACCGTGGTGTGCCTCGGGTTCTCGCGAGCCTTCCCGTATCTGGCCGGTCTGGACCGCTCACTGTGGCTGCCCAGGCGCTCGACACCGCGAGTGCGCGTCCCGGCTGGTTCGGTGGCCATCGCCGCCGAGCAGACCGGCATCTACCCTCAGGCGTCACCGGGCGGCTGGCACCTTCTCGGCCGCACCGATGCCGTGTTGTTCGACGAGCGCTGTGAGCCGCCGTCGCTCCTCCAGCCCGGCGATCAGGTTCGATTCATGACCGTTCGCGCATGACCTCATTGCGGGTCATCGATCCGGGCAACCTCACGTTGGTGCAGGACCTCGGCCGCGCGTCCTACGCGGCGCAGGGTGTCGCTCGTTCGGGTGCCGCTGACCTCGGGTCGCACGCGCTGGCACAACGTCTCTGCGGTAACGATGACCACGCCGCTGGCCTTGAGGTGCTGCTCGGCGGACTCGTCCTTCACGCCATCGAGTCGTGTGTCATCGCCGTCACCGGCGCCAACGTCGCCGTGCACGTGGCCGGTGTGCCGCAGGGACGCAACCACGCTTTCACCGTGCCGGCCGGTGCCGAAGTCGCGTTGTCACGGGCCACCATCGGGATGCGGGCGTACGTGGCGGTGCGAGGTGGCTTCGCAGTGCCAGCAGTGCTGGGGAGCCGCTCGCGTGACACGTTGGGGGGCATCGGCCCAACACCACTGGCCGTCGGCGACCTGCTCCCGGTCGGGCATGTCGCCAACGCGCCAGCATGGTTGGACGTGGCCGCGGTGCACGACCCGAACGAGCACGTTCTCGTCGGCCTGGTCCCCGGTCCACACGACGACATGCTCGACGATGCAGGTTGGTTGGCCCTCACCCGAACGGCATGGCGGGTGGACCCACGCAGCGATCGCATCGGTATCCGGCTGGCGGGAACCCCGCTACCCGCGCCGGCCTCCGATCTGCCCAGCTTCCCGGTGCTCGCCGGCTGCGTGCAGTTGCCAGGCGACGGGATGCCGGTGATCCTCGGACCCGATTCGGGGGTCACGGGCGGGTACCCGGTGCTGGGCGTCATCAGCCAGAGCGGGCTCGACGCGCTTGCCCAGGCCCGGCCCGGCGCGCTGGTGCGCCTGCGCCGCGCCGGTTGATCCCCAGCATCAGTGATCAACGTGCCGGGTGCCACAACCGTCAACGTGGTGGCTTCATCGCCAAGCTATTACGATACGGAACAGTCTAGTTTCGTATTGATCGAGAGAGTGACGTGAGCAGCACGATGCAAGCAACCCCGGAGTCCCTCGGCGTCGACCCCGATGTGCACGCCCGACGGTGGTGGGTACTGGCGGTCCTCTGCCTGAGCATGACCATCATCGTGATGGACAACACCATTCTCAATGTGGCGATCCCCTCGCTCATCCGCGACCTCGATGCCACCAACAGCCAGGTGCAGTGGATCATCGACTCGTACACCATCGTGTTCGCCGGTCTTCTGCTGACCACGGGCAGCCTCAGCGACCGATTCGGGCGCAAGGGCGCATTACAGGTGGGCATCCTGATGTTCATGGCCGGCTCCATCTCGTCGGCGCTCTCCACATCGTCAACGCAACTCATCCTCACCCGCGCTTTCATGGGCATCGGCGGCGCCCTGATCATGCCCTCGACGCTGTCGATCCTCACCGACGTCTTCCGCGATGCGAAGGAACGTGGTCGGGCCATCGCCGTCTGGGCGGGCTTCTCCGGCATCGGCGTGGCCCTGGGCCCCGTCACCGGCGGCCTCCTGCTGAAGCACTTCTCATGGAGCTCGGTGTTCTGGGTGAACGTGCCCATCGGCATCACAGCGCTTGTCGCCGGCAGCCTTCTCCTCACCACCTCCCGCGATCCGAACCAGGGCAGGCTCGACCCCCTGGGCTCGCTGCTGTCGATGCTCGGACTCGGAGCACTGCTTTTCGGCATCATCGAGGTTCCCGTGCGCGGATGGTCTGATACACAGGTGATCGCCGGCTTCGTTGTCGGCATCCTCGCTGTCACCGCGTTCATCTCGTGGGAACTGCACACCGATCACCCGATGCTTGACATGCGCTTCTTCCAGAATCCACGCTTCGCTGCGGCCAACACCGCCGTAACAATGACCTTCTTCGCCATGTTCGGCTCGTTGTTCTTGATGACGCAGTACTGGCAGTTCGTGCACGACTACAGCCCGCTCGAGGCCGGTGTGCGGTTGGTGCCCTATGCAGCATCGATGATGATCGTGGCACCGCTGTCGGCGCGTGTCGTCGAACGCATCGGCTCGAAGCGGGTCATCACCGTCGGGTTGTTCACCGTGACATCGGCGCTGCTGTTGCTGTCGCTCGTACAGCGCGACACACCGTACGTGCTGGCGATTCTTCCGTACTGCCTCATGGCCGCAGGCATCGGCATGACCATGCCACCGGCCACCGAGTCGATCATGGGCTCGCTCCCCCGCGAGAAGGCCGGCGTCGGCTCGGCCGTCAACGACACCACACGCCAGATGGGCGGCGCCCTCGGCGTGGCAATGATCGGCAGCGTCGTGTCCAGCATCTACTCCGGTCGCGTCGACGCACTCGCCGGGCGGTACCACCTCACTGGCGCAGCCCTCACCGAGGCACGGTCCTCACTCGGTGGTGGCCTGCGCGTTGCCGGATCACTCGGCGATCAGGCCGCCGGGTTGACCAATGCGATCAAGGACGGCTTCGTTGCTGGCCTCAGTTCGGGCCTCAGGCTTGCCGCTGTCGTGGTGGTCGTGGCGGCGTTCGTCGTCTGGCGCTATCTTCCTGCCCGTGCCGCTGATCACGACCTGCTGCCCGCTGCCTACGCGGACGAACTCGACGTTGCCAGTGTTGCGTTGGCAGTCGGCGAGTAGGGCCCGGCCATGACGCCTCCGATCGCCACCGCAAACGCAGACATCGGCGAACACGCGCCACGTCGACCCGGGCGCCCGCGCGACGCGCGCTGCGACCATGCGATCCTGCAGGCAACCCTCGACATCCTCGGCCAGGGCGGCATTGCAGGCCTCTCCATCGACGCTGTGGCGGCCCGCGCCGGAGTCGGCAAGGCCACCATCTATCGACGATGGACCACCAAGGAAGCCCTGGTCCTCGAGGCACTGCGCAGCGATACCGCCCCTATCGAAGTACCCGACACCGGCAGCCTGCGCCGCGACCTAGAGGTGTACTTCGACGGCATCATCGAACGGTTCGCAGCCAACGACGGATCCGATGTGCTCCCCCACCTCATCGAGGCGGCCTGCTACGACCCCGAGGTGCGCATCTCGCTGGACCAGTACATCAAGCAGCGTCAGGAACCCCTGCGGGCGATACTTCGACGCGCCGCCCAGCGCGGCGACATCGCAGCCGAGGTCGACCGCAACGTAATGGTCGAAGCGCTCGTCGGGCCGGTGATCTATCGACGCCTTCTCACCGGAGGACGCATCGACAAGGCCTTCGTGCGCAAGCTGCTCGACATCGTCCTGTAGGTCAGCGCACGCCCCTGCAGTTGCCCGCGATACAGCCTGTTCGGTCAGCCATACTGACTGACGCGACAGGCGCGCTGACTGATCGTCTGGACAGTAGCAATGGCGCCCCGGGGCTTTGTAGTGTCGCCAACCGTGGCCATAGCGATCCCCTCACCTTCTGCAAAAATCGACGCGTTCCTACGCGACAACTTGGCACCGACACCGTTCGTCGTGGTCGATGTCGACCTCGTCGAAGAACGCTACGTGCAGCTCATCAACGCCATCCCCGAGGCGCGCGTGTACTACGCCGTCAAGGCCAACCCTGCGCTGCCGATCATCGAACGCCTCGTTGGTCTCGGCTCCGCATTCGATGTCGCCAGCCCCGCCGAGATCGACCGCTGCCTCGAGGCGGGGGCGAACCCCGACGACATCTCCTATGGCAACACGATCAAGAAGCGCCGCGACATCGCGTACGCAGCATCGTGCGGTGTGCGCCGCTTCACCATCGATGTAGCGGATGAACTCGACAAGGTCGCTGCAGAGGCACCGGGCGCGTCGGTGTGCGTGCGTTTGCGGCACGAATGTGGCGGAGCGGATTGGCCGCTGTCGCGCAAGTTCGGCGCCGAGGCGCCCGACGTGGTGCGACTGCTCGGATTGGCCGCGCAGGCAGGCATGGAGTCGGGCGTTTCGTTCCATGTTGGTTCGCAGCAACGCGATCTCGGTGCGTGGGACGACACGTTGGAGGTGGTGGCCGAGATCGTCGACCGGGCGCGCAACCTCGGTGCCAATCCCAGCTTCGTCAACCTCGGTGGCGGCTTCCCCGGCACATACCGCGAAGCCGCCCCAGCTATCAGCGCGTATGGCACCGCAGTTCGCCGGGCGATGAACACCTGGTTCCCCGACGGACTTGCCGAGGTCATGGTCGAGCCTGGCCGCTATCTGGTGGCTGATGCCGGCGTGTTGCGCAGCGAGGTCGTACTGGTGTCGCGTCGTTCGCCCGAGGACAGCGAGCGCTGGGTGTACCTCGACTGCGGCAAGTTCCACGGGCTCGCCGAGACGATGGACGAGGCCATTCGCTATCGGCTGCGTACTCCCCACGACGGCCAGATCAGTGGGCCGGTCGTGTTGGCCGGCCCCACGTGCGACTCAGCCGATGTGCTCTACGAAAAGAGTGCCTACGAGTTACCGCTCGCACTGGCGGAGGGCGACATGGTCGACATCTTGTCCACCGGCGCCTACACCACCACCTACAGCTCGGTCGGCTTCAACGGCTTTCCACCGTTGCAAGAGCACTACGTCTGAGCAAGTGCGGCGGCTAGGAGCTCGCGCTCCACATCGCCGAGCGCGATCCTGCTGACAGCGTCGAGACCGGCTGGGCTCATCTTGCGTGCCGTCTTACGGATGATGTCCAGCAGATGGGCCCGCTCGAAACGCGGGGCCATGTCGGCCAGTTGCGTCTCGATGAACACCAGGCATGCTGCGTCCTCGATGATCTGTGCCGAGGGGTCGGTGCCCAGGCCATCCCGGCGGATCAGGGCCTGCACACGCTCGACGGTGTCGGCGCCGTAGCCGGCACCGAGCAGGATCACTTCGATGTCACGGGCATGGCGCTGCTTTTGATCGCGCCGCCAGCGCAGGTACCCCGCACGCCCCTCGGGGTAGCTGGTGCGCTGCAACTCCCACCGGCGCAGGTGGTGCGCCCGTGCGGCCAACAGCAGCGCGTCGTCGGGCGCCTCGGCGAGATGCTGCACCCATTCGACGGCGAGCTGACCGTGCGCCATCGCCAACGGGCGCAGCTCGCCGCGCACCGCAACCACGGTGGGGTCATTCGCATTCGCATCGTCGATGGCCGCCGCAGCGGCCTGCAGGCCCTCGTTCAGACTGCACACTCCGAATCGCCAACCTCGGCCACGAACGGGCCGGTCTCGTCGAAGTCGGCGTAGAAGTCGGGCGCTTCCTCGGGTGTGGGGAAGAAGTCGAGCTCCTTCAACTGCTCGGCCACGGCCGCCGCACCGCCGACACGATCCATCCACGTGCGAAATGCCTCGCCGGCCACACGCTCTTCGGAGAACCGTCGCACCACGCGGACGGCGGCCTCGGGGGCCGCCTTGGCGGGGAGGCGCAGCGCCTTCTCACCGAAATGGATCTGCTCCTGGCCAACGTAGCCGCCGAGCAGCATTTGATAGCCCGGGGCCGCCCTGCCGTGGGCCCGGCGCTCGGCGCCGAAGAACCCGATATCGGAGGCATGGTGCTGGCCGCAACTGTTCGTGCAGCCGGAGATGTTGATACGGACACCGCCAACCTCGGCCAGGCCCTCTTCTTCGAGGCGCTCGCCGATGGCCTTCGCAAGCCCACGTGACTGCGTGACGGCAATGTTGCAGGTGTCGGCCCCTGGGCAGGCCACGACGTCGCGGGCAAGTTCGGCTCCGGGTCGCGCCATGCCGATGGTCTCGAGACGCGAGTAGAGCACCGGCAGTTGCTCTTCAGTGAGCCCGCGGAACACCACGTTCTGGCGGTTGCTCAGGCGGACATCAGAGCCGAGCTCGCGCTGAACCGAGGCAAGGGCCCGGAACTGCGCAGTGGTGAGGTCGCCCAATGTTGCATATGCAACAGCCGAAACCGATCCGTTGGCGGCGCCACGGATGACGCTGGTGGCGACCCAACGCTGATAGGGATCGCGGGGCGTGAGGGCCACCTGCACCCCCTGACCGACCTGGCTGGCCTCGACCGTGGAGGAGCGCCCAGCAGGCGCATCGCCGGCCTTGACCACCTCTTCGGGTATCCCGCCCGGCCACGACGACGACGCCGGCAGGGTGTGGCGTACCTTGAGCACGCGGCGGCGCACTTCGTCGATGCCGAGCTGATCCACCACCCATTTCATGCGGGCGCGGAGCTTGTTGTCGCGGTTGCCGGTCTGCTCGAACACCCGCAGTGCCGCCTCGATGGTGGGGAGCAGGTCCTCGCGGGTGGTGAACTCCTCGAGCGCCAGCGCCGGGTGCGGCGTGGCACCCAGACCACCGGCGATGTAGATACGAAAGCCTGCTTCGGTGTCGCCGTTCTCGAGCGTGCGAGTGGTGGCGATGACGCCGACATCGTTGAACATCGCCTGGCCGCAGTCGGTACTGCAACCGCTGAAGTTGACCTTGAACTTGCGTGGCAACCGCTGACCCAACGGATTGCGCACGAAGTGACGGAACGTCGCTTCGGCCCATGCCGTGACGTCGAGGTGTTCGTGCGGGCACGCACCTGCGAGATGGCAGGCCATCACGTTGCGAACGGTGTCGCCGCAGGCCTCGCGACTGGTCAGGCCCACCGAGGCAAGATGGCGCATGAGCTCGGGCACCCGGGTGAGCTCGACATAATGCACCTGCACGTTCTGGCGGGTGGTGATGTGGCCCCAGCCGCGCGAGAAGTTCTCGGCAAGGAAGCCCATCATCTCCATCTGCTCGGGCGTGATGGTGCCAGCGGGCAACTTGATGCGCACCATCTGGTTGGTGCCACCCTGGCGCTGGCCGTACACCCCGTTGTTCAGGCGCATCACCCGGAACACGTCCTCGCCGATCTCGCCGGCGAGGTACTGCGTGATCGCCCGCTCGAAGCGTTCGATGTCGCGCTGCTGCTCGGCATCGAGGTCACGTGGTGCAGCAACAATCGGCGTGACGCCCACGGGCAGCCTCCAGAGTTCGACGGGTCAAAGGAACGGCCGGCGCTAAATCCGACCACTTCGATCAACAATAGACGGAATGGGCCCGTTCGCCAACGAAGCCGACGATATTCCTGCCCTGCGGGCGGCGGCCGTCAGCAGGGCCGATCAACGCCCCGGATCATGGCCGACCTCGCGCAGGGCGTCGTTGATGGCGGCGCGCAGGCGCCGCGCCATTGCCGCTGACAGGTGCGCGACCAGACCCTCGCCCGGGTGGCCGACCTCTTCGAGGGTCAGCACCACGCGAGGTTCGGCGTCGTCGTAGTCATCGCTGATGGCTACCGCCCAGGACAGCTGCGCAGCGTCGTCGGCACCGGCGGGGATGTCAGATGGGTCGAAGGGATAGTCATCAATCGAACGGCGCATCTGCCCAGCCTGCCACGGCACGTTGCGTAACGGGACAATGTCGGCCGTCCAGCGAGCCGACGACAGTGAGTTGACCGCCACGCCCACGTACCATCGGGAGCGCACCTCGCACGCACCATCTCTGGAGAACACATGCTTTCACGTCTGCTCCGCGGCTACCTCGGGAGATACCGCGGCGCCCTGATCGCAGTGGTGATCCTTCAAGCCCTGCAGGCCGCCGCCGGGTTGTACCTGCCCAGCCTGAACGCCCGCATCATCGACAAGGGCGTGGCCAGGGGCGACTCGGGCTACATCTGGTCGACGGGTGCCGTGATGGTGGTCGTCACATTGCTGCAGGTGATCTGCGCCTGCGCCGCCGTGTACTTCGGCTCACGGGCCAGCATGGGCTTCGGCCGCGACGTCCGCAGCAGCATCTTTCACCATGTCTCCAGCTTCTCGGCCCGCGAGGTCGGCCAGTTCGGCGCCCCATCGCTGATCACGCGGATCACCAACGACGTGCAGCAGGTGCAGATGTTCGTGTTGATGACCTGCACCATGTTGGTCGCAGCGCCCATCACCGCGCTCGGCGGCGTCATCATGGCCGTGCGCGAGGACGGCGGGTTGTCCTGGATCCTTGCGGCCAGCGTTCCCGTGCTGCTCATCTGCGTCAGCCTGGTCGTGACGCGGATGGTCCCCCAGTTCCGCGTGATGCAGGACCGTATCGACACGGTCAACCGCGTGCTGCGCGAGCAAATCACCGGCATGCGCGTGGTGCGCGCCTTCGTCCGTGAGCCCGTCGAGGCCAAGCGCTTCTCCGACGTCAACGCCGATGTCACCGATGCGGCGCTGCGGGCCGGTCGCCTGCAGGCGATCATGTTCCCCACGGTGGTCTTCATCCTCAACGTGTCGAGCGTGGCCGTGCTGTGGTTCGGCGCACACCGCATCAGCCAGGGCGACATGAAGATCGGAGCGCTCATTGCGTTCCTCAGCTACCTCGCCCAGATCCTGATGGCGGTCATGATGGCCACGTTCATGGCGGTCATGATCCCCCGTGCTGCCGTGTGCGCCGAGCGCATCAATGAGGTGCTCGACACCGAATCCTCGGTGGTCGTCTCGCCCACCCCGACAACCACCCTGCTCAGCCGCGGCACGCTCGAACTGCGCGACGTCGGCTTTCATTATCCGGGCGCGGCAGCGCCGGTGCTCAGCGGCATCTCGTTGTTCGCCACAGCGGGACAGACAACGGCCATCATCGGCAGCACCGGATCGGGCAAGACCACGCTGCTCAGCCTGGTGCCCCGCCTGTTTGATGCAACGGCGGGCAGTGTGCTGGTCGGTGGTGTCGACGTGCGCGAGCTCGACCCAGAGGTGTTGTGGGCACGCATCGGCCTGGTCCCACAGAAGCCGTACCTGTTCTCCGGCACGGTCGCCAGCAACCTGCGCTTCGCCGACCCCAATGCAACCGATGAGCAGCTCTGGGATGCGCTGAAGATCGCGCAGGCCGCCGATTTCGTCGCCGCAATGCCCGGCGGCCTCGATGCCCCCATCGCCCAGGGTGGGTCCAACGTGTCGGGCGGGCAACGACAACGCCTCGCCATCGCCAGGGCGCTGGTACACAAACCCGAGATCTACCTGTTCGACGACTCGTTCTCGGCGCTGGACCTGGCCACCGACGCCCGACTCCGCGCGGCACTCGCCCCGCACATCGCCGATGCCACGGTGGTGATCGTGGCCCAGCGCGTCACCACCATCAAGAACGCCGACCGGATCCTGGTGCTGGAGGATGGAGAAGCCGTGGGGCTCGGGACCCATGCCGAGTTGCTCGCCACCTGCCCCACCTACGCCGAGATCGTTGCATCGCAGATGAGCGCCGAGGAAGCGGCATGAGCGAGTCGAACACCGATCCTCAGCTCGACGGGTCCGAGCCCGACGCATCGACATCCACCGTTCCCCGTAACCCCGGCGCCGAACTGCGCAACATGGGTCCGGCTGGTCGGATGGCCACCATGGGCATGCCGGCAGAGAAGTCAAAGGACTTCAGAGGTTCCACCCGGCGCCTGCTGGGGCTCATGGGCCCCGAGCGTCGCGGCGCTGCCATGGTGCTCACGCTCGCCGTGGTCAGCGTGACCCTGTCGGTGATCGGGCCGAAGGTGCTCGGGCATGGCACCGACATCATCTTCCGCGGCCTGCGCGGCCGACCCGGAGGCATCGATTTCCCCGGTCTGCGCAATGTGCTCCTGTTTGCTCTCGCCCTGTACGTAGCGTCATCGGCGCTCTCGTATCTGCAGTCGTACATGCTGGCCGGCGTGGTGCAGCGCACCATGTTCCAGCTGCGTTCGCAGGTCGAGGACAAACTCAACCGACTCCCCCTCCGCTATGTCGATGGCCAGCCACGCGGCGACCTGTTGAGCCGCGTCACCAACGACATCGACAACATCTCCCAGAGCCTGCAGCAGTCGCTCAGCATGTTGCTCACCTCCACGCTGTCACTCACCGGCGTGGTGATCATGATGTTCATCATCTCGCCCGTGCTGGCGCTGATCGCTGTCATCACGATTCCGGCATCGATCTACGTGATTCGCTTCGTGACGAAACGATCGAAAAAACGCTTCATCGCCCAATGGGCGCACACCGGCATGTTGAACGCACAGATCGAGGAAGCCTTCACCGGCCATGCGCTGGTGAAGGTGTTCGGGCGCCAGCGCGAGGTGGAGCAACGCTTCAGCGACAAGAACGATCAGCTCTACGAAGCCAGCTTCGGCGCCCAGTTCATCGCCGGCGTGATCCAGCCAGCGATGATGTTCCTGGGCAACCTCAACTTCGTTGCAATTGCAGTCATCGGCGGCCTGCGGGTCTCGTCAGGCGCAATGAGCCTCGGCGACGTGCAGGCATTCATCCAGTACTCACGTCAGTTCACCCAGCCGCTTACGCAGCTCGCCTCGATGGCCAACGTGCTGCAGTCCGGCATCGCCTCGGCCGAGCGGGTGTTCGAGCTGCTCGACGCCCCCGAGCAGAGCCCTGAGCCGGAGTCCGCCGAGGCCCTGCCCACGACCCGTGGCCGGGTGGAGTTCGATCACGTCTCGTTCTCGTACGATTCCGCCAACCCGCTCATCACCGATCTTTCGCTGGTCGCCGAGCCGGGTCGCACGGTCGCCATCGTCGGCCCCACCGGCGCCGGCAAGACCACGCTCGTCAACCTGATCATGCGCTTCTACGAGCTCGATGGAGGCGAGATCCGCCTTGATGGCAACAACATCGCGGATATGTCCCGGCACGACCTGCGCGCCAATGTGGGCATGGTGCTGCAGGACACCTGGCTGTTCAGCGGCACGATCCGCGAGAACATCGCCTACGGAAAGATCGGCTGCACCGAGGAGCAGATCCTCGAAGCGGCGCGGGCCACCTACGTGGACCGCTTCGTGCACTCGCTACCCGACGGCTACGACACCCTGATCGACGACGAGGGCGGCACCGTGAGCGCCGGCGAGAAGCAGCTGCTCACCATTGCCCGGGCGTTCCTGGCCGACCCGGCGATCCTCATCCTCGACGAAGCCACCAGCTCGGTCGACACGCGAACCGAAGTGTTGATCCAGAAGGCGATGGCGGCATTGCGCTCGAAGCGCACCAGCTTCGTGATCGCGCACCGTCTGTCCACCATCCGTGATGCCGACCTGATCTTGGTGATGGATACCGGCAGCATCGTCGAGCAGGGCACACACGCCGAGCTACTGGCCAACCGCGGCGCGTACTACACGCTGTACAACGCGCAGTTCGCAGCCCCCGCCATCGAGGTCTAAGGCCTCGGCCGACTGCTCACTTACGGTTGGTGGAGCCCGGGTCGGGCACTCCCGCGGGTGTGCCCTCGTGGTATTCGATCAGCTCGATCAGGTACCCGTCGAAGTCCTTCACGAACGCGACCGTGACCGGCCAGCGATCCAACACCGCCGGCTCCATCACCGATTCGCAGCCCGCCGCGATGCACTTGGCGTACAGCGCACGGCAGTCATCGGTGTTGAGGTACAGCTTCCACATTGCCGTGCCCATGTCGATGGGGCCGGTCTGCTCGAGCTGCTGCGCCAACTGCAGACGCGAGCCACCCTCGTCGGCCTGGAGCACCGCTTCGAGCGCCGTCGGGATCTGCGTGCGGCTGCGCACCGGCAATCCGCACACGCCCTCCCAGAACGCGATCGAACGCTCGAGGTCGCTCACGTTGATACAGAACTGACCGAGGATCTGACCCATGCACTTGTCTCCTTCGTCTGAGGGTGGCCCCATGATGCCATCTCCCGGGGCACCAGTTGTCAGCCGCAGCCCACGGAGCAACGACGGGGATCGTTCATGGCGGCGATCAGCATCGTGCGACGAGCCTGCTCATCATGACCGCACCGCAGCTGCCTCTTGGCGGTGCGTCAGAGTTGGTCTATCCCCACCTGCCGCTCGGGGCCGCCGAGCACCAGCCATTTGGCAAGGATTGCGGAATGGCTTGCGTACATGCGCTTCGACCACTCCGGACCGTGCGACATCGACGTCTCGAGCACGGGATACCGAACTGCCGGCAACTAACCTCGAATTCCATGGGCAGAAACCCTGCGCGCACTCGGAGCGAAGTCATCAGCGTTGCACTCGAACTCGTCGAGCGAGATGGTCTGGAAGCCCTGACGCTACGCGGCCTCGGTGCTGCACTCGGCGTCGGCCACACCAGTGTGTACACCCACTTCAAGGACAAGCATGAACTGATCGAAGCGCTCGTTGCCCTTGCCGCTGCCGATGTCCTGTCGTCGAACGTTCCCATTGGAGCCGGACCGCGTACGCGACTACGCGACCTGGCTTCGCGGGCACGCCAGTCATTCACTCAGCACCCTCGCCTCGCACCTGCTTTGCTGCAGGCCTCGGGCGAGGTTGACTCTGCCGTCGAACTCAGCCGGGCAATCCTCGCCGAACTGAAGCGGGCAGGCCTTGGAGGCCGGCGCTTGATCGTCGCATACAGAACACTCGAGACCTATGTCATCGCCATGTCCATCTTCGACTTCGGTGGGGCGCCCCATCACCTCGCGATCCGCGTGGCACGACAGCAGTCAATCGATCCCGCCACATTCGAGTCTGTTACGACCGAGGCAGCTGTCGAAGCGTTGAACGAAGAGGCGTACGTGGCAGGGTTCGAATTGCTTTTGGACGGCTTCGACATCCACGACAACTAATGCCAGTCTCTGCAGAGTCTGCGGAGCGAGGCGTCGGGCTCACCTCACAGGGTCGTTGACTCGCTCGAGAACGACTCCGCTCGAAAGACCTTGAAACGTCATGCGGCGCGGAGCATCAAGAGTCCGCCCCATTCACGCACTGGCGACTAGTTGATCCGCGGCTGCGGAGGCTTCGACGGTTTCTTCACGATGAGTGCCGAATTGAGGTACTCGAACACGTAGTTGGCTGCCGTAGCACCGGCACACGTGATGACGAACTTCGCTCCGACACGGGCCGACGATGTGTAGGCCGAGTCACAGACCGGCCCTGCCGTCAAGACCGAGACGGTGTCGCCAACCTTGAATCCTCGAACGGTGTACGGGTAAGGAGACGGCTCTGCCGACCCGGCACTGAGAAGAAGATCCTGCGCCTTCACCGTCAGCTTCGCCGGAGTGATCGTCAGACCATTGACGAGAAGCGAGTAGTCGAACCGCTTGTCTCCCGCGTTGCCACCTGTGCAGGTGATTCCCCGCGGCGTGTCCAGCACACCCATTCCCTGCACATAGTCCGTCGTGCAAGTTGGAGCCACGACGCCGGGAAGTTGCCGCGGTTTCAGTTTCACCCAGCCGGCCGGGATTCCGGTCTCGTCAGGCGACGGCCCCGATCCACTACTCAGGTTTTGGGGGGACTTCGGCACACAAAAGTTCACCGTCGGGTTGTAACGCCTCTCGCCGTAGGTCACGGACGTCTTGTCAAGGCACACAAAGAGCGGCTTCGCGAGACTGTAGCGAACGATCACCGCACCCTGATAGCCGCTCCCTGTCACCGAGGGGCGGTCCAACACGACCGTCGCTCGGACCGTCGGCGCGCCGCTCACGCCACTGACGATGAACGTCGAGAATCCACCACCGCCACCGCCACCGAATGTGGTGGCATTGGTTCCTCGGTTCGACGCGGGGGTCGCGCCATTTCCGCCACCATCGGAACCCAGCGTCCCGCCTGTGCTCGGGTAGCTGCTCGCTCCCCCTCCACCACCACCGAAGCGACGAGTACCGCCGCTGAACAAACTGCTACTTGCGCCGGTGAGACTCCCGATCACTACTCCGGCGCCACCTGCACTGGAACCACACGTGATATCGGTGAAGTCACCCGTGTATTGGCCAGACGAACCTGGAGCGCTGCAACTCGGCGATACACCGGCACCGCCAGCTCCGGCCCCTCCACCACCAGCAGAGGCATACATCTCATCCGGAGCGACTCCCGGCGTGCTGATCCATGAAAACAGCGAACCGGCACCGCCACTACCCGCGTTGCCAGAAGCGCCACCGCGACCGCCTGATGCGGGAATATCGGCCACCGGGGTGACGCCCAAAAGGCCTGCAGGGATGAACTCGTTGCCGACTTCTCCGAGCTGACCACCTCGGGCGGTACACGACGAACCGCCAAAGACGGTGTCGCCTGCCTCGGTCGGGAACAACACCGCGGGCCATGTACCCCCGGCACCGATTTGTACCGAGATAGAAGAAGCAGTCGAGATGCTCCGGCACAGCACGACCTCACCACCACCGCCACCACCGCCGGCACCGAGACCGGTCGCGTTCGTCGCGCCGGCCCCGCCACCACCGACGACGACGGCATCCACAGAGGCGATATTGGCCGGGGGGACGAAGATGCAGTCACCAGTGATCATCATCTCCACCACACCATTGGTCGTGGTGGTCGATGCCGTACCACTGCCCGCTCCGCACACAGGCAACGTGCCAGCCAGATAGCGAACGATCACCACACCGTTGCGGCCACTCAGGCCGTTCGCCAAATCAGCCGAGCCGATACCGCCACCGCCGCCGGCACCGAAACTGGCTGCCGCGGCAGCATCACAAACCGTCGAGTTCGGCGCAAGGACATCGGCCGCGCCACCGTTGTAGATACCGCTTTCCAGTTCGATCGCCGAACCACGACCTGAGCCAGCATCATTGCTGAGAGCGTTCAGCGTGCGCGACGAGCCGCACGACCCGCTGTAGGTGTCGTCATTGAGCACCAGGCTCGCGCCGCCGCCGCCGCCGGGTGCCAGTCCGAATGCTGACACTTGCGATGGGCGTCCGTCATCGGAAGGAAACGTGGAAGGGAGGTCTTCGATCCAGCCGGGTGATGCGAACAGGCTCTGCGGGTCGACTGGCACCAATCCGAGTCCACCGGCTCCGGAGAACTGAGTCGAGATCGTGCCGACCAGTGCCCCGTCGAGTCCAGACGATCCAGCGCCACCAGCACCGGCACCGCCACCACCAGCGGAGAAATACCGCTTGGTGTCCCACGCCGCACCGAGCGCGCCCTCACCACCCCCAGCCGCGCCATGGCCGGTGATGTCCAGGCCACTACGCACTCCGGCGGTTGCGCCTCCTGCGCCCGTGACATACGCGGTTCCATCGAATCCGCCGCCCGTTCCGCCACCGCCACCAGTCACGGTGACACCGGTGCCGAACGATGACAATTCACCGCTACCTCCGCTGATGCCGCGACCGCTGCTGCTTCCGGCACCACCGCCACCAGCATTTCCCACGCTCACCGGATAGGCCGTCCCAGCGGTCACGAAGAGACCGCGTTGAATGGCCACAGAGCCACCCGCACCGCCACCACCAGCGATCACTGCCCCTTCAGCATCGGTACCACCACCACCGCCGCCGCCACCACCACCCACGACGACGACGTCGACCTCGGTGACTCCTGTGGGAGCGACGAATGACGACAAGCCGCCCTCGGAGTACACGCTCTGGCAGATCGGATAGCCGGTCTCAGCGTCCGTGCCGACAACAGTCGTACCTCCAGCGCGCGGACACAGGCGCTCGTTCCCGGTGTATCCGGTGAATTCAAAAGCACCTGCATCACAGTCGGCACCCCTCGTTACCCCGCTCTGGTCGACACTCAGCGTCGACACAGCGCAGTCACCAGCGTCGACAGCCGGGTTTCCAGCGACGAGAGCAAGTGTCTTCGTCGATGCACCATTGTGGTAGGTGAACAGACCGAAGGTTAGTGAAGTACTGGCTGTACCTCCCGCTGGCAGACACGTGTTCTCATCGCTCACACTGGCATTGACGGTCAGCGCGCTACCAAGACAGGCAAGGCTGGATGCACCAGAAATGTTCCGGGCGAACAGGCTGCTGTCGATCGTGAGTCTGCCACTCGATCGCATCAACACGGCTTCGCCATCGGTGCTGTTGTCTACTGCTGTGACGTAGGCGACGGACACCGAGCCTTGGGCATCGAGGACCGGCGCGTCAGAGGCCACGTTCGCGTAAAAAGTCGAGTTGATGATTGAAAGATCACCAGAAGGATTACCGGTCGAGGTCGACGAGACGGTCCCCGCCCCGCTACCGATGAGCACGTTCGACTCGAACGTCGAACTGTCCACGACAAGTCGTCCGCTGACTCGCAGAGCCGATCCGTCGGACCCAGTGGAGTTGCCGCGGAAGGTGGTCGACGTGACCGACGTCGTTCCTTCGGAAGCGACTGCACCACCATGAACTGCCGCGCCGTTGTCGACGAAGGTCGAGTTCGTCACCGTCAGCGGCCCCGTCGAATAGACGGCGCCTCCGCTCGTCGGTCCAATCCCTGGCCAACCGTTGAAAGTGAATTTCGACGAGTCGATCGTCAGTGTCGCAGACGAAGACTCGGAGAACACTGCCCCACCGAGGGTCTCCCTACCATCATGAGTGACGTTGTTCGAGAAGGTCGACCCCGTGATCGTGCTCGTACCGGATCCCGACAAGTACACGGCACCGCCGAACGTTGAATACCCGTTGGAAGTGAAGGTGCTGTCAGTGATCGTCACGCTTCCAGCAGACACAGCACCGCCCTCGACCGCAGAGGTCCCGTCATGACAGTTGACGTTCTTGTCGAAGATGACATCGTGGGCCGTCACCGTCAAGGCGCGCACCGCTGCACCACCGGTGCTGGCGGCAGGCTCACCACAGTCGATGAAGCCGTTGCTCAGGGTGAGGTTCCGCAAGGTAACGGCCATCCCAGGAGCGGCAACGATCTGATGTCCGGCGGAGTTCTCAGGGTTGCCGTTGCCCTCACCGTCGATCCGCACGTCGAATTCAGATGCACCTTCCCCGACAAAGGTGAGAGCGTCGACATCGACCTCGATCGTGGGCTCGCGATACACGCCGGGACAGATGTGGATGACATCGGCGGCCTCGGCCGCGCCCACTGCGGCACTGATCGATGCATAGGCCGCGCAGGTCTGATCAGTCCCTCCTTCAATCCACGCGCCGGTGGTCACCGGTGTCACCGGAGTCGACTCCACGTACTCGTAACGGACAATCACGACGCCGTTGGCTCCATCGCCCGCAGCACCGTCACCAGCGCCGCCGCCACCACCACCACCGGTATTCAGTTTCGGAGAGTTCGCTTCGGTCGAGGCCGACGTGTCGCCAGCACATGAGGGCGCGCCGCCACTGTCGACACAAGAGGTGCCGTTTCCGCCGCCATCCGTACCGAGGCCACCGCGAGCACTTGCCGCGGTGACGACCGAGCCGCCGCCGCCACCGCCACCGACACGGCTATCAAGATCGGCGAACCACGTCGCCGACAGCGATGCACCCACTCCACCGGCACCACCGCTGGACGGCCCATCACCGCCGACGCCGCCATGACCGCCGCCACCACCACCGGCGACGCTGACACCAGAAGTGATCGTGCCACCGCCGCCGGCAACGCCCGATCCGGACGCGCCACCGGCGCCGTCGACGCTCTCTCCATCGGCGGAGAGACCGCCCAGTCCACCCTCCGATGAGCAGGAGTCTGCAGGGTCAGTCCTTTCGATCGCCGACCACGTGCCGTCGCCGCCAGGACCGCTGACATTTGCATCGACGCGAAGACCGGCAGCTGGGCCACCGGAGCCAACCGTCACGGTCCACACGTCACCCAGCGACACCGTCTCCGTGCACCGCTTCACTTCACCACCACCGCCACCACCACCGGCGCCGTAGAGCGGGGAGATCGAACCAGCGAGGCCCCCGCCTCCGCCACCTCCGCCGCCCACCACGAGGAACTGCATGTCCGTGATGTCGCTCGGCACAGTCAACGAACCGTCAGTGGTGAATCGCCGTTCGCACAGAGTCATCGCGTTCGCCAGCACCGCATCGAATCCCACCGCACAGGTATAGACGGGCCCGGTGTACTCGATCGTTCCGGAACCTTGAAGATCGCCCTCGGAGTAGACGATGGCCAACCAGGTGCCAATGGTGGGCAGCACGGGCATCTGAAAGGTGCCCGTGCGGTTCTCGACGCCAGCAAGAGCCACGTACTTCGTGTTGGCGCCGTTCGACAGCAAAAGGTACGACGCTGTCAACGAGGGCTCGACACCGCTCGGGTCCATCGTGATCGTCACCTCGTCGCCGCCACCCGCTGACGCTGGAGAGAAGGACGCAATGCAATTCGCCGGCACCGGGGCTTGGCAATCACCGGTCGCGGGACCTACCTCTGCAGTTGCCTCGGGTAGGGCGCCAACTGCAGTGAAGGTGACCGCCGGCGCAAGCACCACCAGTACCGCAATTGTGAACACGCTTCTCAACGAACGTGGTCGAATACTCATCTTTGCCATCACGGAATCCCTTCGATTCGCCATGTCCGTCAACCCTGCATTCCTTCGAAATGGTCCGGCGCTCAACGCCGGGCCCCTGCGACTACCGGGCTGGGGCAGAGGGAT
>CAFBLP010000035.1_pt1 | contig 29396 bp, 29 predicted proteins | sample 7268181 | NCBI WGS metagenome assembly CAFBLP01 (sample SAMEA6814034, study PRJEB35770) | freshwater metagenome | biome: Freshwater; feature: Freshwater reservoir; material: water | place: Czech Republic | collected 2017-05-23 | depth 30m m | reverse complement strand
CCACCGATGCACTGCGGTCGCTCGTCGTGCTCACACCGGGGAGCCGCTGATGACCGCACCCGGCGCCGACCGCGAGGGGCGGCTCATCTCGACCATGCTCGATGTCATGTTGGCCGGGCTGTGCGATCCACCCCGGTTCCGGCGCGGTCGCGATTACGCCCGACAGGGTGCCGTCCTCGATCTGGTCGTCACCCCGGGCCGAGCCACTGCGCAGGTCCAGGGCAGCCGGGCCAAGCCGTACACGGTGACCATCCGAGCCACGCAGCAAGACGCCGGCGACCGACTCGCCACGCTGGTGCCCGGCCGCGACGAGGTGAACTTCGATTGTGACTGCCCTGATTGGGACTCTCCGTGCAAGCACGGCGTCGCCGCGATGGTGTTCCTCTCCGAACGCATCGCCTACGACCCCTCCCTGTTGGCCACGTGGCGTGACGCCGATCAGAGCCCGGTGGGCGCCCGGGCCAGGGTGGGCTCACGCTCCAGTGCCACACCGCCCGATCCCCAGGCACCACAACATCATCTCGACGCCAACGAACGTGACGCGCTCGACGCATTCCTGGGTACGCACATCACCTTCCGGGCGCCGCCGTTCGCCGCCATGGAACCACCGTCCACCACGTGGGACGAACCGTGGTCGTTCATGCTCAACGACGCCCTCACCGTGCTGTCACGCCATCTGCGCTGACCCGATCGGATTCAGGGCCGATTCGGGGCCGCTTCAGCCCATCGGGTGCTGGCGCTGCCCGAACACGGCAACCGCCTGGTGTAGCGGCACGAGATCGCGTCGCGGGGCCCTCCGTTCGGCCTCGGCGACGGCGCTGCTGGCGAGGTGACGCAGTTCGGTGTTTTCTTCGCGGAGGCGGGCGAGCTCGGCTTCGAGCGCCATCACCCGACGGATGCCCTCCAGGTTCATGCCCTCGCCGGCCAATTCCTGGATACGGCGCAAGCGGTCGATGTCGACGTCGCTGTAGCGGCGGTTGCCGCCCTGCGAACGGGCGGGTTGCACCAGACCACGGCGCTCGTAGATGCGCAGGGTCTGTGGATGCATACCGGCCAGTTCGGCCGCGACAGAGATCACATAGACAGCGTGGGTTCTGCTGCGCATGCTCATGCCTCCCGAGGGCTCTGGAACAGGTGGCTCCGCGGTGAGACCGTAGTCGCTGCGGCGAGTGCCTCGATTGCTTCGCGCTGCTCGTCGGTCAGAGAGTGCGGCACCTGCACATCGACGGTGACGATGAGGTCGCCAGTGTGCTTGGCAGTTTCGATGCCCTTGCCCTTCACCCGGTGACGACTCCCGGTCTGCGTACCGTGCTTGATTCGCAGCGTGACACGCTGGCCATCGAGCGTCGGCACCTCGATCTCGCCACCGAGCGCGGCCTCGGCAAAGGTGATGGGCACGTGGATGGTGAGGTTGACACCATCGCGCCCGAACAGCGCGTGCGGATGGACGTGGCACTCGACCAGCAGATCGCCCGCAGGACCACCGTTGCGGCCGGGGCCACCACGGCCCTTGAGCCGGATACGTTGACCGTCGGCAACACCAGCGGGCAGTCGCACGTTGACCTCGCGGGGGCGTCGCTCGACACCCCCACCGCGACAGGTGGAGCACGGCGAGTCGATGACCACGCCACGGCCCTGGCACACCCGGCACGGCGTGCTGAACGAGAAGAAGCCCTGATTGTCGTCGACCACGCCACGACCGCCACACTGCGAACACGTACGCGGCGAGGTGCCGGGCCTGGCGCCCGAACCGTTGCAGGTGCTGCACTGTGCGTCGCTGGTGAGGTGCAGCGCTGTGGTGAGCCCATGCGCCGCATCGGCGAACTCGAGCGTGAGCGACGCCTCGAGGTCGTCGCCGCGTTGGGGCCCCGCACCGGCCGACGCACCGCGACCGCGTCCCCCGCGACCGAACATGCCGCCGAGCAGATCGCCAAGACCCTCGGAACCGACATTGAAGTTGAAGCCCCCGGGTTGACCGCCGCCGCCGCCGCCGCCGCCAAAACCGCCCGGGCCGAATCCGCCCGCTGCGCCAAGGCGACGAACCTCGTCGTACTCCTTGCGCTTGGCGTCGTCGCCGACCACGTCGTAGGCCGCCGAGACATCCTTGAAGCGGTTCTCGGCGGCATCGTTGCCGGGGTTGGCGTCGGGATGACTCTCGCGCGCCAGCTTGCGATAGGCCTTGGTGATCTCCTTCGCCGTGGCCGTATCGGACACCCCGAGGATCTTGTAGTAGTCCTTCTCGTACCACTCGCGCTGAGCCGTCATGGTGACGTCACCCTCGGACTTTGACCATGGCGGGTCGCAGGACCCTGCCCTTCCAGTGATAGCCGGTCCTCAGCACCTCGCTGACCACCGGCTCTGCCGCGGCATCATCGGCCGGCTCGTGCAGCACGGCATCTGCGAGGGTTGGATCGAACGGCTTCTCAGCCAGGTCCATGGCCTCGAGGCCCTGCTTGTGGAGCACACCCATGAGCTGCGACCAGATCGGCTCGACACCTTCGACACCGTGTGCGAACGCAGCCTCGCAGGCGTCGAGCACCGCCAACAACGACTCGGCCAGCTTGCCGGTGGCGCGATCGATGTCGTCGGACTGCTGGGTGGAGACGCGCTTGCGATAGTTCTCGAAGTCGGCCTGCAGACGCAGCGCAATGTCCTTGAACTGGTCGCGCTCGGCGGTGAGCATCTCGAGCTCGGTGGGCAGCAGCTCGGCCATGTCGATCTCGGCAGCGATCTCGCCGGCGATCTCGTCGGCCAGGGCGTCCATCGACGCACCCATGGGCGCGGTTGCGTCATCCGGTGTGTCACCGGATGACGGGTTCCGCATCCCATCGGGCATCCCATCGGGCATTGCTGTCTCCGAGCTCACTTGTCGTCGACGATTTCGGCGTCGATGATTTCTTCATCGTTGGCCGCGTCGCCGGGTGCGCCCTGCCCGCTGGCGGACGTGCCGGCTGCGCCGGCGTCGCGTGAGGCGGCCTCGTACAGCTTCTGGCCGAACGCCTGCAGCGCATCGGTGAGCGACGTGGTCGCTTCCTTGATGGCACCGGTGTCGTTGCCGGTGAGCGCTGTCTTGAGCCCGGCCAGCGGTGTCTCCACCGAGGCCTTGTCATCGGCACCCACGGTGTCGCCCTGATCGCGCAGCATCTTCTCTGCCTGGTACACCGCAGCATCGGCGTTGTTGCGGATCTCGGCCTCGTCGCGGCGCTGACGGTCCTCTTCGGCGTGGGCTTCGGCATCGCGCACCATCTGCTCGATGTCGTCCTTGTTCAGGGTGCTCTGACCGCTGATGGTCATCGACTGCTCTTTGCTGGTGGCCCGGTCCTTGGCCGACACGTGCACGATGCCGTTGGCATCGATGTCGAACGTGACCTCGATCTGGGGGATGCCTCGCGGCGCCGGCGGCAGGTCGACGAGCTGGAACTTGCCCAGGGTCTTGTTGTAGCCCGCCATCTCGCGCTCGCCCTGCAGCACATGGATCTCCACGCTGGGCTGCATGTCCTCGGCCGTGGTGAAGACCTCGGTGCGCCGGGTGGGGATGGTGGTGTTGCGCTCGATGAGCTTGGTCATCACGCCGCCCTTGGTCTCGATGCCCAGGCTGAGCGGGGTGACGTCGAGCAGGAGCACGTCTTTCACATCGCCCTTCAGCACGCCCGCCTGCACGGCGGCGCCCACGGCGACGACCTCGTCGGGGTTGACGCTCTTGTTGGGTTCCTTGCCGGTGAGGCTGACGACGAGGTCATTGACAGCAGGCATACGGGTGGAGCCACCAACCAAGATGACATGGTGCAGTTGGCCCTTGCTGACGCCGGCGTCCTTGAGCGCCTGCTCGAACGGGATGCGACAACGCTCGATGAGGTCTGCGGTCATCTCCTGGAACTTGGACCGGCTGAGGGATTCGTCGAGATGCAACGGCCCATCGGCCGTGGCGGTGATGAAGGGCAGGTTGATCTGTGTCTGCTGCACCTGGCTGAGCTCGATCTTGGCCTTCTCGGCCGCTTCCTTGAGGCGCTGGGTGGCCATACGGTCGTTGGCCAGGTCGACACCGTGCGCTGCCTTGAACTGCTGCACGAGCCAGTCGATGATGCGCTGGTCCCAATCGTCGCCACCGAGCTTGGTGTCACCATGGGTGCTCTTGACCTCGAACACGCCGTCGCCGATCTCGAGCACGCTCACGTCGAAGGTTCCGCCACCAAGGTCGAACACCAAGATGGTCTCGTCCTCGGTGCCCTTGTCGAGGCCGTATGCGAGTGCGGCGGCGGTGGGCTCGTTGATGATGCGCAACACCTCGAGGCCGGCGATCTGGCCGGCTTCCTTGGTGGCGGTGCGCTGGGCATCGTCGAAGTAGGCGGGCACGGTGATGACGGCCTGGGTCACCACGTCGCCGCAGTACGCCTCGGCATCGCGCTTGAGCTTCATGAGCGTGCGGGCGCTGATCTCTTGCGCCGTGTAGCGCTTGCCGTCGATGTCGTCGCTCTTCCACGCCGTGCCCATCTGGCGCTTGATGCTGCGGAACGTACGGTCGGGGTTGGTGATGGCCTGGCGCTTGGCCACCTCGCCGACGAGCACCTCGCCGGCCTTGCTGAACGCCACCACGCTGGGCGTGGTGCGGGCACCTTCAGCGTTGGGGATGACCACCGGGTCACCCGCCTCGAGGAAGGCAACGACGCTGTTGGTGGTTCCGAGGTCGATTCCGACTGCCTTGGCCATGATGTGTACTCCGTGTTTGGGTTGTCGTTACCGGTGACGTGCCGGGCGATGTTGAGCGGGCTATGCGCAACTTTACCGGCGGCCGACCGCCAGTCTCAACCCATCAGTCAGAAAACTTGAGTCACATCCACTCAGGTTTTTCGCCCCGCGCATACCCGGCCAGGCGAGCCACTGCGACCGGGTCGTTGATGTCGACCACATCGAACAGCGCGGCATGACCGGCGGCACGCAGGGCCATGTCACCCTCGGTGCCGGCGCGGGGCATCGCCGGGGTCAGCACCACGAGTGGCCCGTCGATGTGGGCGTGCACCGCAGCGGCGCGCCCGAGCGAGCGCCACACGGCGTCGGTCTTCAGCAAACCCGCCCGGTGGCTGGTGGCGCCACCGGCAACGTCGAAGTACCAGGGCCGGCCGGTGCTGTCGGCGGCCGACATGCTCAGCACCACACCCGTGCGTCGAACCCGGTGGCCACTTTTCACCTGGGTGAAGCCGGCGGCGATCAGCGCCTCCTCGGCGAGTTTCGACGCGCCCGCTCCCGATCCCGGCGCTGCGGGACGCGCCTCGGACTCGGTGGCCACCCGCTCGCGGGCGATCGCGACGTAAGCCGGGTCGAGGTCGTAGCCCACGTAACGCCGGCCGAGTCGCCGCGCAGCCACCAGCGTGCTACCGCTACCCATGAACGGATCGAGCACGAGATCGTCGCGATAGGTGAACAGGCTGATGACCTTCTCGGGAAGCTCCACGGGAAACGGGGCCGGGTGATTGACCCGTTTGGCGCTCTCGGTGGGAATGTCCCACAGATCAAGGGTGAGTTCCATGAACTCATCAGCGGCAAGATCGCTCTGCCACGCCAGACCCTGTTCGTGACGCTGCTTGGCGCTGCGCGCCCGATCGAAGCGGCCCTTACTGGCGACGATGACGCGCTCGGTGACATCGCGCAGCACCGGGTTGGCCGGACTGCGGAACGATCCCCACGCGCACGAACCCGTGGCGCCCTCGGCCTTGCGCCAGATGATCTCGCCGCGCAACAGCAGCCCGAGTCGATCCTGCAGGATGTGGATCACGTCGGCCGACAGGCTGCGGTACGGCTTGCGGCCAAGGTTGGCGACGTTGACCGCAATGCGTCCGCCCGGCTCGAGGACGCGCACGCATTCGGCAAAGACATCGTGCAGGAGTTCGAGGTATTCGATGTACGAGGCGGGGATGCCCTCGCGATCCAGTTCCTCCTCGTACGCCTTGCCGGCAAAGTAGGGAGGCGACGTGACGACCAGTGCGACCGATCCATCGGCAACGCTGCCCATCTGTCGCGAGTCGCCACACACGAACGGTTCGCTGATCGGCACGGGTACAGCCACCGTGTCGTCGGCAGACACCACCGGGGCCGTGAAACGCTGGTAGAAGCCGGTCGCGTCGTGGCTCTCGCGTCGGCTCACACCGAAGTTCGACGTAGTGGTGCGGCGCTTCTCTTCCATGGTCAACGCGCACGCTACAAGAGCCCGCGCGTCTCAGGTGGATTGCGCGCGAATCTGCTCCTCGGGCGGGCGGATGTTGCGGAACATCCCCAGCAGTAACAGGTCGTACGTGGCCTTGAGGCACCCCGCGATGATCAGCGGCCATCCGAACGTGCTGTGGTCGAGCATCCACCCGGCGGCGAGCGGGGGCAGGGCCGACGCCAGGCTACGCGGCACGTTGGTGACGCTGGCCGCCGCGGCGCGCTCGGCAGGCAGGACCACTGCCATCACGTACGACGTGCGGGCGGGCACGTCCATTGCCGACAGCAGGCTGCGCGCAACGAGGCAGGCCACCGCCAGGCCGAGATTCGGCACCAACGCTGCGCTGATCAGGAACAACTGGGCAGGGAGGTGCGTGAACACCATCGTGCGGATGAGACCGATGCGGCGAGCAATGCGTGCCGACACGAACGCAGAGAAGGCCGAGCACACGCCGGTCCAGAACAGCAGCGCGCCAGCCACGGTCACCGAGAGGTCGAAGCGCTCGTAGAGCCAGAGCGCCAGCAGCGACTGCACGACGAATCCCCCGCCGAGTGCGTCGATGCTGAACACGATCGCAAGCTTGTAGACCATGCGCCGCGATGGCCCGAGCGGTTCGGGACGATGCAGACCCACCAGCTCGATCGCCGGCGACAGCGCTGAGTACACGTAGAACGTGGCGATGCCCGCGACCGCGTAGACGGCAAAGACCCCGCGCAGCGCCGTTGCCCGATCGAGCGACGAGTGGTGCACGATCCAGTCGGGCAGCCCCGCCGCCAACGAGCCGAGGGCACCGCAGAAGCTGCCGATGAACGCATAGCGGGCGAACATCGCCGTGCGCTCGGTGTCGGGCACCGTGGCGGGCAACAGCGATTGTTCTATTGGCAAGAACACGCTGACGTCGCCGCTCGAGGGGTTCATCGTGCCGAGCGTGCCGACGAGCACCAGCACCAAGAACACCGTGGTGGTGGCAAAGGTGAGCCCCGTGACGAACATCAGACCCGACCCACACAGCAGGATCACGCGGCGAGTGAAGCGGTGACCGTAGAGCCCCGTGAGCAACGTGAGCGCTGCCGATCCGAGCAGCATCATCGTCACGACCACACCGACCCGGAAGTTGCTGTACCCGAGCAACTTCAGATATGCACCGAGCACCACTGAGACGGTGCCGTCGACGAAACCGCGGATGCCACGTGTGGCGGTGAGCCGGATGCCGTCCGTGCTCTGGACGCGCTTGGCGGCCATCAGCTCGTTGTCGGTGTCGTTGTCGGTGTCGTCGTCGAGATCGAGGTCGCGTCAGCGGCCGCCGTGACCTCACGTTGCACGGTGCCCGCTCGGGGATGAACAGCGACGGCAACGATGCCCGCAACGTCGCCCGCGCGCACGAGCCAGCGAGCCAACACCCGATCCGGTGTGCCGTCGTTGTGCGATCCACCGTCGATGCGATGGCCGCTCCGACCGGCGAGCTGACCCAACTGCTGTCGGTTGACGCCCCCGATGATCTCGGCGCCAACGGGCAGGGTGAGTTCGGCGGTAAGCGCCAGCACCAGGTTCTGCTGCGCAGCGCGGGTACTGATGTGGGTGGGGAGCCAGCCCGTGTTGGCGATGCCGACGTCCACCTGCCACACACCTGCGCCGACCGGGGTGGCGGTGGCCACCAGGATCTCGAGGTGCGGCGCAGCAAGGGCCTGGAACACGGCGAACTCGGCATGCGGACGGATCTCCTCCACCAGCAACTCGGGTGGGGGGTTGACGAAGACCCGGAACCAGTCGAGGCCACCGATCTCCACTGCACCCAACTGCGGGTGATCGAACGGCTTCCACGGCAGGTAGTACGGACCGTGCTGATCGCACCAGCGCGCGATGGCGAGTTCTTCCTCGGCCGATGGCCCGGTGTACCAGATGTCAGTCCTGGCCCGTTTGCCCGTAGCGGCGTGGATCAGGTCCCAGAACTCGGTGGTCCACCCGAACAGACCGAGGTGCTCATATGCCCAGTCGTCGGCCGCTCCGCTCATCGGGCTGGACTTGTCCCAGGTGAAGTCCTCGTACACCGAGTGCACCGGGTACGAGGTCAGAGCCGTGCCGCGCGCTCCCAGTTCATTCCAGGTCCACACGTCGAATGGTGCCAGCTTGGAGTCGCTCTCGGTGCTGGACGGCCGCAGCAGCACGCCACCACTGGTGTGGTAGGCGTTGTACCCGCAGATGTTGGGTCGGGCCACGATGGCACGTACCAGAGCGTCGATCTCTGGCTCGCTCAACGGGTGATCTCCCGACGTGCGTACGGCGCGCGCCCACCCTGCGGGGAAGTTGCGGTTCATGTCGAGCGATTCGGGGTTGTTTGGTTGGGGCACGGTGAAACCGTCATAGGAATCGATGGTGCCCTCGGCCAACAGCCGGTAGCGGTTCACGCCGGTCGGCACGATGCCATCGACCGGAACGGGCACCATCACGCGCGCGTCGTCGGCGTGGGGCATCCATGCGCCGTGGGGATCGACGATACGCATGGTCAGCAACCGCCCGTCGCCGTCGATGTCGTGCTCGACGAGGCCCGGCCACTGATGACGATCGCGCCACGGCCAGGGCCGCATGCTGCTGCGCCGGTAGGTGGGCGAATCGGCCAGCGCTGCCTCGACGCCATCGGGGTTCACACGCGGCACCACGTAGAACGTGCAGGTGCGCAGGGCCTGCAACGTGGTGGTGTCGTTGCGTTCGGCCGCCGTGGAGAGGACGTGCAGCAGGTGCAGCGCTGCCGCGCCACCGGTGACCTCGACGGAATGGATGTTGGCGTCCACCCAGTAGGCCGGCTTGGTGTGATGCGCGCCGGTGGACGTATCGGTGACCGTGACCAGCCACAGCGGCCGACCCTCGAACGACGTGCCGTACTGCTCGAGCGAGACGAGGTTCGGATACGTGGCTGCCAAATCGTGCAGCGCAGCGGTGAGTTCGTCGAAGCGGACGAAGCGATCGAAAGCAAGGACCATGCTGCGACGTTAGCTGTTGCTCCCCGGGAGGCTCCCCGGGGATACCATTCACCCATGACCGGCTCGCTTGTGATGCTTCGCCATGGGCAAAGCGAATGGAACCAACTCAACCTGTTCACCGGGTGGCACGACGTCGACCTCACCGAGAAGGGTCGGGCCGAGGCCACGGCTGCCGGAACGTTGATGGCCAGTGAAGGGCTCACCTTCGATGTCTCGCACACCTCGCTGCAGACCCGCGCCGTGCTCACCCACCACCTGGCGCTCGAGGCAATGGGCATGGTGTGGCTGCCGGTCCAGCGCAACTGGCGGCTCAACGAACGGCACTACGGCGCCCTGCAGGGACTCAACAAGTTGGCCACGACCGACATGCACGGCGAAGCGCAGACCAAGCTCTGGCGTCGAAGCTACGACGTGCCACCCCCAGCGGTCGATCTCTCCAGCCCCGAGCATCCCGTCAACGATCCGCGCTATCGCCTGCTGCCCCCCGATGTGCTGCCCGCCACCGAATGCCTGCAGGACGTGGTCGCGCGCGTGCTTCCCTACTGGTACGACACCATCGTTGCGCAACTGCGCGCGGGCCTCGACGTGCTCGTGACCGCACACGGCAACTCACTGCGCGCCCTGGTGATGCACCTCGAGGACATCTCCCGCGACGACATCGCCGAGCTGAACATCCCCACCGGTGCCCCACGGCGGTACACCTTCGACCACAACCTTCGTGTCGCCAGCGCCGCCTATCTGGGCGACATCGAGGCAATTGCGGCAGCCGCAGCGGCGGTCGCCCGTCAGGCGAGTGCATGACGCGACCGCCATGGTCAACACCGCCATGGTCAACACCGTCAGGGTGAACCACGTATAGTCGAACTCATGGCGAGCAAAAAGGCATCACTCGAGCACCTCCGCAACGTTGCGTTGTTCTCCTCGTGCTCCACCAAGGACCTCCAGAGGATCGCGAAGGCCGGTGACGAACTGATGATGCCGGCCGGCAGCATGATCGTCGACCAGGGCCAGACCGGCCGGGAGGCGTTCATCGTGCTGGAAGGCACGGTGACGGTGAAGCGCAACGGCAAAAAGGTCGCCACGCTCGGCGCCGGCACCGTGGTGGGCGAGCTGTCGCTGCTGGACCACGGCCCACGCACTGCAACCGTCACGTGCGAGACCGACTGCAACCTGATGCTCATCACACAGCGCCACTTCCTCGCCATTGTCGACGATGTACCGGCACTGGCACACAAGCTGCTGGCCTCATTGGCCGGGCGCATCCGCGAGCTCGACCGCCAGTCCTACGGCTGACCAGTCCTACGGCTGACCAGTCCTACGGCTGACCAGTACGGCGCGCGAGCGCCGACCGCAGCAACACCATCAGGGCACCCACGGTGATGGCGATGCGCAGCAACACGACCCCGCGTCCAACACTGACCGCTGACGCGTGTACCCGTGCCCGGGCCGCACGCAGTTCGTCCGGCACGGCCTGCAGACGCGTCACGACCTCAGCGAATGCCGGCGCGGCGGCGACCAGGTTGGCCTGCGTCTCGTTCATGCCGCCCTGGACCTCCTGAAGCGACGCCTCCGCCTGACCGAGGCTGGTGACCAGGTCGGCGAGGCGTGCCGGAGCATCGGTGCCCAGCTGTGCGCCGAGCGGCGCCAGTGTGTCCAACAATGCGCGCACATCTCTGGAGACAGCAACGGTGTGGTCCATGGCCTCGGCCGCCGAACCCATGCCGTTGCCCAACGTGGTCATGGCCTGTTGCACCTGCACGCCAAGCGTTGCGGTTGCATCTGCCAGCCCCACTGCATGGTCCAGCGCTGTTTCCGTGGCCCGCAGCCCGGCGGATGATGAGCCACCGAGTTCGCCCACACCGATCCAGGCGACCACGGCTGTGACCGCCACGAACGCCATCATCACGCGGGTGAGCCATGTGGTCGTCTGCGAGTGCACACGTTCATTGTGCCCGAATCGCGCCGTCAACATGGGCGCGCGGCGTGCGGCCAACTAGGGTTCCTTCGTCATGAGCACGCACGCGTCCTCCCCAGCGCCGGATTCAACACCGAAGCGCTTCAAACCACACCAACTCGTCCTCGCGATGGGCATCTTCATGGGTGTCTTCACCGTGGTATCGGGCATCATCCCGCTGATCACCAAGTGGCACAGCGACAAAGCGGTGACCCGCGAGCCGTTCGGGGGTATCCCCGGACCAATCCAGATCGCGTTCTACACCGTCGTGCCGGCGCTGCTGGTGTGGGGTGCGTTTGCCTTCGCCGATCGTGTCAAGAACTGGGAGCGCGGCGGACCAGATCGTCGGCGCACCACCACGAAGAACGCCAAGCGGCGCCTGGCCGATTTCCGGGCCGGCGTGTACATGCGCACACTGTTGCGCGACTCTGCGGCCGGACTCATGCACAGCATGATCTACTTCGGTTTCCTCGGCCTGCTCGGCGTCACCACCGTGCTCGAGGTGGATCACCAGCTGCCCCCGAAGTTCAAGTTCCTGCACGGCCACGTCTACATGGCGTACTCGTTGTTCGGCGACCTCGCCGGCCTGGTGTTCGTCGGTGGCATCGTGTGGGCCATCGTGCGCCGCTACATCCAGCGCCCGTACCGCATCCGCATCAAGACCAAGCCCGAACATGCGCTCATCCTCGGGGTGTTCCTGAGCATCGGCATCACCGGCTTTTTGGCCGAGGCCTTCCGCATCGCCGAGATCGACCAGCCGAGCTACGAGAAGTGGTCCTTCATCGGCTACCCGCTCAGCAAGCTGTTCGACGGCATGTCCGCACACAACCTCGACCTGTGGCACCAGATCTCGTGGGGCGGCCACGTGATCAGCTTCATCGCCTTCCTTGCGATCCTGCCCATCACCATGCTGCGCCACATGTTCACCTCGCCGCTCAACATGTACCTGAAGGACCGCGAGCGGCCCAAGGGTGCAATGAAGGCCATGCCCAACCTGACGGAGACCTCGCTCGAGACCTTCGGCGCCTCGGTGGTGGAGGACTTCACCTGGAAGCAGCTGCTCGACACCGATGCGTGCACCATGTGCGGCCGCTGCACCAGCGTGTGCCCGGCCCATGCCACCGGCAAGCCGCTCGACCCGCGCGAGATCGTGCTCAAGACCGGCGAGGTCATGGCCGCCACCGCTGCACATGCTGCCGCCGGTCACGTGTCGCCTCCCATCGGTACCGATGGCGGCATCACGATCAGCTCCAATTCGCTGTTCGAGCGCATCACCGCCGAGGAGATCTGGGCCTGCACCAGCTGTCGGGCGTGCGACGAGATCTGCCCCGTCAACATTGAGATCCTCGACAAGATCCTCGACATGCGTCGCTATCTGTCGCTGATGGAGAGCAACTTCCCCGCCGAGCTGGGCAATGCCTACCGAGCCATGGAGAACCAGGGCAACCCGTGGGGCATGAACCAGGGCGAGCGCGGCGACTGGGCCAAGGACCTCGATGTCACCATCGTCGATCCGGGCGAGCCACTACAGAGCGAGTACCTGTACTGGGTCGGCTGCGCCGGGTCGTTCGACGACAAGAACAAAAAGGTCACCCAGGCCATGGCCAAGCTGCTGCGCCGTGCCGGTATCAGCGTTGCCATCTTGGGCCCATCAGAGATGTGCACCGGCGACTCCGCCCGTCGCAGTGGCAACGAGTACCTGTTCCAGATGCTCGCCATGCCCAACATCGAGATGCTCAACGGCATGGGCGTGAAGAAGATCATCACCCAGTGCCCGCACTGCTTCAACACACTGAAGAACGAGTACCCACAACTTGGTGGCAACTACGAGCTCGTGCACCACACCCAGCTGCTCGAGTCACTCATCGAGAGTGGCCAGCTCGATGTCAGCCAGGCAACGCTCGAGGAGCGCATCACCTACCACGACAGCTGCTACCTCGGCCGGCACAACGACGTCTACCTGGCGCCGCGCAAGGTCGTCGCTTCCATCAAGGGCATCGAGGTCGTCGAGATGCAGCGCAACGGCACCAAGGGCATGTGCTGCGGCGCCGGCGGCGCGCGCATGTGGATGGAGGAGACCATCGGCACCAAGGTCAACGACGAGCGTGCCTTGGAGGCCATCTCCACCGGTGCATCACGCGTGGCCACGGCCTGCCCGTTCTGTTATGTGATGCTCGACGACGGCGTGAAGGCCGCTGGCAAGGACGAGTCCGAGGTCAAGGTGGCCGACATCGCCATCCACCTCATCGAGGCCATCGAGAACGGCGAGCGCCTGCTCGCAGCAGCGCAGACCGACGCACCCCTGGCGTCACCCGTCGCTGGCGAATAGGCCAGCCGGCGGGCGACACACCTCAGGCAGGGTTCGCCGGGCGTCGAAGTTGCGTCTCACAGGCCCATGAGGGGCCTGACAGACGCAACTTGTGGCCTTCGCACACCGCTGCGCTGCGTCCCGACGTGACGGGTCAGGCGAAGTTCTCGAAGTAGCGACTCGGGGTCGGGCCGTGTTGGCCCTGGTACTTGCTGCCCCGTGCACCCTTGCCATAGGGGTTGTCGGCTGGCGTGGTCATACGCATGAAACTGACCTGGCCGATCTTCATGCCGGGGTAGATGGTGATCGGCAAGCTGGCCACGTTGCTGAGCTCGAGCGTGATGTGGCCATCGAAGCCGGCATCGATGAACCCGGCCGTGGAGTGGATGAGCAGGCCGAGCCGACCGAGTGACGACTTGCCCTCGATGCGGGCCACGAGATCGTCGGGCACGCCAATGCGCTCGAGCGTGGAGCCCAGCACGAACTCGCCGGGGTGCAGCATGAACACGCCGTCCTCGGGGATGCTGATCATCTCGGTGAGATCCTCGAGGTCCTGTTTGACATCGATGATGCCCGCCGTGTGATTGCGGAACACCCGGAACAGGTTGCTCACCTTCACATCGATCGACGAGGGCTGAATGCACTTGTCGTCGAGGGGCTCTATCACGATGCGGCCAGCCGCAATCTCTTCACGCAGGGTCCGGTCAGACAAGATCACACCGACACCCTAGTGAATGTGCGCAGCTCTGGTTCAGGCCGACGTCTGCAGGGTGCGCGCATACTGCCTTGGGCGCTAACCTTTCGAGGTCGTCGCCCCACAGCGACGCATGCGGGTGTAGCTCAATGGCAGAGTATTTGCTTCCCAAGCAAATGACGCGGGTCCGATTCCCGTCACCCGCTCTCGGAACAGGAACTCGTTGTTGTACCGTCGCTCGTGATGAGCATCGACGAACAGCGCCAGCCCAAGCCCGCAACTGCAACAACCGCTGCAGCCAATCAGGCGATCCGACAGCAGGTGAACCTCGACGAGCGCAGCGACTTCGATCGGGCATCGCGTGGCCTGCTGTCGCAGCTGGATCCGCCGCTGATCATGGGTCGCAACGGCAACGTCATCTGGGACATGGCCCGCTACGAGTTCCTCGACGGCGAGGCACCACCCGAGGCGAACCCCAGCCTGTGGCGCCAGGCGCAGGTCAACTGCCGCCACGGGTTGTTCGAGGTGGTCAAGGGCATCTATCAGGTGCGCGGCTACGACATCTCCAACATCACCTTCGTGCGCACCGACACCGGTTGGATCGTGATCGATCCACTCACCGTGGCCGAAACCGCAGAGGCCGCCCGCAGCCTGGTGGACGCGCAGTTCGGCCCGCTACCCATCGTGGCAATCATCTACACCCATAGCCACACCGACCACTACGGCGGCGTCCGCGGCATCGTCACCGACGACGAGGTCAACAGCGGTGCGGTACGCCTGATCGCGCCGGCCGGCTTCCTCGAGGCAGCCATCAGCGAAAATGTCATTGCGGGCCCGGCGATGACCAGGCGGGCCATGTACATGTACGGAGCGTTGCTGCAGCCCGGACCAACGGGCCACATCGACGCAGGTCTTGGCAAGGGCATCCCGCTGGGCGCCGGCGGCCTGATCGCACCCACCGAATCGATCGAGGTCACGGGAGCCGAACTCGTCATCGACGGCATCCGCATCGAGTTCCAGCTCACGCCGGGCACCGAGGCCCCGGCCGAGATGAACTTCTACTTCCCTGACTATCGGGCCGTCTGCATGGCCGAGAACTGCTCGGCGACGCTGCACAACCTCTACACCCCACGCGGCGCCGAGATCCGCGACGCACTCGGGTGGAGCAGGTACATCAACGAAGCGCTCGAGTCGTTCCTCGACCGAAGCGACGTGGCGTTCGCCAGCCATCATTGGCCCCGGTGGGGCAGTGCCGACATCGAGCAATGGTTGGGCGGGCAGCGCGACATCTACCGCTACCTGCACGACGAGACCATGCGCATGGCCAACCACGGCATGACAGCGTTGGAGATCGCTGAGGTGATGCACCTGCCCGCCGCCATCGGTGACGAGTTCTTCAACCGCGACTACTACGGCACGGTGAGCCATAACGTGAAGGCGGTGTACCAGCGCTACCTCGGCTGGTTCGATGCCAATCCCGCCACGCTGCACCCACTGCCCCCAACCGCTGCGGCGTGCAAGTTCGTCGAGTACATGGGTGGCGCCGACGCCGTGCTGAAACGGGCGCGCACCGATTTCGCGGCGGGCGAGTTCCGCTGGGTGGCGCAGGTGGTCAATCACGTGGTGTTCGCTGATCCGCAAAACCACGAGGCGCGCCTGCTGCAGGCCGACGCGCTCGAGCAACTGGGTTACCAGAGCGAGTCGGGGCCGTGGCGCGACTTCTATCTCACCGGCGCACAGGAACTTCGCCATGGAACGCCTTCGGTGCCGGGCCTGCGCGGTGCCACCCGTGTCGATGTCATGCGGGCGATGACACCGCGTATGGTCCTGGACAACATCGGGGTGAAGCTCAACGCCCCGGCCGCCGTTGGTGAGCGGTTCGAGTTCGAGTTCGATTTCACCGATCACAACACCCAGTACCGGGTGGTGGTGGCCAACGGTGTGCTGTATTACGGATCGCGGCGTAGCAACATCGCCGACGCCGTCATCAGCACAACGGTCGAGGCGCTGGTGAAGGTGATCAGCGAGTCGAGCTCGATCGACGACGAGATCGCTGCTGGGGCCATGTCGGTCGCCGGCGACATCGGCGCGTTCAAACGGTTCGTCGGACTCCTCGATCAGTTCGACCTGTTTTTCGCGATCATCGAGCCCTGACCCGCATCGACCAATCAGGGCTCAGGGGGCGAGCCACGACCAGATCAGGTCCTGGAGGCGATCGATGCCGACGCCCTTGGAGGCACTGACCCACACGATGTCGCCGGGTTCGAGCATGCAGCCTTCGGCCAGGTCCTTGCGCCGTCTCGGTTTCTTGGACGACTTCACCTTGTCGCTCTTGGTGGCGATCACCTGATGTGGGATCTCGTTGCTGCGCAACCATTCGAGCATCTGAACGTCGAGCGGCGTGGGGCCGATCTCGCCGTCGACGAGCACCATCACCATCTGCAGGCAATCCCGCTCGAGGAGATAACCCTCGATCATCTGGCCCCAGTCCTGACGGACCCGGTTGGGTACCTTGGCATAGCCATACCCCGGCAGGTCCACAACCGTGACCCCCGGTTCGACTTCGAAGATGTTGATCAGCTGCGTACGACCGGGCGTCTTGCTGGTGTGTGCCAGCCGCGTGCGATTGGCGAAGGCGTTGATGAGCGACGACTTGCCCACGTTCGAGCGACCCACGACTGCGACCTCGCGTTCGGACTCCGGGAGGTCGTCGACCCGGGTCGCCGATTTGATGAACCGCAGCGGGATCGGTGGCATCGGGCCAGCGTACGCTGCGCCGTCATCACTCACTCAGTGAGGCGCCCGCGGCGCGGGCATGCGCCGATCTCTGTGACCTATTTGGCCAGCAACGACCCAACGGCCCACAACGCCGCGACGCCACCGATCAGGGCCATCAACAGACTGCGCCCGACCGGTGCCCGCGAGAGCTCGCCCGGTTTGGGTGTGGGCGGCGGCCGGAGCATGGCCAGGAGATTGCCGACAAACAGCGCACCGCCGAGGGCGAGCACCAACCAGGCCAGGAGATCGTCGCCCAAGAGCATGCCCCCATCATGGCCGCCAGCACAACGATCGCACGCCTCGGTGGCCGATCACCGCTGCAGAAGTGCAACACTGGTGAAAATTCGCCAAAGGAGTTCCCATGGGCTTTCACCACGTTGCTCTCGCCACTCGAGACACTGCCGCAACGCACGAGTTCTACACCAACGTGATGGGCTTCAGCCTGGTCAAGGTGGTGGCGTCACCCACCCCGGGCGAGCACGGTGGGTGGAGCAAGCATTTCTTCTATTCAACCGGCGACGGCGACGGCGACGGCGGGATGATCGCGTTCTGGGAGATCCATGACACCGAGATCGGTTCCGAATTCCCCGTCGACATCAACACCACAGCCGGACTGCCATGGTGGGTGAACCACATCGCCTTCGATGCGCCCACCATCGACGACCTCCACCGCCACCGCGATCGCTGGCGCAGTCATGGCCACCATGTGCTGGAGGTCAACCACGAGTTCTGCATCAGCATCTACATCCGTGACCCCAGCGCCAACATGGTCGAGTTCTGCCACACCACACGCCCGTTCACCGAGGCCGAGATCGCCCGGTCGAACGAGATGCTGCTCGAGGCCAAGCCAGAGTTCAACGGCCACGCCAACGCAACGGTGCACGAGCCGATCCCGGCCACCGCCAACACCTGAGCGCCAGCAACTACCGCCAGCAACTACGGCTCGCCGGCCACCACCGTTGATGTGGCATCAATCGATGAATACGGCAACCGGGCAAAGAACGCATCGGCCTGATCGGCAAGGCGGCGGATGGCCACCACGTTCGCACTGCCACCCACCACGGCACCCACACCCAGTGGCAGGGCGGTGCCGAGTGCGATGGCGCCACGTCGCGCGCCGTAGCCGCGCACGATCAACCGGCTCATCGCTCCGTTGGCAGCGCGCAGGGTAGCCAACGACATGCGCGACGGTGATCCCTCGGTCAGGCCGGCGCCCATCGAGTTGGCAATACCTGTCAGGCCCTGACGGGCGGTGCTGCCGAACACCAGCACCGCCAATACCCACGCCCTGCGCTCGTCCACCGTGGGGGTGGGTCGGCCATGCAGCGCTGCAATGGTGAGCACAAGATCGCCAGCGCGTGCGGTGAACCACGTGAGTTCGGCTGTTGCCGCCATCAGCGTGGCGCCCGTACCGATCAGCGGTGTCGCCGCCGTCATACCCGCTGCAGCACCGACCATGCCGAGTTCGCGGGCAAAGGACCGGGTGAGTGCACGAATCTTCTCCGGACGAATGTCGCCGGGCAACGCCGCTGCACGCTCGACCGCTGCGTCCCAGCGCGCTCCGGTGGCGGTCTCGACGCCGCGCAGCAACGACGCGGCCAGCGCCTCGGCGTCGAGATTGGCCAGACGCGCCGAGATCGCCTTGGGCATCACGAGCATTCGCTTCGGACGAACCATGCAACCCTTTGTATCACGGTGCCGAGATGAGCGAAACCTCACGACGAACCGAGGCTCCCTGTGGCCCGGAGATCACCGTGGCGCGCTGGCGTAGGGTTGGCACATGGCAGATGTTGTCGACACATTCGAATCTCTTTCGCAGCGCGTGATGCCGTCATGGTTCGGCGAGGCCAAGTTCGGCATCTTCGTGCACTACTACCCGTCCTCCATTCCGGCATACGCGCCGATCACCGACGATCCATTCACGCTCGCCCGCGAGCAGGGTGATTTCATCGCCTTCACCGAATCGCCGTATGCCGAGTGGTACTTGAACTCGCTTGCCATCGAGGGGTCATCGGTGCACCGGCATCACGTCGCGACCTATGGCGACAAGCCGTACGACGAGTTCGTGCAGGAGTTCTTCGCCGCATCGCAGGGTTGGCAGCCAGCACGATGGGCCGACCTCTTCGCTGCTGCCGGCGCGAAGTATTGCGTGATGGGCACCAAACATCTCGATGGCGTGCTCTTGTGGCCGAGCCACATTCCCAATCCCGTCAAAGGCGCTGCCTGGACCTCGCCACGCGACATCGTCGGCGACTGCGTCGACGCCGTTCGGGCCGCTGGACTCCGGGTCGGCCTGTACTACTGCGGCGGTCTCGACCTCACTTTTCAGGGGCTGGGCTTCAACAGTTGGGCCAGCTTGTTCGCCGCCATTCCCCAAAGCGATGAATACCACGCCTACGCCACCGGCCACTACCGCGAGTTGATCGAGCGCTACGCACCCGACGAGCTCTGGAACGATGTCGGGTTTCCCGGCTACGGCGCAGGCGCTGCCGAGTTGATGGCCGAGTTCTACAACGCCAATCCCGATGGGGTCGTCAACGACCGGTTCGACCCGATCGGCGTGATGCAGGGACGATCGCACGCCGATTTCACCACACCCGAATATGCCGTGCAGCCCACGACGCCGGGCAAACCCTTCGAGGTCTGTCGGGGCATCGGAACCAGTTTCGGGTACAACCAACTCGAGGATGAGTCGACCTATCTCGACGCGACGACCCTGATCCGTCTCCTCATCAACATCGTCGCCGACGGCGGCAACCTGCTGCTGAACGTCGGGCCGATGGCCAGCGGCGAAATTCCCGTCGCACAGCAGCAACGACTGCTGGCAATCGGCCAGTGGCTCGGGCTGAACGGCACCGCCATGTATGGCTCGGTTCCGTACGCAACCTCGACGTTGGCGACCGCAGAGGGCCACACGGTCAGGCTCACGAAAGGCGCCGATCAGGCCGTGTATGCCATGGTGCTGGGTAGGCCCGCCACACGCGAAGTGCAGATCGCTGGCCTGCCCGATGGTGCCGTGTCTCTACTCGGCTACACCGGCGAACTGCAGCGCACGCACGACACCGTCGTGCTCCCGGTGCGGCCCGACGATCAGGCGGCATTCACCCTGCGGATCGCCTAGACCCCGCTGCGTGCGGCGTTGTCGAAACGGGTATAGGCCCCGAGGAAGACCAGCTTGCGCGTGCCGATCGGGCCCGAACGGTGCTTGGCGACGATGACCTCGGCAGAACCCTTGTCGGGGGATTCCGCGTTGTAGACCTCGTCTCGGTAGAGGAACATGACCACGTCGGCATCCTGCTCGAGGCTGCCGCTCTCGCGAAGGTCGGCGAGCATGGGGCGCTTGTCGCCACGGCTCTCGAGGTTTCGGCTCAGCTGGCTCAGCGCCACGATGGGCACCTGCAGTTCACGGGCCAGGATCTTGAGGCCTCGGCTGATCTCGCTGACCTCGAGCTGACGATTCTCTGATCCGTTGCCCGACATCAGTTGCAGGTAGTCGATCACGATCAGGCCAAGCCCCTCACGCGACTTCATCCGGCGCGCCTTGGCACGAATCTCCATCACGGTGACACGCGGGTTGTCGTCGAGGTACAACGGCACCTCGAGCCGACCGACCGCGCGGCCGAGCTTGGTCCAGTCTGCCTCGACGATGTTGCCGTTGCGGAGCTTTTGCGAATCGACCCGGGCCTCGCTGCTGAGGATTCGCTGGGTGAGCTCGGCATGACCCATTTCCAACGAGAACACCAGCACGGGTACCTTGGCCGTCTGCGCTGCGTGCACCGCCAGACCGAGTCCGAATGCCGTTTTACCCATGGCGGGACGGGCACCGACGATGTTGAGCGTGCCGGGCTGGAGACCCGAGAGCAGCTCGTCGAGATCGTTGTAGCCGGTTGCCAGACCGGTGATGGTGCTGCCGCGTTCGTAGGTCTCCTGCAGCTTGTCCATGGCCATCGGCATCAGATCGCCGAGGGGGCGCACCGAATCGGTGACGCGGTCCTCAGCCACCTCGAACACCTTGGTCTCCGCCTCGTCGAGCGCTCGCGAGACATCGTCAGGTTCGTTGTAAGCGATCTCAGCGATCTCGGCGGCAACACCGATGAGCCGGCGGAGCACTGCGGTGTCCTGCACGATCTTGGCGTATCGCGACACGTTGGAAATGGCCGGAGTCGCATTCTGCAGCTCGAGCAGCAGTTCAGAGCCGCCGATCTCGTCGAGCAGGCCGGCGCGACGTAGTTCATCGGCCACGGTGACGGCATCGACGGGCTGGCCCGTGGCGTTCAGGCCGCGAACCGCGTCGTACACATACTGGTGGGCGGGCTTGTAGAAGTCGTTGACCGACAGGCCCATCTCGGTGACGGTGCCGACGGCGTCGCGCGACAGCAGCAGCGCACCGAGCAGTGATTCCTCGGCATTGAGGTTGTGCGGTGGCACACGTCCCTCACCGCGTACCGATCGAACCGGTCGGACGCGATCGCGGGAGTTATCAGCCAGGGACATGTCTCCACCCTTTCGCAGGTGCCCTGTGTATCGCTAGGGGCACAACGCTGTGATCTTGCTGTGACTTACCTGTGATGAACCTGTGGACAACACGGCCCCGCTGCGAACAGCGGGGCCGAGTTGGTGTTTCAGTTCTTACTCATCTCCAGCGCGCCGGCCAACGTGGCGGGCCCGCCGGTGAACGTGGTTACGCCTTGACGACCGCGATCGTGAAGGGGAACTCCACATCGTGATGCAACTTGGCCGTGACGCTGTACTCGCCGAGCACCTTGATGGACTCGGGCATGTGCAGCTTCTTGCGGTCGAGCTCGATGTGGGCCTGGGCCTGGACGGCGTTGGCGACATCGGCTGCGGTGACGGAACCGAACAGACGACCCTCGGCACCCGCCTTGGCAGTAATGGTGATCACCTGGGCGACGAGCGCCTTGGCAATGGTCTGGGCGCTGTCGCGGTCAGCGGCATCGCGCAGGTCACGGGCACGGCGCATGGCACCGGCCTGCGACATGGCACCCTCAGATGCCACCAGGGCGAGGCCCTGGGGCAAGAGGTAGTTGCGGGCGTGGCCATCGGCGACATCGATGATGTCGCCGCGCTTGCCAAGACCTGCGCTGTCAGCACGAAGAATGACCTTCATCTCAGGCCTCCACTTCGGTCGTGTCAGCGTCGTCGCCATCGGCCGCGTCGGCGGTGATGTCTTCCACGACCTCTTCGGTAGCCGCAGCGGCGTCGCGGCGCGGGCCACGCTCGCCATCACGCGGCGGGCGACCCGGCCGGGTGTTGGACACGCGCTTGGTGTACGGCAACAGGGCCATCTCACGCGAGTTCTTGATCGCATTGGCGATATCGCGCTGCTGCTGCACGGAGTTACCCGTGACGCGGCGGTTGCGGATCTTGGAGCGATCACTGACGAAGCGGGTCAGAAGGTTGACGTCTTTGTAGTCGACGTACTCGATCTTGTCCGTGACAAGAACGCTGGTCTTCTTCTTGAACTTCTTGGGATTGGTGTCTTTTGGCGCTCGCGCCTTGTTCTTTTTGCTGGTCATGTCTTATCCAATTTTCTCGAAATACTCAGAACGGTTCTTCATCGCCGTACACAGGATCGGGGGGACGGTTTCCACTGGGCTGACTGCCACCGGCATTGCCGCCGCTATAGCCACCCTGACCCCCGGAGGAGTCGGAGCGGCTGGTCTTTTCGACCTGGGCCGTGGCCCAACGCAGGCTCGGCCCAATCTCGTCGGCGACGATTTCGACAACACTGCGCTTCTCGCCCTGAGCGGTCTCGTACGACCGCTGTTCGAGCCGGCCGGTGACGATGACCCGGGTGCCCTTGGTGAGCGACGCTGAAGCGTTCTCGCCCAGGGTGCCCCATGCAGTGACATTGAAGAACGAAGTCTGCTCGACCCATTCGTTGTTCTGCTGGTAGCGACGGTTCACAGCAACGCCGAAGCTGGCGATGCCCCGGCCACCTGTGGTGAAACGCAACTCGGGGTCGCGGGTCAAGGTGCCGGTGATGGTGACGGTGGAATCTGCCATGGTGTTTCCCCTAACGGGTACGGCGGCCGGTTCAGGCCGCGGCGCCAACCATGCCGCGGCGCTCGGCCTCGGCATCGGGAAGGCGAAGGAGCTTGTGGCGGACGACGTCATCCGCAAGACGGAGCTGGCGCTCGAAATCGTCGAGCGCCCCACCGGGCGCCAACAGATTGAACACGGCGTAATAGCCATGCTCTTTTTTGTTGATCGGGAAGGCGAACTGGCGCCGGCCCCACCAATCGGGCTTGCCGTGTACGGAGCCGCCTGCTTTGGTGATGCTGTCGGAAACCGACTTCACCCAAGCCTGTGCGGCCGTATCTTCGAGATCACCATCGAGGATGATCATGAATTCGTAAGCACGCATCATGCGTGTGGAACCTCCCTTCGGACCCGAACGCGCCTTGAGCGTGCGGGGCCCCGCAATGGGGCAGGGTGAATATGACCCCGTGAGTGTAGCGGCGTTCTGAGCTGCATGGCCACAGAATGGCAGATGGGTGTCACAGGGATATTCACCATTGGGTAATAGCAGAACTGGCAGTACATCTGCGCTCGACAGCGCTCGAATGTACTGCCAGAACGGACAGCGGGGCAGCGGTTCGGCTCGGGGCAGAGCCGAGGGTGAGTTGGGTAGGAACCCCGGCACAGCGCCTATGGCAGACTCGTTGTTCCCATGGAACCCCTGCACGACCTCGCGCGAGCCGCACTGTTGGCGCACTACGGCCTGACGGGTGCGCTCGAGGCCCTGCCCGGAGAACTGGACACCAACTTCAGGATCACCACCGATGAAGGCCAGCGGTTCCTGCTGCGCCTCTCTGCGCCCGAGGCAGACGTGTCGCAGGTTGCGCTGCAGACCGATGTGTTGCATTTCTTACAGGACACATCCCCATCCCTCGCCGTGCAGCGCGTCGTCCCCGACCTGCAGGGCGAGTCACTGCCCGCTGTGGTGGGTCCCGACGGAACACGCCGGATCCTGCGCCTATCCACCTGGCTCGAAGGCACCGTCTGGGCCACGGCGATGGCGGCGCCGACAACGCGCGACGGGCGTACTCACTCAGCGGCCTCGCTCGGCCGACTCCTCGGACAGCTCGATCGCTCGCTCGAGCACTTCGACCACCCGAGTGCAGATCGCGAACACCGATGGGATCTCGCCCGGGCGGGCGAGCATCTCGGGTTCGTCAACCTGATCGACGAACCGGCAAAGCGCTCGGCTGTCGAATCGGTACTGCACCGCTTCGTCGATGTCGTGGCGCCACAACTGCGCCACCGACCACGTCAGGTGATCCACAACGACGCAAACGACTACAACGTCTTACTCGCCGCCGATGGCAGCGTCAGCGGCCTCATCGACTTCGGTGACATCGTGCGCAGTTGGCGCATCAACGAGGTCGCCGTCGCCTGCGCGTATGCGATGATCGGCACCGACGACGCAGTTGGTGCGGTGCTCCCCCTCGTCGCCGCGTTTCACGACGAGAACCCGCTGGATGAGATCGAGGCGGACCTGTTGTTCGATCTGATCCTCACCCGCTATGCGATGAGCATCTGCATGGCAGCTGCGCAGATTCGCGACAATCCGGCCAACGCCTATCTCTTGATCAGCCAGAACGACGTATGGGAACGCCTGCAGCGCCTTCTGGCCGAGAACCGCGCCATTGCCGTCATGCGGTTCCGTGCCGCGTGCCGATACGAGGCGTCGCCCAACCGGCGCCAGATCGAACGGTGGCTCGAGCACAATGGGCATCGTTGCGGGCCGGTGCTGCAACGCGACCTCGGCGCCCACCGTCTGAACGTGCTCGACCTCTCGGCCACCGCGCCCAGCAGCACGTCGCTGGAAGGCCTCACCGACCAGGCCGCACTGGCTGTCACGGTGCCGGTGGGGCGCTACGGCGAGGAGCGATCCATGTATCGCACGCCCGAGTTCGAGACCACCGATCCCAGCGAGCGGCGCACCGTGCACATCGGCATCGATCTGTTCGCTCCGGCCGGCGTCAACGTCCTTGCACCGCTCGATGGCGTCGTGGCCGATATCGGTGTGGAGACCGTTCCCCTTGGCTTCGGCGGCATCGTGGTACTACGGCACCAGACCGACGATGGCACACCGTTTTGGACGCTGTACGGACATCTGTCTCCCGCCAGCTTCGAATCGTTGTCCGTCGGCCAGCGCGTCACCGCTGGTGAGGTGATCGCTCGCCTCGGGCGATCCGACGAGAACGGCGGCTGGGCACCTCACCTGCATTTCCAGATGATGACCGACCTCTGCGGTTGGAGTGCCACCGAGATCATCGGCGTGGTCGCCCGCAGCCAATGGGACGTCTGGGGCAGCGTGTTCCCCAACCCCAACCTGATCCTCGGCCTCGCCGCCGACTGCAGCGTCATCGTGCCCCGCGATCCCGCATGGTTGCGGCGCGAGCGGCGCTACGTGCTCGGCAGATCACTCAGTCTGGCCTACGACGAACCGTTGGAGATCGTGCGCGGCGAGGGCATCCACCTGATCGACCAGGCCGGCCGGCGCTTTCTCGACATGGTCAACAACGTATGCCATGTTGGTCATTGCCACCCGCGAGTCGTTGCCGCCGGACAACGCCAGATGGCAGTACTCAACACCAATTCCCGGTATCTGCACGACAACCTGGTGGAGTACTCGCATCGGCTCACCGCCACCCTGCCCGACGAGCTGTCGGTGGTGTTCATGGTGAACTCGGGCAGCGAGGCCAACGATCTGGCACTGCGGTTGGCCCGTGCGTACACCGGCCACCGCGACGTGATCACGGTGGACCACGCCTATCACGGCAACGTCACCTCCATCGTCGAGGTCAGCCCCTACAAGTTCGCCGGTCCCGGTGGCGAGGGCCGCTCCGATCACGTGTGGGTCGCCGAGATGCCCGACCTCTATCGCGGCCGCCTGCGTTACGGCCACCATGACGCCGGCGCCGGTTATGCGTCCAGCGTGGCTGACCAGATCAGCGCCATTCACGGCCTCGGTCGGGACCCCGCAGCGATGTTCAGTGAGGGAATCCTGGGCACGGGCGGCATGCTCGCCCTGCCCGACGGTTACCTTCGCGCCGCCTACGCTCACATCCGGGCGGCCGGCGGCGTATGCATCGCCGACGAGGTGCAGATCGGCTTCGGTCGGGTCGGCTCACACATGTGGGCCTTCGAGACGCAGGGCGTGGTGCCCGACATCGTCACGATGGGCAAGCCGATCGGCAACGGTCATCCCATGGCCGCAGTGGTCACCACACCGGCCATCGCTGCTGCGTTCGCCAACGGCATGGAGTACTTCAGCACCTTCGGAGCCAACCCCGTTTCGGCAGCCATCGGCCTGGCCGTGCTCGATGTCATCCGCGACGAACGCCTCATGCACAACGCCGCCGTGGTGGGCGATCAGATGATGACCGGTCTGCGCCAGCTCGCCCAGCGTCACCCCATCATCGGTGATGTACGCGGCCACGGGCTCTTCATCGGGGTGGAGTTGGTCCGCGATCGCAGCACGCTCGAACCAGCAGCCGCCGAGTTGGGCACGGTGGTCGAGTGGATGAAGGCGCATGGCGTCTTGCTGAGCACCGAGGGGCCCCTGCACAACGTGCTCAAGGTGAAACCGCCGGTGGTGTTCTCCCACGACAACTGCAGCGAGTTCCTCGACAAACTCGACACAGCCCTGCTCGCCCTCGGCTGAATCACTCGTGCTGAGCAGATGCCAGCAAGATGGCTGCCATCGCCGTACGGTGCCCGGCAGCAGTTGCCGCATCTGGCGGTTCTCCTGCGGCATATGCAGCGAGAAAACCCGCGGCGAAGGCGTCGCCTGCGCCCGTGGTGTCACGCACCTCAGCAATGGGTAGCGATGGCACCTCAATGGTGGCGCAGCCCGGCTGCATCACCAACGCTGGCCCGGCACCCTGCTTCACCACGGTGACGCGTGCACCGACCGCAGCCGGATTGGCTGCCCCGCCGAGGCACGCTGCCTCCATCTCGTTGCACAGCAACACCGTGGGCCCGAGAGCGGTCAGCAGAGCGGCCATTCGGTCGACGCCGTAGTGCTGGATCACGGACGCCGACGAGGCATCGATCGACACGATGATGTCGCGGTCGTGGGCCCAACCGATGAGCGTGGCAGCGGACTCGGCCAACGGCGACACGACCAGCGAGTAGACCGGAACGTGCAGCACGCTGAGACCTTCGAGCCACAGCGGGTCGGGCGCATCCAGGGCGATGCATCCACCGCGGTCACTGAGCATCGTGCGTTCTCCGAGGTGATCGACCAACACCACGACAGTGCCCACCCGTCCTCCGCGGCGCACCACCACGTCGACACCGTCGCTGCGCAGGGCGTCGATGAGCACGTCACCGTTGGCGCCTTCGCCGACCTGGCCGATGAACCGCGCTGCTGAGCCCGCCCGAACAGCGCTCACTGCCATATTGGCGGCACTTCCCCCGCGGCGGCGCACCACGACGGCGGCGGTGTCCGATGCCAGGTTCACCGGCCCGCCGAGACGAACGACGATGTCCTCGACGAGGTCTCCGAGAGTTCCGAGCATGCTCCGACGGTACTGCGTGATCCGAGTTGCAGGTGTGCCACAGTTCTGACATGGACCTTCACTCATGGATCACGACCGATCATGCTGGCCCGATGTCGCGCTTCGACACCGCCATCGTCAGCCACGTGCCGATCGAGCGTTGGAAGCAGACCCCTCCGGGTGGCGGGCCGTGCATCGCTGCGCTGCTGTTCCACATGACCTACCACGAGGACCTCGCCCTGAACACGGCCGTGCGCAACCACGCACCATTGCTCGACCAGCACCGTCGGGCATTGGGAATCGATCACCTCGCCCGCGCTGCAGGACTCTCCGAAACCGAGGACCGCACGCTGACCGAGGCACTCGACCTCTCCGCGCTGCGTGAGTACGTGAGCAGTACCACCACAGCAACCAGCGAGTGGCTCGACCATCTCGACATGATGGCTCTGGACGCCATCCCCTCGGTGAGTGCACGACTCGAGCACGCAGCGGGTCTCCCCGCCGCTGGACTGGAATGGCTGCACGCCATGTGGACCGACAAGCCCGTCAGTTGGTTCGTTCAGTGGGAGTGTGTCGCCCACCGCCACGCACATGTCGGCGAGATGCTCGGGATCCGCGCCCGGATGGGGCTCAGCCCGTTCTAGGCCAGCCCGCTCCCGCAGCTCATCGACCGACCTGAGCCCGTCGCCCGCCAATGGGCAGCACCCTGAGCAGATGGTGCCAACGACAATTGGTGCAGGCCTCCACCACGTACGCGTCGAGCTCGTCGGTTCGACCACTGAACTGAGCGAGGTCGGCCTTGGTGGCCACGCAGCGGCCATGGGCCGGCAGGCGAGGCCCGAAGACATAGGTCACGAGGACGAGCTTGACCTGCTCACAGATCGGACACGTGACCGTGCTCTGGACGCCGACGTTCTTGGCTGCCCGGATCAACTCGGGGTGGGCATCGCACAATTGATCTCGCCCGAGTCGCCCGCGGCGGTACTCGTTGATCAGAGCGCGGCGTTCCAGACGGTGGTCCACCACGGCGCGAGGTTCCTGTCTGACAACTGCACCACCACTGCGGCCGCCTGAGCGGCCGCCAGTGCGAAGAGTGTCAGTGGAGAAGGACATGGTGGCACAGGATACAGAACTGTTGAACGACACATCCGCGACTGGCACCCGCCGACCAACAACACTTGCAGCGTGGCAACAGTCGTACGGTATGGAGCATCGGTCGCTGACGAGAATGAGCTGCGCCTCTGCGGCGACGTGGCCGGCAAACGCATCGTCGAGTTGGGGATCGGGGCGCCCAGCAACGCCGTGGCGCTGGCCGCTGCCGGAGCGCGAGCGCTGGCGGTGGACCCGTCGTCGGACCGCATCGCCCTCCTGCGCAAACAAGCCGAGCAGGCCGAGGTCACCGTGCAGTGCCACCAGAGCGAGATCGCTGATCTGGGCTTCGTGTCCAGCGCATCCATCGATCTGGTCGTCGCCTCGCACACACTGCAAGACGTCGACGATCTGTCCCGGCTCCTGCGCCAGATCCACCGGGTGCTCAAGCCCGAGGCGGCCTTTGTCATGGCCGGGCCGCACCCCATCGCCGACATGCTCGGCACGGTCGATGGCCAGCAGGTGGTGCAACACGTCTACGGCAGCGGATCCACTCCATCAATCAGCGATGTGTTCATGGCAATGCAGCGCACCAACTTCGGCATCGATGTCATGCACGAGCTGATGCCGCTGAACTCGCGCACGGCGATGAGCCCGGCCGTGTTGGTGATCAGGGCCCGCAAGCTCGGGGTCTGATCCGTTAGGCCCCGGCCCGTTCGGCTTCGATGAGCGCCGCCGGGCGGGGACGCCCGAACAGGTAACCCTGCGCACGGTGACACCCGACCTCGCGGAGCCTGGTGAGCTGCAAGGGGGTCTCCACTCCCTCGGCGACCACCATCAGCCCGAGGGATCTGCCGAGGT
>CAFBLP010000034.1_pt1 | contig 29793 bp, 32 predicted proteins | sample 7268181 | NCBI WGS metagenome assembly CAFBLP01 (sample SAMEA6814034, study PRJEB35770) | freshwater metagenome | biome: Freshwater; feature: Freshwater reservoir; material: water | place: Czech Republic | collected 2017-05-23 | depth 30m m | reverse complement strand
GAACGCGGTGATTGCGCCGGTGTCGGCAACGGGTGAGGTGTGTTTCTTTTCGTCTGCCGGTGCGTTCCTGTTTGCCGATGTGAACGGTTGGTTTGCGCTTGGTGCCGGGTTCACGCCGGCGGTGCCGGAGCGGGTGTTCGATACCCGGCCCAGTGAGGCCCAAGGTGTTCTCTCCGTGACCAAGCAGAGCTACGGCGGCGGCAACGTGTTGCGGCTGAAGGTGACCGGCTCTGCGGGTGTGCCCTTGGTGGGTGTCAGCGCCGTGTCGCTCAACGTGACGGTGTCGGGGGCGATGGCCCCTGGGTTCGTGACGGTGTTCCCCTGTGGTGTGCAGCCCACGGTTTCGAGTCTCAATTATGTTGCGGCCCAGATTGTACCGAACGCGGTGATTGCGCCGGTGTCGGCAACGGGCGAGGTGTGTTTCTATTCGTCTGCCGATGCGTTCCTGTTTGCCGATGTGAACGGTTGGTTCGCCAGCCTCTGAGCAGCACTGCAATGGAGCCGGGTGCGAGGATCGAACTCGCCACCTCATGATTACAAGTCAAGCGCTCTACCGACTGAGCTAACCCGGCGGGGGTCCGCTAGATGGTAGAGGACTATGCGCAAGAAACCGTACGGCAACACGCCTCGGGGTCGCAGCCGGCAGAGAAATCCAGTGGGCCCCGTGTGGCTGCTCGCCAAGAGACGGTGTGAGTGCGTTTGTCAGCCGACCGACCGGTCAGCGATGAACGTCATCAACCAAAGCCTGAGCCGAGCACCGTTGTCATCTCGTGGTACTGGCCGTGCATCGTTCGGGTCGCGGCTGCACTGACGCCATCGAGGACCGAGCGCATCCCTGTCGGTGACCATTCCCACAGGTTGAATGCTGCGCCAGCCGAAGGATCGGCGGACCTACTGCTGATGAGCAGGCGGTGGCCGGGCAGCCAGCCGAGCGACTCGGCGATGTGGTCGGGCTCCGGTGAGTCGGCACTCACCGTCGTGGTGGATCCGCCGAGCATCACGATGGTCGAGGCGTTTGCCGGGGAGTACGCCTGGGTCCATGCCACATCGCCTTCGTCGACGGAACTGACCACGAGGTGGGTTGGCGTGACATCGGGCAGGTCGGCGAGGGTCTCCAGGTATCCAAGCGTTCCCTGCGTGGGACTGGCGAAGTGGAAGCGGTGAAGGTGCGAGCCGCCGTCGGCGTGTCGGTGCACGAAGACCATCGAGTCGCCGCTCATGTCGAACGCAACCTCGGTCGCCGTGGTGCCGGGCTCGAGCGCCCCGATCCGTTGAGCGTTCGCGCCGCGGTTCGATGCCACGAACACGCCTGGGCCAAGGCCGTCGCGCCCGATGCCAGCGGCCACGATGTGCTTGCCAGCCGGGTGGTAGGCGGCGCTGGTGATGCCATCGGCGAATGACACGTCGATGCGATCGTTCGAGTCATGTGCGTTGCGCCAGATCAACTGTCCGGTGGTTGCCTTCGGTGCCAACAGTGCCTTGCCGGTTGGCGCCGACCAGCGCACGTTGGTGTTGTCGGCGAAGTAGCCGGTGGCAGAAATGGTTCCATCGGCACGCAACAGCGCATCGGGCCCGATGAGCACCTCGTCGCCGTCGGGGCTCCATGACAGCCACGTGGGCGAGCGACCACCGAGATCAGCCAGGCACTGCACCGCGCCGTCAGAGGAGACTGCGTACAGCCGGCCGGCGACCACGAACGTGATCTGGCCATCGGCTGGTGGGGAACCCATCGTGCAGTCGGCAGTAGCGGGCAGATCGCCGATGGACAATTGTGCGGCCGCGTCGACAGGTGAAGCTGTTGATGGTGTTGCGGGCAACGTTGCCGGTTCGCTGCTCGCCACGGTGGGCAACGACGCGCTCGACGTTGGTGATGACGTGTCCGCAGGCAACGAGTGCCCCGATATGGCCGCCGGTCCCGACGCACAGGAGACGAGCAGCAGAGCACCAGCGAACAAGGCGACACGGCGGTTCATCGGGCCACGATATCCGAATGGGGGCACCCGCAAATCCAGCCGCCGACCGCAGAAAGACACCGGTGAAAGAGCGGCTGCTCGTACAATTTGAGGGTGGCCTCGCTGCAAAGCGGGTTGTCCTGCCAACTCAGAACAGGGGGGTCGTCGGTCATGCGAACGTTTCAGATCAGGGTTGTTGCGGCGTTGTGTTCGCTCGTTGCGCCAGGATGCGCGTCAAGCCCGCCAGCGGCGTCCAACGCCACGGTCCCCCAATCGTCAGTGGCCACCACCACCGGTTCGGGGGGCAGTCCTGCGACAACGCCGGCGTCGATCCCTCCGCCCGCAACCGGTGCTGATCCGGCTACAGGGTTGGCGGTTGGGCCCCACGTTGCGCCGCCCGCCGGCGTGGTCGTGCCGGCGGCTACGGGTGGCCAGGCAATGCTGGTGATCAATGCGGGTGATCGTTCGATCTCCGAGAGCGGTGGCACCTGCTCGCTCATCGACGGCACCACCTACATCTCGGCGGGTTCACCCACCGGGGTGAACGGCGTGCTGTCGGTCGATGGCACCACGGCCAACTTCATCGCCACGGCCCGCGGTCCCGACGACGTGCCGTTCACCGTGACCGGCGGATTCAACTGCCTCGGCGGATGAGCCTGCGCCGCGCCGTTCTCTCTGCTGCTGCTGCGGTGGTCGGGCTGGCTGCGTGCGGTGCCACGAGACCGGTGTCGAACACATCGATCACAGCAAAGGCGCCGGTGATGACGGCGGTCGGTGCAGACGCAACGGACCCAACGGTGCAGGCGGCGTTTCTGGGTGTCGATATCTGGGTCGATCCTGTGGCGGGGAACGACTCCAACACCGGGCAGGACAGAGCCCACGCGCTGGGTACGGTGGCCGCCGCATGGGCACGTATCCCCATCGGTGTCACCTTGACATCGGGGTACCGCATCATGCTCGCAGCCGGTCACTACCCGCAGGCGACATCGGTGAACTACTGGGAGAACCGGCACGGAACGGCTGCAGCGCCGATCGTGCTGCAGGCTGCTGATGGCTCGCACACTGCCGTGTTCGATGCTGACATCAACATGTTCGATGTGAGCTACTTCTCGTTGATCGGCGTCGACATCGTTCGTGAAGGCGACACGTTCCACTGCGAGCAGTGCCGGCACGTGCTGATCCGCGATGTCGAACTCGACGGTGGCGCCGGCGCCCACGACAACGTGAAGGTGAACCAGTCGCAGTACGTAGCCATCGAGAACTCCGACATCCATGGAGCCGATGACAATGCCGTCGATTTCGTCGCCGTGCAGTACGGGCACCTCACCGGCAATCGCATTCACGACGCCCAGGACTGGTGTGCCTACGCCAAGGGCGGCAGCGCCTACATCGAGTACTCCGGCAACGAGGTATTCGACTGCGGCACGGGCGGCATCACAGCGGGCCAGGGGACCGGCTTCGAGTTCATGGTTGCGCCGTGGCTCAACTACGAGGCATATGGCGTGCTGATCGACAACAACGTCATCCACGATGTGCAGGGAGCGGGCCTTGGCGTTGCCGGTGGGTTCAACGTCACGTTTGCGTACAACACGCTGTACCGCGTCGGTACGCGCAGCCATCTGGTGGAGTTCGTGCATGGCCGGCGCGGCTGCGACGGCATCGTGGAGACATGCGCGGCGCACCGTGCGGCTGGCGGTTGGGGGACCACGGGTGGCGAGGAGCCGCTGATTCCGAATCGGCACATCGTCTTTGCCAACAACGTCGTACTCAACCCGTCGGGGGCGGGTTCACAGTGGCAGCAGTTCCAGATCGACGGCCCGCTTGGTGTTGATCCGGCCAGCGGCGTGCCGTCGCCATCGCGTGCGGACGACGACCTGCACATCGTCGGCAACGTGATTTGGAACGGCCCGGTGGGTCATCCGTTGGGCACCGATGACGCCTGCCTCGCTGCGAACCCCACATGCAACGACACACAGATCACAGCGGAGAATGCGATCAACACCGTGCAGCCGGTGCTGCGCGACCCAGCCCATGGCGACTACCGCCTGACGCCGGACTCGGCAGCAGCCATGCCCGCATGGGCGATGGTCGCAGGTTTCGTTTGGGACTCCACGCCCATACCGGTTCCCCCGGGTATCGACCTTGTGGCCATCCCCGTGGCCGCAACCGCAGCATGCCCGGCGGTTCGCCTGGCCGCGCCGGGGCCGGTCTGTCTCGGGTGGTGAGCATCGTGCAGGTTCGCTCTATCGGCTGATGCATGGGTACCCTCGGTGGCATGGCAGACGACTCGGTACGGCGCATCGAACTGCTCGGCTCCGGTGGTATTCGCCTGGCCGCCGATGCCGTCGGCGATCCTGCCGATCCGCCAGCACTGCTGTTGCACGGCGGCGGCCAGACGAGACACTCATGGCATTCCACGATGCACCATCTCGGCGGTGCAGGTTGGTACGCGATCTCGATGGACCTGCGCGGCCACAGCGACAGTGAGTGGGATCCCAATGGCACCTACACGTTCGACGCCTTCGCTGACGATGTCATCGAGGTGTCCCGCTCCCTCGGCCGCCCGGCATTGATCGGCGCCTCGCTCGGTGGTATCTCAGCGCTTGGCGCGCTGGGGTTCACCCGCGACGACCCCGCCGGACGGGCGCTGGTGCTGGTCGATGTGGCCCCGCACATCGAGGAGACCGGAACCTCGCGCATTCGCGCGTTCATGAACGAGCACATGACCTCGGGGTTCGCCACGCTCGAAGAGGTTGCCGATGCCGTGCAGGCCTACAACCCGCACCGTCCCCGGCCCCACGATCTGTCGGGGCTCCGCAAGAACGTGCGCCTGCGCGACGACGGCCGCTGGTACTGGCACTGGGATCCCCGTTTCATCACCAGCCGCCCGCACGACGACGAGGCGCGTACGCTCGGGACCCGAACCGACACCCTGATCGAAGCGGCCAAGACCTTGACGGTGCCCACTCTGCTGGTGCGCGGTCGTCAGAGCGATCTGCTCAGCGAGGCCGGCGCGCAGGAGTTCCTGGCGATGGCACCTCACGCCCGCTTCGTGGATGTGGCCGATGCCGGGCACATGGTGGCGGGCGACAAGAACGACCTCTTCAACGACGCTGTCGTTTCGTTTCTGGCCGAGGTCCACAGCGCTTGAGCAGCCTGCTCCCATCATCGATGCGAGCCGCACCCATGATGGGAGCAGGGCAGCTCAGATGACCCGGACGGGAATGGACCGCGGCCCGCGAACCTGACCGCCGGCCCAGGTGACGAGCGAGGCGTCGGTGACCTCGAAATCGGGGATCTGCGCCAACCACTCCTCGACCGCGACGCGGATCTCCATGCGCGCCAGATTCGATCCGGCGCAGCGATGGATGCCAGCGCCGAACGCGACGTGGCGGTTGTGGAGCCGATCGAGCACCACGGTGTCGGGATCGGGGAAGACCTCGGGGTCGCGGTTGGCAGCCGGGAAGTTCATCAGGATGCGGTCGCCGGCCTTCATCGGGCAACCCTGGAATTCCTGGTCTTCGGAGAGCCGCCGCGCCATCGTGACCGGTGAATACGCGCGAAGGAACTCCTCGATGGCCGTGGGCATCAATTCGGGCTCGGCGACCAGGCGTCGGCGGTCCTCGGGATGTGTGGCGAGATGCCACATCGTTGAGCCGATCGATGACCACGTGGTGTCCACGCCAGCGATGAGCAGCAACGCGCACATGCCCATCACCACGGGGACCCCGATGGTCTCGCCCTCGTTCTCGGCCTGCAGCAGTTCGCTGATGAAGTCATCGCACGGGTTGGCCAGTCGTTGCTCGACCGCGCCCTGCAGATAGGTGACGAGGGCGATCACCCCGCCGCGCCGGCGCTCCTCGTCGTGAGCGAACTCGAGCACGTCGCGTACCCATCCGGTGAAGGTGGACGACATCGACTCTGGGACGCCAAGAATGTGGCCGATGACGCGAACAGGGATCTGCTGCGCGTATCCGGCAGCGGCATCACCGGCACCGTTCGCTGCGATCTCGTCGACGAGCCGACGGCACAGCTCGCGAGTAAACACCTCGTATTCAGCAACTCGGGCGGGGCTCATCGTCGGCAGGATCAGGCGCCTGGTCCAGGTGTGCAATGGTGGGTCAGCGCTGATGGGTGGCAGGCCGGCAGTGAGTAGGGGAGATGCGCCAGCCGAGTCGCCGATGCCCAGTACCGGCACGACGCTGATGCCGTTGGCTGATGGAAACCGCTCGATGTCGCGGGCGATTTCGGTGACGTCGGCGTACCGCGTGGGCAGCCACGACCCGCCCCAGCGGTCGGTGTGCGCGATCGGGCAGACCTCGCGCAGTTCGGCCCAGATGCCGTAGGGGTCTGTCACATACGCAGGGTCGAAGATGTCGTAGTCCGTTGCCCAGTTCTGTACCGGAGGCGTTTGGTTTGTCATGGTCGGATCAGGCTCTCGCTCGCGTTCTGGGCATTCTGGGCCTACGTAGTTTCGATGACGACGAGGTCATCGAGCGAATCGTCCGGAACGAGATTTCCTTCAATGTGGATCTTGGGCAGCCAGCGCAGCCACGAGGGAAACCACCAGTTCGCACCACCGAGCAGCTCCATCGCTGCAGGCACAAGGATCATTCGCACGACGGTGGCGTCGATGAACACTGCGACCGCCAGACCGAGGCCGAACTCTTTGATGACGCGCTGGTCGCCGGCCACGAAGCTGCCGAACACACACACCATGATCGCTGCCGCAGCAGTGATCACCCGGGCCGTGGTGGCGAGGCCGTTGGCGACGGCTTCGCGGTTGTCGTGCCCGTTGGTGTCGTATTCCTCCTTCATCCGACTGAGGAGGAACACTTCGTAGTCCATCGAGAGGCCGAACAGGATGGCGAACATCATCATCGGCAGGAAGCTCTCGATCGGCCCGGTGCGACCGACACCGATGAGGTTCTTGCCCCACCCGAACTGGAAGACCGCAACGAGCACGCCGTACGCCGCACCAATCGACAACAGGTTCATGATGACGGCCTTGATCGGCACGACCAACGACCGGAAGACCACCAGCAGCAGCAGGAAACTGAGCGCAAGGACGACCCCGATGAACAGCGGCAGCCGGCTCTGCATCTTGCTGGCAATGTCATCGAACGAGGCGGTGACGCCGCCGACGTGAACCTGGATGTCGGTCCCTTGGACGGCAGTGGGGATGATGTCGTGACGGAGCGAATTGATCAGGTCGACGGTCCGTTGGTCCTGCGAGGTGGTGGTGGGGATGACGCGAATGATTGCTGCGTTGTTGGCTGTGTTCGGTTGTGGTGGCGTGGCCTGGGCCACGCCCGGTGTGTGGCTGATCGTGTCGGCGAGCTGGGCGAGCACGGCGAGGTCCTGTGGCCCTTGGATGGCCGCCGCGAGCAGCAACGGCCCGCTGGCGCCGGCACCGAACCCCTCGGCCTTCAGGTCGTAGGCGCGTCGCGTGGTTTGGGTGGTCGGGCTGTTGCTCTCGTCGGACGATCCAAGGCGGATCGAGAACGCAGGCACGGCGAGGGTGATCAGGACCGCTAGGCCGAGCACCACGAAGGGCACGGGGTGTCGCTGGAGGAAGTGGCCCCATCGGTAGCCAACGGTGGTGCGCGGGTCGCGGATCTTGCCGACACCGGGCAACTTGAGCTTGTCGATGTTGTGGCCAACGAAGCCCAACAACGCAGGGAGCAACGTGATGGAGGCGAGCATCGTGACGGCCACCACGCCTGCAGCACCGACGCCCAATCCGCCGATGAAGGCGATACCGATCAGCAGCATGCCGAGCAGCGAGATCACCACCGTCGTTCCGGCGAACAGCACGGCCCGTCCAGCGGTGTCGAGCGCAGTCACCACAGCGGTCTCCGGGTCGAGGCCGTCATGGAGCCCGTGCCGGTAGCGGGTGACGATGAACAACGCGTAGTCGATACCAACACCGAGTCCGATCATGGCGGCCAGTTGCGTCGCGAAGTCGGGAACCGAGGTGAGGTGGGAGATGAGGCCCACGACCGCCAGCCCGACGCCGATGCCGAACAGGGCCGTGAGGATCGGGAGCCCCATGGCCAGGATTGAACCGAACGCGATCATCAGGATCACGATGGCGGCGAGGAGCCCGATCAGTTCGCTGTTGCCCAGGCTCGGCGTTACCCGGAACGCCCGACCCCCGCCCTCGACCTGCAGCCCCTGCCCTCCAGCGGCATCAACCAGTGCCACCAGTTGGGTCTTGGTAGGTGTCGGAATTTTCTGCCCGTCGACATCGATGTGCACGATCGCGTAGGCGATGGTGCCGTCCTTGCTGATCTGATGCGACCCGGCAGCGTCGTAGGGTCCGGAGACCCCGGTGACGTGGGCGACATTGGAGATCTGCGCGAAGAGGGTCTCCATGCGCTGCTGAATCGCAGGATCGGCAACGCCGACTGGCGCCTTGAAGACGATGTCGGCCGTGCCGCCGGCCTGTGTGGGGAACCGGCTCTGCAACAGATCGGCCGCTGCCTGTGAGTCGGTGCCGCCCAGTTGAAAGCTCTCGCTCCATGCGGATCCGGCGCTCTTGCCGATGAGCGACACCCCGACGAGCAGGACGAGCCACCCGACGACGACGAGTCGGCGGTGGCGGTAGGACAATCGGGCAATACGGGCCAGCATGGGGGGTCTCCTCGGCAACGCTCGGTTGCGCTCGGTACGACATTAGGCAGCAGGACTGCCAAATGTGCGACGCGGGTCAGACGCCGAGGCTGCCGCGCGCAGCGCGCTCGAACAACCGAAACGGCAGCAGGCGCTTGCCCAACAGGCCGACGCGCTCATCGAGGCTGCCGGCCGAGACGCGCCGGGGCGGACGGGCGGCGGTAAGCACCCGTTCCACCGTGGCCGCCAGTGCACCGGGTGCTGCACCGTTGACCTCGTCGTGCTCCATCACGCCGATCGCCTTCGTCTGTGCGACGGCGTACGGATTGTCCGCCTCGGGAGCATCGATCAGCAGGCGGCTCGCGGTGAAGCCGGTGCTGAAGTTGCCCGGCTGGACCAGCGTGACATCGATTCCGAACGGTGCCACCTCGTAGGCCAATGCCTCGCCGTAGCCCTCCATCGCAAACTTGCTGGCCGAGTAGAACGCCTGGAACGGAATGCCGAGCACCCCGCCGATGGAGCTCATCAGCACGATCCGACCACCACCCTGTTGACGCATCTCCGGCAACGCCGCCTGCGCGGTGCGGACGGCTCCCCAGAAGTTGGTCTCCAGCTGCGCCTTCGCCAGGTGGATCGGCGTGTCTTCGACTGCACCCGCCAGTCCCCATCCGGCGCATGCGAGCAGCGCATCGAGGCGACCGTGTTGGGCGACGACATCGGCGACTCCGCGTGTGACCGATTCATCGTCGTCCACGTCCATCACGAGCGGTTGCCAACCGCCGGGTGACGAGCCGCGTCGGCTCGCGCCGATCACCGTCCACCCCGATGCCTGCAGGCGGTTCGCGCACGCCAGGCCCAAACCGCTCGACGCCCCTGTGATGAGAATCACCCGGGATGTGCTGCCCCTACCCTGCCCGCGTCCCGCACGACTACTCATGCGCCGATCGTAACGACCGCCGCTGTCAGAGGTGGCGGTTAGGCTCTCGTCACACCCCGACCGTTCTGAGGACGCCACCGTGACCATCACCTATCGAGCCGCTGATATTCCTGCTGCTGACCTTGCTGCCAAGCCGCTCGGGCAGCCCTCGGCCGAGCCGCTCTCGGGCGAGATCACGACCCGCAGTCAGGTGTTCTTCACCAGCCCCGACGACCGCATCGTGTCGGGTACCTGGGAGTGCGAACCGGGCGCCTCGCGCTGGGAGTTCACCGGCCGCGGTGAGATCATCCACGTGCTCTCGGGCCGTATGACCGTGCAACGCGACGGCGAGGACGGTGTCGAGCTGACCGCCGGCTCGAGCGCCGTGTTCGAACTCGGTTGGTGCGGCACATGGACCGTGCACGAGACCCTGCGCAAGGTGTTCGTGGTCTACCGCCCCTGACGGGCGGCGGCGGTACCCCGCCAGTACAGTTCGATCAAGGAGTTGGTCACCATGGAACTGTGGTCTCGGCGGCAGGCATTGGCCCTGGGCGCCGGAGCGCTTGTGCTCGCCGGATGCGCATCATCGGGTTCGTCATCGACGGGTCCATCGGCGTCCGCGGCGCTGGTTGGCCCCACCGATCCAGCGGTCGAACGTCGTGACGCACTGAGGCGTCGCTCCGGTGCTGCCACCGTGGCGGCAACTGTGCATGCTGCGCAGCGCACCGTGAACATCGGCGGGCGCGAAGTGTCGACGTGGGCGTTCGGTGACCGCCCGGGAAATGGGGGCATCCGCGCCAACGTGGGTGATGTGATTGAGGCCACATTCGACAATGGTCTGCCCTCCGCCAACACCTTGCACTGGCACGGCATCGCGTTGCGCAATGACATGGATGGCGTCCACGGCCTCACCCAAGCGGGCGTTGAAACGGGTGGGCGGTTCACCTATCGCTTCACCGTTCCCGATGCAGGCACGTTCTGGTTTCATCCGCACATGGGACTCGAACTCGACAAGGGCCTCTATGCGCCGTTGATCGTCGAGGACCCCAACGATCCGGTTGGCTTCGATGTCGATGTCACCCTCATGCTCGACGACTGGCTCGATGGCTATGGCCGAACACAAGAGCAGGTGCTGGCCGGGCTGCAGAGTGGTGGTGGCCATTCATCGCACATGGGTGGCACCACGGGCATGGGTGGAATGGGCGGGATGGGTGGCAGCACCGCTAGCGGTGGCATGGGCTCGATGATGACCGCCCTCACGGGCGACGTCACCTACCCACTGCACGTCATCAACGGGCGTGCGCCATCCGAGCGCGACACCGTCCAGGCGAAGGTCGGACAGCGAATCAGGATGCGCCTCATCAACGCCGGCTCCGACACGGCGTACCGCGTCGCGGTCGGTGGCCATCGCCTCACCGTCACCCATGCCGACGGGTTTGCGGTGGTGCCAGTGGAAGTGGACTCGCTCGTGCTGGCCATGGGTGAGCGCTACGACGTGATCGTCACCGCGCAGTCAGGGGCCTTCCCGATTGTGGCGGTGCCCGAGGGTAAGGCCGACCCCGCTGGCGAGGCAGTGTTGCGCACGGTCGAGGGGGCGGCGGCGCCGATGGTGGGTTCGCGGCCCAGTGAGTTGTCCAGCCGGTTGCTGACCTACGCCGATCTCGTGGCAACTGATGCGGTCCGTCTTCCAACGGCCAAAGCCGATCGCACACAGCAGATCAGCCTGACGGCAAATGCCTCGGGCTACACGCATGGGATCAACGGCAAGAGCTTCCCGGACGCAGCGCCCATCATTGTCCGCGAAGGCGAGCGATTGAGACTGCGCATTGCCAACGACACGATGATGTTCCACCCGATACACCTCCACGGTCACACGTTCCAGATGATCGGCAATGGCAGCGCGCGTAAGGACACCGTGATTGTGTTGCCCATGTCGGTGGTTGAGATCGACGTCGCCGCTGACAACCCCGGGCAGTGGATGCTGCACTGCCACAACACGTATCACTTCGAGACCGGCATGGCGACGGTGGTCTCGTATCGGACCTGAAACCGATGATGTAGGGTCATCGTGGTTCAAGGGGAGAGCCTGTTCACCAGGGGGTTTTCATGGACGTAGCGGTACTCGACGCAGGCTCTGACCAGCGCCGCCCAAGGATTCAAGTGGTGCCACTTCGTGGACTGCCGGTCGTGGCAGTGATGATCGGTTTCGTGATCTTCGCGATTGCATCGGATCGCACGTGGGCGCTGATGTTCTGTCATGTTGCCGGCGGTGGATTGTGGACCGGCATCGACCTGTTCGTCGGCCTCATCGTCGGGCCGATCATTGGTGGCATGTCGCCCCCGGCGCGTGCTGAGTTCACCGCCAAGTTCATGCCGAAGATGGTCATCATCATGCCGACCGTTGTCACCATGACGCTGGCATCAGGCCTGCAGATCGCGTTCAAGTACGGCAACCTGAATGCAGGCCGGGCGGCTCACGGCTGGTTGATTGCCTCGTTCATCGTGGTCGGCATCATGGCCGTCATCGCGTTGGGCGTGCTCGAGCCGGCCAACATCACGGTGCTGTTCGAGATGAACAAGGAAAACCCGAATCCGGAGATCATCGGCAACATGATGAAGCGCTTCATCTATACGGCAGGCATTACGGGCATCATGCAGATCGCCACGCTCATCATCATGACAAGGGTGGCAACGCTGTGAGCAACGAGAACCGCTTCCCGCCCATCACCCAACTCGCCACCGTGTCGCTCGCCGGCGTCGTGGTGGGCGGCATCCTGATGGCATCGTACGCACCCAGGCGCCCCCCGCTCCTCGTGCCCACGCTGTTGCTGGGCTTGTCAGTCGTGCTGCTCATCGTCGCCGTGGTGATGCTTGCGCGGCTGAACGACTTTGCGTGGACCACCTTCATGAAAGTGGCGCGGTGGGCTCAGCTGGCCTACATCGTGGTGGCCGGCATGATCGAGTTCTCGTTCGTGCGCAACCACACTCGTGGAGCACCCCTGCTGCTTGTCACCGCGATGCTCGTGGTGTTCGCGCTCGATGTGCCGCTGATCATCGCCACGACGGTGGCGCGCTACGCAACGCCCGGCCCCAAGGCCGCACCGGCGGGTTGATCAGCTGGCCAGGGCGGCCACGAGACCCTCTGGATTGTCCACCGTAACCGTCAGGCCGGAGTGGCGAACACGGCCGGTGGGCTCGATGCCAGGGACCGGGTGGCGAAATCGGATGCACACGCCGCGCTCTGCGTTGGTCGCAAAGGTGAGTCCACCATCAGCAGCCGACATTCGCGGCGGGCCGATGACCTTCCACAGCTTGTATGGGCCGGTAACGGCCACCTCGGCAATGTTGTCGAGCGAAGTGTGCACCACCCAGGGTCCGTAGCGCGCGGTGAACGCAGTGTCGGTCACCTCGACAGAGGCTCGCCGTTGGTCGAATACCACGGCCTGTGCCACCATGCCCGGCGCCCCAGCGAATCGCAGGGGAAATCGTTCCCTGCGATGCGCGGGGGCGGCGACGGGCTGTGATGTTGACGTTCTGACGCGACGTGTGGACATGCTCGGTAGTGCCCGAGTCAGGGTCACCCCAAACACGCCGAGTGTGGTGCTAGCGGGTTGTTGCTCAGGCGGTGAGGTTGGCCTCGATGGCGGCGACGAGCGCAGCGTCGTCGGGGGCAACCATCGGGCTGAAGCGGGTGACGGACCCGTCGGCGGTGATGAGGAACTTCTCGAAGTTCCAGCGGATGTCGCCGGAGTGGCCCTCGGCGTCGGCGATCTCGGTGAGCGCGGCGTAGATGGGGTGTCGCGTCTCGCCATTGACATCGATCTTCTCCATCAACGGGAAGGTCACGCCGTAGCTGGTGGAACAGAACGTGGCGATCTCGTTCGCTGAGCCCGGCTCTTGGCCGCCGAACTGGTTGCATGGGAAACCAACGACTGTGAACCCGCGGGCGGCGTACTTCTCTTGCAGCGCCTCGAGGCCTGTGTACTGCGGCGTGAGTCCGCACTTCGATGCCACGTTGACCGCAAGGATCGTCTGGCCGGCGAACGCGCCAAGGGTGGTTTCGTCGCCTGCGAGGGTGTGAATGGATTCAGTGAAGATCGTCATCGGGCCAGTGTGGTCGACCTGCCATTGGCGCGCAAGCCGTGTCCATCATTCGTCTGCGGTTCACAGCCTGTTCATGAAAACGGTCCCGGCTGCGTTTCCCGTCGGTATTACTCTGGGGGCGTGGTGGTGAATGAACTCGACGTGGACCATTTTCACCGTACGGGGTGGCTGCTGACGTCACCCTTCTTCGCTGAGCGGGTCAAGGATCTGCGCTCGTGGGTCGATGACGTGCAGTCATGGCCCGATGAGGGCGACTGGTTGCACTACCGCGAGCGCACCGAGTACGGCCCGCGCCTGTGTAGGACCGAGAACTTCGTTCCGTTCCATTCGCAATTACGTCAGCTGCTCACGGCCGGCCCGATCCTCGAGATCGCAGGAGCGCTGCTCGGCGAGCCGGCTCTGCTGTACAAGGAGAAGATCAACTACAAGATGGCCGGCGGGGCGGGCTACGCGCCTCATCAAGACGCCCCCGCCTACCGCTTCGTCGACACGCACGTTTCCTGCATGATCGCGATCGATGACTCGCTCGTCGAGAACGGTTGCCTCGAAGTCGTCAGCGGCCACCACGAGAAGCTGCTTCCGGTGAACGGCCGGGGCTGCATCGTCGACGAGGTCGTGCAGCAGATGAGCTGGGAGGCGGTCGAGGTGAAAGCTGGCGACGTGCTGTGGTTCCATTCGCTCACCCCGCATCGCAGCGGCCCGAACAACTCGGCGTGCGATCGTCGGGCGATGTATCCCACGTTCAACGCGGCGAGTGAGGGCAACCTGCGCCAGGCGTACTACGAACAGAAGCTGCGCGAGTTCAACGAGACGCCCCGCACCGCTGGCACTGTGCAGGTCTCGCTGATCAACGACTTCGAGGGACGGCCCGTGTGAGCCGAACCGGTGTCGAGCAGTTCGACTCGGTGGACGAGATCATCTCGCTCTATGGCGGGTGGGGCCACGACCCCTACGACGAGGAGATCTCGCAGCTGTCGCACGCCGTGCAGTGCGCGCTGCTGGCACAGGACTGTGGCGCCAGCGCCGAGCTGGTGATCGCAGCGTTGCTGCACGATGTGGGCCATCTCATGGATGTGGCCGAACACGGAATCCGCCCCGATGGGTTCGTGGTCGACATGCGCCACGAGGCAACTGGGGCGCAGGCGCTGGCGAAGCTGTTCCCGGCCTCGGTGACCGGACCGATTGCATTGCACGTGGAAGCCAAGCGGTGGCGGTGCGCTGTCGATGTCGAGTATCTGCGCACACTGAGCCCCGCCTCGGTCGCGAGCCTCGGCCTGCAGGGCGGACCGATGTCCGCCCACGAGCGAGCCCGTTTCGAGACGCATCCACAGTGGCGTGCTGCGACCCAGCTGCGCAATTGGGATGACACCGCCAAGAACGCCGATGCAGTCGACCCGCCATTCGCTGCGTTTGTGCCCCTGATGCGCAGCGTCGCCCGCTGACGGGCGGCTCGCGTCGGCACCGACGTCTGATGCTGCGGGCAGGGCCGAAGGACTCTTGCGGCCACGAATTACTGGTGCGACAGTGGCCGCTGATGGTGATCGATGTCCGGACATCAGGAGGCCGAGGATGAAGCGGTTGTCGAGCATCGCGGTGTTATGCCTCGTGGTCGGCGCATGCTCGTCGGGTAGCGGTGGTTCGAGCCCCACGTTCACAGCGGTACCGGCAACCGACCCGGCAGGCTCTGAGCCAACAACAACCCCAACGACAACGTCCCCAACCGGCTTGCCATCGGTCACTGATACGGCGGAAGCGGTTGCGTACCTGGCCTCGCACGGCGTGAAGTGCGACAGGGTCGATGTCGAGAACGAGGGCGCCACCGAGTCGCCGGTCGGCGCCTACGCCAGAGCGATGTGTTACCGCACCGGGGCCGAAACACTGGAACTGCTGGTGTACCGGTCCAGCGCCGATCGCGATCTGAAGCGCCCGGAGATGATGAGCCTGCCGTGCGACACGTCGGCCGATCTGAAAGCACTCGCAGGTGCGGTGATGACCCTGGCCGAGGGTGAGAACTTCGATGTCCGCGCCGCCGACAGCGATGATCTCACCCGTGATTCATTGGCGCTGCTGAATGCGGCGACCGAGAAGGCTGCACGCGTCACCGGGCTGCGCATCGGTCACGCCAGCTTCACGTGCGCGACTGGGTCGTAGCGGGCGCCTGGTTCAGGTGGCGATGGCCCACACGGCCGCGAAATGGGCGCCGGCGGCAACCACGGTGAACACGTGCCACACCTCGTGGTAGCCGAACACGGATGGCCGTAGCCGCGGCCAGTGCTTCCCGAACGAGATTGCCCCGGCGATGTAGAGCCCTCCGGCGACCATGAACAACAGCGCGGGGCGCACGCCACCGTGGCGCCACAGCGCCGGGAGGAGCAGGCCGGCGAGCACGCTGACCCCCGCATAGAAGATGCTGCCAACGCCGTCACCCCGGCCCCACCGGGCGATCTTGAACCCTGCACCCGCCAGTGAGGCCGACCAGATGACAGCGAGCAGGGCTGTGCCGGCTGCACCGGGCATCACGATCAGCGCGATCGGCGTGGACGAACCAGCGATTGCAGCAAAGATCATTGCGTGGTCGGCGCGCCGCCACCCGGACCGTGCCCGCAGGCTGTTCACCCAACGGTGGTAGGTGACCGAGACCGTCAGCATCGAACTCAACCCGGCGGCGTACAGCGCAATGCCGACCCTGGCCCGGGTCGTGTCGGCGAACACGATGAGCAACGTCAGGGCGGGCACTGCCAGATACAGCGCGATGAGGTGCACGCGCCCCCTCCACGATGGACGCGTCGGACTGCCGAGCGACACGTCGCGTCCGGCGTCGCTGCCGAAGCGGGTGCTCAGCGATGGGCGGGTCGCGATGAGCGATGAATGGGGGGTGCTCATGAGTCGCACCGTAGTCACTGCCGGAAAGAAATGGGCCGCGGCTCTGCCGGTGCATCCACCTGCGTTTACGCTCGGACGATGTCGCTGAAATGGTTTCGTCCAGTCGTTGTGTTCGTCGTGCTGGCGGGATGCTCGTCATCGGGCCCGAGCACAGCAACCGTGCTGTCTGGGACCACCGTTGCGCCGGCGGGCTCTGCTGCCCCGACTCCTGAATCAACCCCACTGTCAACCCCTTCGTCAACCCCTGTAGCGGATTCAACGGCACCGGAGTTTCGCCCCGACGCTGTGGGCCAAGCGGTGGTGGATGGTCCAATCACCACGGGCAACGGGGCTGTGGTGCTCAGCGCCGGCGCCCCCGATCTCGCTGCGGTCGGTTATGTGCAGGAGGAGTACTTCATCTCGGGGACCGCCTCGGCATTCCGATCGGCGACATCCTTGAGCGCCGATGGGCGCTGGTCGGCGACCCCGGTGAACCCGGCGCCGTATACCACTCGAATTGTGGTTCGGCGCCCAGTCGATGCGGCCAGATCGAACGGCACCGTTGCCGTCGAATGGCTCAACGTGACGGCTGGCTTCGACACTGCGCCCGACTGGACGGGTGCGCACGTGGAGATGATCCGGTCCGGCTGGACATGGGTCGGCGTGTCGGCGCAGGCGGTCGGCATCGTCGGCAGCAAACGATCCCTCGTCGCGGCGCTGGCGTTGAAGAACGCCGACCCGGTTCGATACGGCCCGCTTTCGCACCCCGGCGACAACTACTCGTACGACATCTTCAGCCAGGCCGGTGCGCTCGTGCGCACGAAGTGGCAGCAGGTGCTCGGCGGTATCGAGCCCAAGCACATCCTGGCCCTGGGTGAATCCCAGTCGGCGTTCCGGCTCACGACCTACGTGAATGCCGTTGCGCCCATTGCCGATGTGTACGACGGCTTCATGCTGCACAGCCGGGGGGCGATCGGTGCTCCGCTGTTCTCAACGCCCTTTCAACAACTCCGTGCGCCCGACCCCACGCTGTTGCGCACCGATCACGCAGTGCCGGTGCTGGTGTTCGAGACCGAGACCGACATGGTCGCCAAGGGCTTGGACTATCGGCGGGTGGACCAGCCCGACGACGCGTTCATCCGTGGTTGGCAGGTTCCGGGTACGGCTCATCAGGACCTCTACGGCCTCGGTATCGGTGATGGCGATCTCGGTGATGGTGCGGCCGACGTGGCGTTGTTCGCATCAATGTCGGACCCCCCGAACGCGATCTACGGCGGGGTGATCACCTGCGAGGTCCCGATCAACACCGGCCCGCACCCATACGTGCTCCGTGCTGCGCTGGCGGCGCTGAACACCTGGGTCGCCACCGGTAGCGCGCCAACGTCGATGCCCGCCATCGAGCTGAATGCGTCGGGCGATCTGGTGCTCGACGATGCCGGCAATGCTCGCGGTGGTATTCGCACTCCGCACCTCGATGCCCCGATCGCGCAACTGTCGGGCATTGGCCAGCCGATGGGCAAGAGCTTCTGTGGGCTGTTCGGCACCACCACGCCGCTCGACGCAACGACCCTCGCAGCGAAGTACCCAACGCATGAGGCCTTCGTCCGAGCGTGGGAAACGGCACTCGATCATGCTGTGGCATCGGGTGCCGTGCTGCCGGCAGACGCCGTGCAGCTTCGTACTGCTGCGCAGACTTCTGTCATCGGCGCCCCCTAGCGACAACTCGGTCCTGTTAAGCGCGCAACACCACGAGGAACTGCCCGCCACCCGCTTCGACCTCGGTGGTGGCGCGCATGTCGGGACGAAGCCGCGAGATGCGGTCGGCCAGCCAGGTGGCGGCATCTTGGGCGTCTGTGCGGGTGGGGCAGCGGGCCATGATCTCGCGACCGCCCTTTCGCTGCAGACGATCGACGCTCATGATGATCACGCCGGGATCGACCACGAACAAGTGGTCGGGCCACGGCACCACGGGCGTGACGGCACCCTTGCGCGTGTTGCAGGCGCGATGGGCCAGGCGCTCGGTAGCCGCACCCGCTTTGCTCTTCGATTTCGTTGTGATGCTGTCGATGCTGGGACCCCGCGCATCGTTGACCGACATCTCAGGATCAACGGGTTCGTCGCACAGCCAGCAACGCCACGCGTCGCGCGCGCCTACCTCGTCGAGCCGACTCATGCTGTGTGCCGTGGCGGCATTTGGTGACTGCGCATGACCGCACCGTAGCGGCACGGCTGCGCAGGTCGACACCGATCTGATCGCCTCGGAGCCGGTCAGCCGCCCATCGAGGCGCCGGGGAAGAACGGAAGTGTCCGCACCCGGGTACCGGTGAGCTTGGCGTAGGCGTTGGCCAGCGCTGGCGCCACGGCGGGCACTGCGACCTCGCCGACGCCGCCGAGGAAGGCCATGCCGCTCTGGATGATCTGGACCGTGATGGCAGGCGTTTCGCTCATCTTGAGCATGCGCGTGTTGGAGAAGTTGCGGCTGCTGGCCCTGCCGCTGGAGAACGTGGTCTGTCCCCACAGCGATGCGGTGAGGCCATGGATGATGCCGCCCTGCATCTGCCCCTCGACCTGCCCGGGGTTCACGGCCAGGCCGCAATCCACCGCACAGGCGACCCGGTTGACCTTGATCGCGCCAAGCACCGGCTGGGAGACCTCTATCGCGAGTGCCACGATGCTACCGAAGCCGTTCGAGACGGCGAGGCCGCGTGCGACCCCGGCCGCCGGTGGCGTTGCCCAACCGATCATTGATGCAGCGGCGTTGAGTACGGCGAGTGTGCGGGGATCACCGACCAGCAAACTCTGGCGGAACGCGAGCGGGTCTGCGCCGATGGCCAGCGCGGCCTCGTCGATTGCGGATTCCACGGCAAAGGTGTTGATCGAGTTGCCGACCGAGCGCCAGAAACCAACGGGAACCGCTGCGGGGTGGCGGACGTATTCGACGAGCCGGTTCGGAAGTGCGTAGGGCAGGTGGGTGGCACCTTCGACGTTGTCGTTGCCCGAGGGTCCCATCCAGCCACGCTGGAACAACGGTGAGGGGGCCACGGTGCGGGCGGCATACGAGGTGGGGGTGCCCGAGCCATCGAGACCGAGGCGCACGCGTACGAGGCCCATCGGGCGGTATTGGTCGTGTCCGAAATCTTCCTCGCGTGACCACACCAACTGCACGGGCTTGCCGACGGCCTTGGCCACCTTCACGGCCTGGGCGATGTAGTCCTGTTCGATCTTGCGTCCGAGCCCGCCGCCGAGCAGGGTGGGGTGCACGGTGATGGACGCAGCGGGCAGACCGGTGATGGCCGCCGCAGTGCCCACGACCCAGCCGGGTGCTTGCGTGGGTGCCCAGATCTCGGCGGTGGAGCCGGTGATGCTGACGGTGCAGTTGGGCACCTCCATGCACACATGAGCGAGATATGGCAGTTGGTAGGTGGCATCGATCTTGGTGGTCGCCGCTGCGAACGCCCCCGGGGCGTCGCCGACCTGCTCGGCCAGCGGGAACCCGGGCGTGCCCGAAGCCATGAGCGTGTTGGCCTGGGCGAGGATGGTCGATGACGTGAGCTGTGATGCGTTGGCCGGCGTGTTCCACGACACCGACATGTTGGCTGCGGCGTTCATCGCTGCCCAGGTGTTGGTGGCAACAACGGCCACGGCGTTGCCGAGTGGCACCACCGCCAGGGCTCCGGTTGGGACGGCGGGAGTGACCTTCAGCGTGCCGCCGATGGTGGGGCAGTTCTTGATCGCGGCGAAGACCATGCCGGGTATCCGGACGTCGATGCCGAACACCGCTGAACCGTTCACCTTGCCGGGCAGATCGGTGCGCTTGGCGGTGGTGCCAACGATGCGGAACTTCGACGGGTCGGTCAACGGCGGGCTGCTCGGAGGCGTGATGCCTGCAGCGGCGCTGGCGAGTTGGGCGTAGGTGAGCGTGGCGGCGGTGACGTTGTTGGTCACCACGCCGTGTGCGGCGGTGCACGAAGCGGTCGGGACCGACCATTGTGCTGCCGCCGCGCCGAGCAGCATCTCGCGTGCCTGCGCGCCGGCGAGTCGCATCGAATGGAAGTTGCCGCGTACGCCGTAGCTACCGCCTGTGATGTACGACTGCGATGCCGGTGCGGCCTGCGTGCGTACCTGGGCCCAGTCGACCATGAGTTCTTCGGCCACTGCCTGAGCGAGGCCGGTCATGATGCCCTGCCCCATCTCGGCGCCGCCGAAACCGATCGTTACCGTGTTGTCCGTGTTGACGGTGATCCACCCGGTCACGGCCGCACCGGAGGGAGCGGACGCGGCGAGGGCCTTGGCCATCGAGCCCACGGGCGAGCCGTCGAGCGCGAAGACGAGCAGCGCTCCGACGCCACCCCCAAGAAATCCGCGGCGACCGACGGACAATGACGTGCTGGTGGTGTGCTGAGATGCGGTGTCGTTGCTCATGTTGGTTCCCCTCACTGGCCCGAAGCCAATTTGATTGCTGCACGAACGCGTGGGTAGGTGCCACAGGCGCAGATGTTGCTGAGCGCCGAATCGATGGCAGCATCGGTGGGCTTGGAGTTTCCGGCGAGCAACTTCGTGGCGCACATGAGCATCCCTGACTGGCAGTATCCGCACTGCGGGGCCTGGACATCGATGAATGCCTGTTGCAGGCGCACACCGACCGGCGTGGCAGCGAGCCCCTCGATCGTGGTGACCTTCACCGCGAGGACTTCTTTCACGGGAATGTGGCAGCTCTTCTCGGGCGAGCCGTCGATCCAGACTGTGCAGGCCTTGCAGATCTCTACGCCACATCCGTACTTGGTCCCGGTCAGGCCGACCACGTCGCGGAGCACCCACAGCAGCGGGGTGGCCGGATCGACGTTCACGGGGTACACCTTGCCGTTGATATTCAAAGACATTGCCGTCATGTGGGGTTCCCATCTTTTTGAGCGCTGGTGCCGATTCACCATTAGTGCTAGCCATATCGGCAGCTCTGGGCCAGGCTTGAGGAAAATGTTGGTAAGAATGCGCGAGTGGGACGATTCGGCAGTGTTGCGCCCTTGCCGAGGCGCCGTCGGAGTCGACGATCGCGCAAGAACATGGGGGCGCATTCGCGTAGATTTGAGTTTGCGCGCCGCATGTGGCCATGAGCGGGATAAGGTCTCCGGTTGAGCGCCGTCGGCGACTCATTCTGTTAGGAAACGTAATGACCACAGGTACTGTCAAGTTCTTCAACGCCGAAAAGGGTTTCGGCTTCATTTCTCGTGAGGGTGGTGCCGACGTGTTCGTGCATTTCTCCAACATCGAGGGCAGCGGCTACAAGTCGCTCAACGAGGGTGACACCGTTGAGTTCGAAGTCGCCCCGGGCAAGAAGGGCGAAGAAGCCCAGAAGGTTCGCGTCATCTGATTCGCTTCCCTGTCGGGTCTGGAGCCTTCGGGCTGCAGACCCGACAGGGAACAATCGAATGTTCACACCCCGCCGTTCGGACGATCGTCCGTGCGGATTTTTGCGTTTTCGGACATGACCGGTTCTTGACCCATCTGTCGTAACCAGCGTGCGTGCGAGCCCACGGCCGCCGTGACGCTGGGGTGTACCCGGTATTCCACGCCCCGCTCGGCGCACGCAGCCTCGAGACGCGGCGCGATGAGTTGATAGGTGGTGTGCGGCAGTTTTGGCGCCAAGTGGTGTTCGATCTGATAGTCGAGGCCACCCATCAGCCAGTGCAGGAACCCGCGAACCACAGGGACCTTGCAGCGGATGTCGACCGTGGTGCGCAGTTGGTGCAGCTCGAAGTCCGAACCCCGCCGGGGAGCATCGGGGGTGAAGAACTCGGCGATGTCCACGCAATGGGCGAGCTGGAAGATGTTGGCGAGCAGGAACCCGACGAGCCACGAGCACGCGACGTAGAAGCCGAGCACGCCCCACCAGGGGTGGAACGCCATCGGCAGCACGATGGCCCAGCCGAGATGGACGAGCTTTCCGAACAGGATCAGCGCCACGTCACGTTTGCGTGGCGTCACGGGCAGGGCGTGATTGCCGACCTTGCGATGCAGCAGGGTCGCATAGTCCGATGCCACGAACCACTGGATGGTGAGGAAGCCATAGAGCACCCACATGTACAGGTGTTGGTAGCGATGGCGGGGATGCCATGGTTGCTGCGGTGCCAGCCGGGCGAACGGCATCTGGTCGATGTCGGTGTCGAAGCCGACCACGTTGGTGTTGCCGTGATGCAGCTTGTTGTGCTTGAAGCGCCACAGGTACGAGCTGGCACCGAGCAGGTCCGAACTCCATCCGGCGATGCGCGCCACGCGGGTGGTCCGGCTGAACGCGCCGTGGTTGCCGTCGTGCATCACGCCGGTTGCCGTGGCCACGCAGGCAACGACGAGCACCAGCGCGAACCCGACACGCAGGAGGAACCCGACCGGGGCGAACACCAGCGCCGCATAGCTGCTGAGGGCCAGCACGGCGATGAAGGCCGCCTTGCGGTGCAATCGACGGCGGCCCCAGGCGATTTCATCGGCCGTGGGCATCATCATCTGGGTGAGGCTCGGCGAACTGAGGGGAATGTCGGCGACGGTTTTCACGGCCACTCCTTTGCCATCATGACCGCATGGCCTGCTGTCATGGTGACATCGTCGTGGTGGGTCGCCTAGGGCCGAATGGCCCAACGGATCATCCGACGATCGTCACCCGGCCGGCCACGAACACGCCCTCAGTAGATCGTCTGGCGGACACGTTCGGGGTAGGCGTCGTCGTAGGCCTTGCCGTCGAATTCGCCTGCGGTGATGGCCGCCATGATCTCGCCCACTGTCGGCAGGTCGGCGGCATCGCGGAAGCCCGCCGGGTCCCACAGGTGCGCGCGAATGAGCGCCTTCGGGCACTGGGTGTAGACCGAGGTCGTCGTCACCACGACGACCGTCGTCGGCCGCTTGTCGCCCATCGCGAAACTGTCGCAGAGCTCGCTGTCGGTGCTGATCTGTGCCGTGCCGTTGACACGTAGCGTGATGCCGATCCCAGGCACCAGGAACAGCAGGCCGATCCGCGGGTCGGCGACGATGTTGCGCAGCGTGTCGAGACGGTTGTTGCCACGCCGGTCGGGCATGGCCAGCGTGCGGCTGTCGAGCACACGTACGAACCCGGCTGGGTCGCCGCGCGGCGAGCAGTCGAGCCCACCTGGGCCCGACGTGGCCACCAACACGAACGGCGAGGCCTCGACATAGGCGCGATGTAGATCGGTGAGGTGATCGACCTCTTTGGTGAGGGCGAGCTGCATGGGCTCTCCGTAGAGCGCCTCCAACTGGTCGAGTGTTTGGATGATGGCCACTCAGCGAGATTACTGCGGGACCGTAGAGTGGGCCCATGAGTTTCGGACAGCAATCGGGGCCACCGGCGTCGAACAAGCAGATCGCACTTCTCCAAGAGTTGCTGAACAACGACGGCTTCGACTTTGCCACCGCCCGGCATCGGTACGGACTCACGCAACGTCAGGCCCGCGGCAAGTTCACCATCGGTGAAGCTGCGGAGTTGATCGAACGCCTCACCAATGCGGCCGAATCCGGCGAGGATGGCGGCGTCCCGCATTTCGACGACCCTGCGGCGGTGAAGGCCCAGCAGCGCATCGATGTACAGCGCGACTCACTACTGCGCGGTATCCCCGCCGAGGTGTTGGCCGACGAATTGGAACGGCGCGGCTGGGCAGTGATCCCACCGGCGTGAGCCGTGAGATGGTCAGGCGGTGGGGGCGGTTCGGGCTCGGGTGATCTCGTAGCAGGCCAGGGCGGCTGCTGCCGACACGTTCAGTGACGACAACCGGCCGAGCATGGGAATGCTCACGATCACGTCGCAGCGCTCGCGTGCCAGGCGTGACAGGCCGGCACCCTCGGCGCCGAGCACCAGGCACACGCCCTCGGTAGCCAGATCGCCGATCTCGAACAGGGTGCGGTCGGCGGCGTCGTCGAGCCCGATGATCCAGATGCCGGCATCCTTCATGCGGATCAGCGCCTGGGGGAGCCCGCCCACAACGGCCATTGGCACGTGCTCGACGGCGCCAGCCGCGGCCTTGGCGGCGGTGGGAGTGATGTGGACGGCGCGGTGACGGGGCAGGACAACACCATCGACCCCGGCGCCATCGCAGCAGCGCAACAGCGCGCCGAGGTTGCCGGGGTCGGTGACGCCATCGACGGCCACCAGGAACGGGGCGCGCCCGGCACGGCGCTTGATCATGTCGGCGAAATCGGCCTCGGGCAGCGGGTGGGCAAACGCGATGACGCCCTGTGGGGCCTCGCTGCGGGCAACGGCTTCGAGCTTGCGGCGGTTCACGGCGAGCAGCATGACGCGCTCGTTCTTGGCCATCTGCACGATGTCGTCGATGACCTCGTTCTCGTCGAGGTCGGATGCGATCCAGATCTCCTTGACCTTGCGCTTGCCGGCGATGAGCAGCTCGCGAACGGCCTGACGGCCCTCGACCTGCTCGCCGCCGAGTGTCTTTTCGGGCTTGCGCATGGGGGTCTCGCCGGGTCGGGTCACCCCGCCGGTGCGGCCAGCGCCACGCGAGGCGAACTGGCGCGAACCTGTATTGCGGCTGCCGCCGCCGCCGCCACCGCCACCCGAACGCGAGCCGCTTGACGAGCGTGCGCCGGTGCCGCCTGCGGAGCGTGAGCCGGTGCCCTTGGGCCCGGAAGTACGCCCGGCGCCACCGGATGTGGGCCGACCGGCCGATCGACCACGGCCCGATCCCGAACCTGATGATGCACCACGAGGCGCCATGCGATGTCCTTACTCTCCGAGCCGCACTACTACGGCTGCGTTGCTTGGCGCAGGATGACTGCGACAGCCCAACAGGCAATACCTTCGTTGCGTCCGAGCGCACCAAGACCCTCGGCCCGACGACCCTTCACCGTGACAGGTGCACCGGTGGCCATACTGAGACGCTGCTGCATTTCGTCGCGCCGGGGCGCCAACTTCGGCTGTTCGCAGACCACCGAACAGTCGACGTTGCCAATCATCCAACCAGCATCGGTGACCAAACCCGCCGCGTGACGCAGCAACATCAACGAATCTGCGCCAGCCCAGCGGGCGTCGGTGTCGGGAAAGTGCTGTCCGATATCGCCCAGACCGGCGGCTCCGAGCAGTGCGTCGGTGACGGCGTGGGCAACGGCATCGGCATCGCTGTGCCCGTGCAGGCCGCGCTCGCCGTCGAACACGACGCCGCCGAGCACCAGCGCGCGCTGGGGATCGTCGCTGAACCGGTGAATATCGAATCCCTGCCCGACCCGGATGATTGGCAGCGTCATGCCAGACCCACCTTGGCCCGGGCCCATTCGAGATCGGCCGGGAAGGTGATCTTGCGGTTGTCGATCTCGCCGGCGACGACCATCACGGTTCCCCCGAGCGCTTCGACCAGCGCCGCATCGTCGGTGCTCTCGGCCCCCGTGGCGTGGGCAGCTCGCAGCGCCGATGCCCGGAACGCCTGTGGCGTCTGGACCGCACGGAGAGCAGCCCGATCCGGTGTGCCGACCACGAGCCCGCTGGCAGTGATGATCTTGATCGTGTCGGTCACTTCCATCCCCGGAATCGCGCAATCGACGCCGTTGGCAACTGCGTCGATGACAGCGGTGTACAGGCCGGGGGAGGCAAAGGGTCGGGCAGCATCGTGCACACAAATGATCGTGGCATCTATCGGGACAGCATCCAGGCCATGACGCACTGACTCACTGCGCGTCGCGCCTCCTGCCACACCCTCCTCGGCGACGGCATCGGCCTCGGGGACCACCAGCACCACGCCGTCGGACATCTCGCGGGCGGTTCCCATCGACCAGTCGAGCACCCGGGCGGCACCGAGTGCCTCGTATTGTTTCGGGCGACCGAAACGTTGCGAGGACCCGCCGGCGACCACGATGGTCCACACTTTCTCGGGCAGGGTCTGTGACATGGGTGTAGACGGTAGTACCGTCTCGGTGCCATGGCTCACGACGACGTTCTTGCCCAGACAGAATTCTTTGCCGACGCCACTCGTGAAGAACTCGAGGGCATCTTGTCGACCGCCACCGAGCAGTCCCTGGTGCGTGGCGATGTGTTGTTCCACGAGGGCGACGAGAGCGATGCGCTCTACGTGGTCCTGAGCGGCCGGGTGGCCGTCGCGATTGCCAACCCGATCGATAACCGCGAGACCATGGTTGGGCTGATGACCCCCGGTGACCTGTTCGGCGAGATGCCCATGCTCGATCACGGAGCCCGCTCGGCAAACGCGCGGGCGCTCGAGCCGTCCACGGTGCTGGCCATCCCGTATGTGGGGATTGTTTCCATGTTCAACGCCAACCCTGCACTGTTGTGGGGCGTCACCCGGTTGCTGGCCGGCCGGTTGCGCGAGACCAACGAAGCATTGGCCGACTCGGTGTTCCTCGATGTCACCGGCCGCACCGCCAAGCGCCTGCTCGAACTGGCCGATGGCCGCGACTCGTTTCTGCTACCCGTGACCCAAGAAGAACTTGCCGGCATGGTGGGGGCATCGCGCGAACGCGTCAACAAAGCCATTGCCAGCTTCATCCGTCTGGGTTGGCTCGACCAGCACGATCGTCGTTACACCATCAAGATGCGCGACCGTCTCGAGCTTCGCTCGCGCTGATCCGCATCAGGTTTCAGGACAGCCAGGCTTTCGTCCGGCGATAGGCATCAGCAGCGTCCTCCACCCGGTGGGCAGGGCGTGATACATCGTGGGCAAACCCGTGCTCGGCCTCGGGATAGCGAACCACGGTGACTCCGGTGGCCTCGAGTGCATCGACCTCGGGAGCCGGTGTGTAGGGGTCGCGTTCGCCGACGATGGCCAGCACCCGATCGGCATGGCCCGATGTCAGGTAGGTGAGTGGCTCGCCCTGGGTGGGGCTGCGCCATGCATCGGGAACCTGGATCATCCCGTAGAAGCTGACGATGCGATGGAACCGGTCGCTGCGTGACGCCTTGTGGCAGTACATGCCCCCGAGGCAGTAACCGAGTAGGTCGACTGTTGCACATTCGGTGGCATCGGCCGCCTCGAGCAGGTCGCGCAGGTGCACCTCGTCGTCGATCTGCGGCACCGCGGCGAAGCGGGGTTCGATGTCGGGCGACAGATCGCGGCCGGGAAACGGCTCGACGGCACAGACCACCATCTGCCATTCGTCGGCGAGTCGTTGCACCATCTCGTCGAACAGCGGGCGCAAGCCGAAGATATCGGGGGCGATGACGAGACCGCGGGTGGTCTGCCCAGTGGAGGGTCGGACGATCTCAGCAGAAGTGCCTGATGGCAGGGTGATGCGCATCGGGCCATGTTGCCATGCGGGTGGCCGTCACGGCGAAGGGCCGATTGCGGTCAGGCGTCGCGTCGTTCGTTGACGACGATGCCAATCGCAATGATGACCACCACCACGGCGCCGAGGTACAGCCCGCCGTGCAGTCGGCTGGGGTCGCCCGGCCCGAGTTCGCTACTGGCCATCGCGAACGCAGATTGGTACGGCAGCCACGGCGTTGGATTGTGCACGCCCGACGCGCTCAGCACGCCACGCACGATGTTCTCGAGCAGGAGCGGCCACAGGATGAACACGGCCACGGTGGCGGCCGAGTTACGGATGATGAGTCCGAGGCCATAACCGAACAACGACAGCATTCCGCACAGGATCACGATGCCGATCAACGCGGTCCTCCCGTTGCCGTCGATCGACAGTTGTGCGTTGCGGCCCGAGAGAATGATCGCCCCGATGCCGTAGGTGACGATCATCACGATGGTGGCGAAGATCGTCGTTGCGGCCAGCGAGACGCCAGCTTTGACCAAGAGCAGCGTGGCGCGCTGGGGCACCGCCGCAAATGTCGTGCGGATGGTGCCATGGCTGTACTCGCTGGTGAGGTTGAGCGCGCCGATGACCCCGAACAGGATTGCGCTGATCACCATCGTGTCGATGACGATGCGCACCAGATCGTTGCCGAACCTCAGCTCGGGTTCGCCGCTGAGTGCAGCGACCAGCACCACCACGATCAGGGGGAAGGCCGCACCGATGATGCCGAGTACGTAGTTGACCCGCACGGTGTGCAGCTTGATCCATTCGCTACGGACGAGATCGATCACCGCGGTTCCCCCTGGGGTGGTGGCAGGGCCGAGCCCGCTGGCAGAGGTGGCGGTGGGGATGGCTCGCTCGGGACACCGCGATACTGCTGGGTGGCGGCGGTGGCCTCCAAGAAGGCATCCTCCAGCGAACCCTGCAGCGGCGAGAGCTCGTGCAGTGTGGCACCGTGCCGGGCGGCGAGGTCGCCGATGGTGGCTGCCGGCACGCCGACCACCTCGATGCCGGTGGCGTCGAGGGATGTGACCGTGGCGCCATCGCTGCGTAGCTGCTGGGCGAGCAGATCGATCTGCGGGCTGCGCACGCGGACCCACTGGCGGGCATGCTGGCTGACGAAGTCCTCGACCGATGCGGTGGTGATGAGCCGACCCATGCCGATCACGACGAGGTCGTCGGCCATCTGCGCCATCTCGCTGAGCAGGTGGCTGCTCACCAGCACCGTCTTGCCCTGCGCAGCCAGATGCACCAGTACGTCGCGGATCCAGCGAATGCCCTCGGGATCAAGACCGTTCGCGGGTTCGTCAAGAATGACCGTGTGCGGATCGCCCAGCAGCACCGATGCCAGACCGAGTCGTTGGCGCATGCCCAGCGAATACCCGCCGACGCGGCGCCGGGCCACCTCGGTGAGGCCCACCAGAGCCAACACCTCGTCGACCCGTGAGGTGCCGATACCGTTCGAGGCAGCGACGGCGCGCAGGTGGTTGCGAGCGGTTCGTCCGGGGTGCACGTAACCGGCATCGAGCAGCGCACCCACCTGGAAGAGGGGGCGCCTGATCGATGTGTACGGCTTGCCATCGAACAAAGCCGTGCCCGCATCGGCGCGGTCGAGTGCCAACATGCACCGCATGGAGGTGCTCTTGCCTGAACCGTTTGGCCCGAGGAAACCTGTGACACGACCGGGGTTGACGTCGAAGCTGAGGTCGTCGACGGCGAGCGTGCGGCCGAAGCGCTTGGTCAGGCCGCGAATCTCGATCATTGTGAGCGCACTGTAGTCCTGATTGGAGGGTCCGTTATCCGGCTAGGCCGGCAGCGCTGATCCATGCTCCGGCCACCACGTTGGGCGCCTGCTTGTCTACGACGATACGGCGCAGCATCTCGCGGATGTCGCCGGTGCCCAGCTTGCTGCTGACGGAGTCGATGATCTGCGATGCGCCCGGCGAGGCCGTTGCCGCCGCGAGGAGCGGCACGACGGCCTCGTCGGTGGCCAGACCGAGATCGTCCTCGAGTACCGACATGTCGGCAGTGATGTTGATGTCCAGGCCGTGCAGCACGGCGCAATCGACGTCGCCCTTG
>CAFBLP010000033.1_pt1 | contig 30244 bp, 26 predicted proteins | sample 7268181 | NCBI WGS metagenome assembly CAFBLP01 (sample SAMEA6814034, study PRJEB35770) | freshwater metagenome | biome: Freshwater; feature: Freshwater reservoir; material: water | place: Czech Republic | collected 2017-05-23 | depth 30m m | reverse complement strand
GAGTTCACCAACACGCAGTGCACGCGTGAGTCGGTTCGGCCAGGCGGATGGGCAGCCGCGCTGTGGGATGCCGTCGATCGGGGCGAAATCGAGCCGCACGAGCCGGCGATGCAACTCAACAACTACACCGGTCCATCGTTGGACACCACGATCAACGCGACGTCCAGCATGATCTGGCTGTTCGCGCAGAACCCGCACCAGTGGCAGCTCTTGCGGGAGCAACCGGAGCTGATCCCGAACGCGATCGATGAGGTGTTACGGCTGGAGACCCCTGTGCAGGGCTTCTCCAGGTACACGACCGAGAGCGTCGAGGTCGACGATGTCACGATCCCGAGTGGCTCCAGAGTGCTGGTGCTCTATGGCGCGGCAAACCGCGACGACCGCCATTTCGCCGACCCCACCGTGTTCGACATCGAGCGACACAACGCCGGTGACCACCTGGGGCTCGGCCACGGTCGCCATGCCTGCCCCGGTGCGCATCTGGCCCGCTTGGAAATGCGGTCGCTGCTGAATGCGTTGTTGCCGAAGGTTGCCGGCTTCGACCTGGTGGAGAGTTCTCTCGCGATCAACAACACCACACGTGGTCTGGCCACCTGCACGGTACGCGTGATCGCAGCCTGAGCCGGCAGGGCTGGGGCTCAGGCAGCAGTCTGGGTGTTGCGCCGATGCTCGGGAGTTGGGGCATCATGGCGGGCGGCCGCCTGCTGCGCGAGCTGCGCCCTGAGCGCCGCCACATGGGCAAGGCCAGAGAGACGGGTGCGCTCGTTGATCCGGAACCGGAGGGGAACGGTGGCTGGGACGTCGAGCAGCGTGAGCTGTTCAGCCGCGCCTGGTTCGGTTGTGCCTGGTTCGGTTGTGCCTGGTTCGGTTGTGCTCTGGCCTTCGGGGTGCTCTGGGGTGGTGTGCGGTGGCGGGTTGGAGATGGTGCTCATGCCCCCATCATGACGAAGGGGTGTTGCAGAGTTGTTCGACGGGTGCGCTCGGCCAGCGTGGGCATGATTTCGACCTAGGCTGCAGCCATGGTCACCCCGGCCCGGCTCAATCAGGCGGCGCGTTACGACGCCGAGGTGCGCGATGCCTGGCGCGCATACGGTGACCCGCGTGCGATCACCTCGATTGTCGAGGTGAGCGCCAAGGTGTCGACCAACCACGTGTACCGGCTCCATCTTGACGACGGCAACAGCGTGATCGCGAAGGTGTCGTCGTACGGCTCGTACTTTCTGTTCCGTGAGGACCACGATCGCATTCATCGGACCAGGCAACTGTTGCAGCCGACGCGATGGGCGGACCTGCTCGCCGACGTCTATGTCGAACGCGACGAACCCACCGAGGGTCGCGTCGCTCAGGTGTTCACCCACTACACGGGTGAGTTGTGGACCGCCTTCTATCAGGATGTCGAGTTGGGGCGCACACTGCCGCGTGTGCTCACCGAGGGCCAGGTCGGCGAACTCGGCGAGGAGATGGCCCTGCTGCACCGCGACTGCGCCGACGTGGCCCGACGCATCCCGCTGTCGTCGAAATCGATCAAGTCCGATGCGATTCATCTGCTCGACCTGTTGTCCGACAAGCATTCCTCGCTGAAGTTCCAATACGACGCCGAGCAGAAGCAGTATCTGCGCCGCCAATGTCATGAGTTCCTCGAGCAGCTCGACCGGTTCGGGTACGACGACTGGGCCAAGATCCCCGTGCTCATCGACTGGAACCTGGGCAATTTCTCGGTTTCGATGGCCAAGCACCAGATCCGGCTGTTCAGCCGATGGGACTACGACTGGTTCCGCATCGAGCCGCGTCTGCTCGATTTCTATTTCTTGTCGCGCGTCTCGAGCGCCACCGGTGATCGCACCGTGTTCTCCTATTCGCCGCACACGCTGCTCGAGCCACGCTTCAAGCAATTCCTCGCGGCGTATCACCGCATCTACCCGCTGAACGAGCACGAGCTGCTGTTCCTGCGCGAGGTGTACCGGTTCTTCATCCTCAACTACGTGGTGCGCGAGGGCGACAACTTCTTTCAGCCCGCGTACTGGCGGCGTCTGCAGAACGAGGCGGTGTCGTTGTGCCTGCCAGCGGCAGAGCACCTCGACCTGCGGCCACTACTCGACATCCTCGACTGACGGCCACGCGCCTACGCTGGCCCGATGAGGATCAATGTCGCAGTGATCGGTGCGGGCTCGTGGGGCACCACGGTGGCAGCGCTTGCTGCCGAGAACGCCGACACGGTGCTGTGGTCCCGGCGCGAGACGTTGGCAGACGCCATCAACAACCATCACGTGAACACCGACTACCTGGCCGACTTCACGCTGCCCCAGCAGCTTCGTGCCACAACCGACCTGCGCGCCGCGGTTGCGACCGCTGATGTGCTGGTGATGGCTGTCCCCTCACACGGGTACCGCGAGGTAGCCGCCCAGGCGGCACCGTACCTGCGGCCATGGGTGCCCGTGGTCAGCCTGGTCAAGGGCATCGAGCGCAGCTCGTTGAAGCGCATGAGCGAGGTGACCGCTGAGGAGATGCCCGGTCACCCGGTAGCGGTACTCACCGGGCCGAACCTGGCCAAGGAAATTCTCGCCGGCCAGCCTGCGGCCAGCGTGGTGGCCATCAACGACGGCACGATCGCCAGCGAACTGCAGCGCATCTTCAGCAGGCCGAGCCTGCGCATCTACACCAATCCCGATGTCGTTGGATGCGAGGTCAGCGGTGTGGTGAAGAACATCATCGCCATCGCCGCGGGAATGGCCGAGGGCATGGGATTCGGTGAGAACACACGGGCCACGCTGATCACCCGTGGCCTGGCGGAGATGACCAGGTTGGGCATGGCTCTGGGTGCATCGGCGGGCACATTCGCCGGTCTGGCCGGCATGGGCGACCTCATTGCCACCTGTTCCTCGAAGCAGAGCCGCAACAACACCGTTGGCCTGCGTCTGGGCGAGGGCCAGGCGATCAAGGACATCCTCGCTGGCATGAACATGGTTGCCGAAGGTGTGAAAAGCTCGCCCCCGGTGTTGGACCTCGCCCGCCGATACGGTGTGGAGATGCCGATCACCGAACAGGTCGTTGCCGTGTGCCATCACGGTCGGTCGGCACGTGATGCGCTCACCGCGCTGATGCAACGCACTACGAACTCCAAACTCGGATAGGGAATGATGAACACAATTGGTGTCCTGGGTGGGCGTTGGCGCGCCACGGTGAGCGCGGCCGGATGCATCCAGCCATGGGGCGGCGAGGCGTCGCTCGACTGGTTCGTTGCGGCCGATGATCGTTGGCACGTGCCGGCGCAAGAGGCCGCCATCCGTCAGCGCCGTCTCGATGGTGCACCCGTGTTCGAGACTCGGCTCCGGGTTCCCACGGGCGACGCCGTGCATCGCGTCTGGTGCGTCGCCGATGGCGGTGGCTTCACCGTGATCGAGGTCGAGAACGAGTCGACCCTGCCCTTTGCCGTGGCGTTCAGCCGGGCAGACCTGCTCTCGGTCCGGCCGCCGGCCGAGGTGCCCATCGAGGGCATCTCGTTGCCGGCGGGCTCGGTGGTGTTCCCCGTGGGGCATCACTCCACCATCCGCGTGGCGCTGGCGCACACCCCCGGGACCACCCAACTGCCCGATGGTCTTGCATCTGCAGCACAGGTGGCGCGTGGTTGGGAGACCATCCTGGAGCGGGCGGGGCGTATCGCCGTGCCCGAGGAATCCGTGGTGGCGGATATCGCCGTCCTTCGCTGCGAGCTGGCGCTCAACGGGCCGGTCGAGCCCAGCGAGGACCCCGTTGCGTTCCTGCTCGATGTTGGCCAGCTGGTGCGCCTCGGCGAACGCGCCGACCCGTGGGTGCCCGATGTCGCCGATGCCATTGCCGCTGTCGCACGTCGCCCGCTCACGTGGGACGTGGCTGCTGCGCTCGATGCTGCAGCGCTGGTGCTGCACCGAGCCGGCGAGACCCGTGCCGTACGCGACGTTGCGCGCATGCGATCAGCGGCTGCCACGGTGCTGCCATCGCTGCTCGACGCAGACTGCAACGACTCGCGGGTGCTGGCGTGGCACGAGCAGCGCCTAGCCCGCTGCACGGGTGCCGGTGGCGCCGATCTCCTGAGTGGCGGCATCCCTGACACCTGGCTCGGTGCCAACTTCGAGGCACATCAGCTGCCGATCGGTCCCGCCGCCACGGTCTCGTTCGCGGTCCGCTGGCACGGCGAACGCCCGGCCGTGCTGTGGGAGGTGCTCGGCGATGCTGTGCGGCTCACAGCGGCCACCATCGCGCCCGAATGGGCCGCCGCCGCCGACAAGGGCGAAGCGCTCTGGCCGGCCCCAGCAGGCGCCGCCGTCGCCGCGAGCGTCGCCGCTGCTTCGCTCGTCGCCGACAGCCCCGAGATGCCAGAGGCATCCGATACGGGAATCTCGTTCAGCTGAGCCATGTGCGACTCGCTGGTTGCCTTGGCCGGTGCCACAGCCGACGGCGTCACGCTCTTCGCCAAGAACAGTGATCGGCCGCCGCTCGAGCGTCAGGTCATCGAGTGGTCGCCGTCGCGCACCGAGGAGTCCACGGTGACCACGCACATCACGATCGCTGGTGCCGCAGCCCCCACCCTGCGGTGCGTCATCTCGCGTCCCAGTTGGTGTTGGGGGGCCGAACACGGGGTGAACCAGGCCGGGGTCGCCATCGGCAACGAGTCGATCTACACCACCCTCGACCCGCGTGTCTTCCCGCCAGCGTTGATCGGCATGGACCTGGTGCGGCTGGGGCTCGAACGGGCAGCCACCGCAGCGGCGGCGCTCGAGGTGATGACATCGCTGCTCGAACGCTACGGCCAGGGTGGGAGTGGTCACGAGATCGGTGTCGATGGGCGATCGCGGCCGTATTGGTCGAGCTTGCTCATCGCCGACCCCGTCGACGCCTGGATCCTCGAGACCAGTGGACGGGAGTGGGAGGCGCAACGGGTACTCGACGTAGCCGCCATCTCCAACCGCACCTGCATCCCCACGTTCGATGCCGCCCACCGCCATCCGGGCCAGCCGGTGGAGCGGCTCATCGACCCACGTCTCGACGCTTCGCGAGCGGTGTTGGCGCAGCGGCCCGTCACGCAGGCGGCCATCGAGGCCCACCTGCGCTCACATGACTCGTGCATCGAACCCGGGTGGAGCGTGTGCATGCATGTGCCCGATGTCGAGGCCACGACCGCATCGCTGATCGCCCGACTCCCCGTGGGGGCACCACCGGAGGCATGGATGCTGCTCGGCTCGCCCTGCGAGCACGCGTACACCCGTTACCGGTTCTGACCAGGTTCGGGTACGGGGGTCAGGGTTCGAGGATCACGGTGTCGCCGGTGACGATGCGGCCCGGTTCGATCACCGTGGCATAGACCCGACTGACCGGGCCGCGCCGGCTGCTCATCCGGTTGAAGTCGCCGTCGGTGAACCATTGGGCATTGTGCCGGCAGGGCACGGCGTACGCCTGCACGTCGGCCACCACGGTGCCCAGTTGAAGGCGGACGCCTGGGCGCACATCCGGCCAGCTCAAGCCCGTCACGGTGATGTTCTCGCCGGCCGAGCCGCGAGCAATCGGGTGGCCCTGTGCCCGGAAGTCGTTGATGACCTCGTCGGAGTACAGGCACAGCGCCTGCCATGGCCGGCCGTGGTGGTTGCGCGAACCCTGTACGTCGCCGATGACGCCGCCGTAGTCCACCTCGACGGCATCGAGGGCCAGCTTCGGCACGCCGCCCTTCGACGAGCTGAGCTGGGTGACCGTGCCCGTTGCGGTGGCGGGGAGTTGGCCCTCGGCGCGTAGCGCGGCGCAGGCGGCCGCCAGGCTGGTCCACGCATCGTCGAGCGCCTCGGCCAGCGCGGGTCCCGTGGTGGCCTCGCTTGCCAGTGCTGACGCAGCCAGCGTGCCGAGCTCATCAAGAGAGGCGCCCGCCGCGGCCCCGAGCCGGGTGGCCAGCCGTGCGGCGAGAGCCGCACCGATGGCGTCGGCTGTGGTGCTGCTGCGGTCCTGCATCATCGAGCTCCACAACGCATCGAGATTGCCCAACGTGCGCAGTGCGTCTGTCTTCGTGAACTCATACCGGCCGAGCGTGATCATGGCCTCCACCGTAGGCTGTGCGCCGTGACAGATCTCGACAGCATGCGACTCACCGAATGGACCTCGTGTGGCGGCTGCGCCGCAAAGTGGGGGGCCTCGCTGCTCGCCGGCCTGGTCAGCGACTTCCCGGCGGCAACCGACCCGGCGCTGATCGTGGGTCTCGCGCCGTTCGACGACGCTGCGGTCTACAAGATCAGCGACGACCTCGCGATGGTCAGCACCACCGACTTCTTTCCCCCGCTGGTGGACCATCCATCCGACTTCGGGGCCATCGCCGCAGCCAACGCCTGCAGCGATGTGTTCGCGATGGGTGGTCGTGTCACCATCGCCGTCAACGTGGCCGCCTTTCCCGAGCACTTCCCGCGTGAGGCCATTGCGGCGATCTTCGCTGCGGCGGCCGCTGTGGTTGCCGAGGCCGGTGGCGCCATTGCGGGGGGTCACACCATCCGGAACCCAGAGCCGATCTTCGGCCTGGCCGTGCAGGGTCTCGTGCATCCCGATCGCATCTTCCGTAAGGAGGGTGCCATTGCCGGTGATGTGCTGATGATCTCCAAGCCACTGGGCACGGCGATTGCGCTGGCGGGCGGCAACGACGAACACAAGGCCGAGGCAATTGCGGGCATGCGCCGTCTCAACCGGGCGGCATCCGAGGCCCTGCAGACCCACGGCGCCGCCGTACACGCCGTCACCGATGTCACTGGCTTCGGGCTCTTCGGGCACTCGTGGGAGATGGCCGAGCGGGCCAAGGTGATGTTCGTGTTCGACTACGCCAACCTGCCGCTGTACAGCGGTGTGGCCGACGCGTTGCAGCGCGGCGTGCGCACGGGCGGCGACCCGCGCAACCGCGAGCACGTGCAGCAGCATGTCAGCGCTGCGGCAACCCTCACCGAGGCACAGGTGGCCATTGGTTACGACCCGCAGACATCGGGTGGCCTGCTCGCTGCGGTGCATCCGTCGGTCGAGGCAGCGTTGGTTGCCGCCGGCTTCATCGCCATCGGCAACGTGGTTGACGGCGACGCTCAGATCGTGCTGCAGTAGCAGTCGATGGCAGCTCGTCGAAGCAAGGCGCCGACACGGGCGATCGAGCGCGAACTGTGGGAGGCCGGTCACGACATCGTGGTGGGCATCGACGAGGTCGGGCGAGGTTCGTGGGCGGGACCATTGATGGTCGGCGCAGCCGTGCTGCCTCGGGAGCGTCGCGTCAACGGTGTACGCGACTCCAAGATGCTCACCGAAACCGGGCGCGAGCAGATCTTCGATCGCGTGGCGTCGTGGTGCGACGCCTGGGCAGTGGGGGCTGCCAGCCACGAGGAATGCGATGAATTGGGCATGGCCGACGCACAGCGCCTGGCGACCCGGCGTGCGCTCGGCACGCTCGGGCTCGCCGCTGATGCCGCTGTCGTGGACGGCAAGTGGAACTTCGTCTCGCCCCACGTGAAGCACGTGGAGATGCGCGTGAAGGCCGACACCATCTGTCTGTCGGTGGCGGCTGCATCGATCCTGGCCAAGGTGACGCGTGACCGCATCATGCGCGAGCAGGCCGAGCACTATCCGCAGTGGCACTTCGACACCAACAAGGGGTATCCGTGTCCCCTGCACAAGACAGCGCTGCAGGGTTACGGACCCTCGGCCATCCATCGCCGTACATGGGTGTTCATGGACCACTTCGTGCCGTGGCCTGGTCTGCGTGTCATCCGACCCGAACAACCGACGTTGTTCTGAGCGTGCACCACCACCATGAACGACATGACCACCATGAATGACATGACCAGCGAAGTCGATGTGCTCGTGATCGGCGCCGGCCTGGCCGGCCTGCGCGCCGCCGTCGATCTGGCCGATGCCGGTCGCGATGTGCTGGTGGTGGAAGCGCGCGACCGCGTTGGCGGTCGGGTGTGGAGCCACACCTTCGCCAACGGCCAGTGGTGCGAGCGCGGGGCCGAGTTCATCGACACCAGCCACACCACGGTGCTGGCATTGGCAGCCGAGTTGGGCCTACGCCTCACCGATGTGCGCAGCGGTCGTGACGACGCGCGGCGCTGGCTCGATGTCGGGGGGCGCACGGCGCCGTTCGCGTTGCATCATTCGTTAGCCGGCGAAATGGCCCGTTGGCAGGAGGCACTGTTCGCGCTGGCGGCGGCGGTGAACCCCGACGATCCCAGTCACGGCAACCTGGCAGAGGTCATGGACAACGCTCGCCTGTCCGATCTCATCAGTGATCTGCAGCTCAGCGTGATGGCGCGTGTCGTGATCGGGCGCGAGGTGCGCAGCGAGTACATGCTCGGTCCCGACGAGGTGTCGCAACTCATGGCTGGGTGGATGACGGCCCACCACCTGCGCTCGGGTGATGGCTGGGAGGCGTACCGCATCGACGGCGGCAACGACCAGCTCGCCCATGGCCTTGCGGCCCGGCTCGGTGATCGAATCCGCCTGTCCACCGCCGTGGATGTGCTCGATGCCGACACCGGTGTGGTGGTGCTGGCTGATGGTCACGTGATCACCGCCCAACACCTCGTCGTGACGGTTCCACTGCCGGTGCTCGGCCGGATGTGGCCAAGCATGCCGCGCGAGATGGCTGCAGTTGGTTACGGGATCGGCGGCAAGGTGAGCGTGCAGGTGGGCCGGCGGGTCTGGAATGATCACGGCTGCGATGGCTCGGTGGTGAGCGAACGGGCGTGGGGCCAGATGTGGGAGACCAGCGAAGACCAGCCGGGCGACACGGGTGTGCTGACCATCCTGCTCACCTCGCACGACGGAGCGGCGTTGGCCGCAGTTCCTGACACCACGAACCGGGTCATCGACGAAGCCGATCGGCTGTTCCCCGGCCTGAAGGGCCTGGCGGGGGAACGGGTGCAGACCGACTGGACCAACGACCGGTACAGCCTTGGCTGCTACGCCACCTTCGGGCCCGGTGAGCTGTTGCAGGCGTGGCCGCTGCTGCAGCGTCGTTACGGACGAATGGTGCTGGCTGGCGAACACACCGATGCGTTCGCTGGGTTCATGGAGGGCGCGTTGCGCAGTGGACGCCGCGCTGCGGAGAACTGCCGGTGACGGTTCGGCCCACGCCAGAACAGGTGCTGTCGCTCGCGCCCGACAAGGCCGCGGCTGCCGCCGCTCTCTCGTCGGCGTCAGCGACCTCATGGTCCGCAGCGGGGTGCGACGACACTGCCGTCTGGGGCAACTACATCGCAGCCTCCGCCGAGCCATACATGGTGGCCATCGACCTGTCGGATGACCAGGCTGGCCCCGCCTACCGCTGCAACTGCCCGAGCCGCAAGATCCCGTGCAAGCACGCGTTGGGATTGTTGCTGTTCTACGCCAACGACGGTGTCGTACGGGCCCAACGGTTGCCGTTTGCTGCTGAGTGGTTGCAGCGGCGGGCCGCCAGGGCGCAGGCCCACGACGAACAACCGGCCATTGCTGACACCGTCGCATCACACGATGGCGGTGAGGAGGGAACTGCCGGCGCAGGGGCGCTGGGCGGCGCGGCGCGGGCCCCCCGGGTGCAGTTCGGCGACGCCGACCCGGGCCGATTGAAACGACAGCTCGAACGGTCCGAGCGCATGCGAGCCGGCCTGCAGGAGCTCGACCGTTGGTTGGCCGACCGCATCCGGGCGGGTCTGGCAGCGCCCGAACTCGCCGACATTGGTACCTGGGATCGCCTCGCAGCGCGTCTGGTCGATGCGCAGTGCGGCGCGCTCGCAAATCGCGTCAAGCGTGTGGCAACCAAGGTGGGCCAGCACGCCCAGTGGCACGAGGACGTGCTCGAGGAGTTGGCGCTCCTGCACGTGCTCGCCGTGGGAGCCCAGCGCACGTCGGCTCTGTCGAGCGAACTGGCCGAGGGGGTACATGTTGCCACTGGGCTCACCGTTGCCAAAGACGATGTGCTGGCCGGGGTTCCGTCGACGGCGCGTTGGATCGTTGCTGGGGAAAGTAGAACGCGTGAGGACCGCATCACCGTGCAGCGAACATGGCTCTGCGACGCGGCCGGTTCGCCCGGTGGGCGCACCACCTGGGCGATGCTGCTGGGGTTCGGGGTCTTCGGCGCAGAAGTCGGCTCGCCATACCCCATCGGATCAGCCCTCGAAGCCGACCTGCACTGGTATCCCGGAGGCATCGCCCTGCGCGCCCTGGTTGGGCTGCAGCACAGCGAGGCCCGGCCGTACGCGCCCGGCCCGGCACCGGCGCCCATCGCCGAGGCGCTTGCCGCCTGTGGCTGGGCCATTGCTGGCGAGCCATGGCTCGAACGTTACCCACTGTGCATCAGTGCGGCGCCGGCTCCGTTGGGCAACGGTCGATGGGCGCTGACGGATACCACCGGCTCGGTACCCATCGTGGCTGGGTTCTGGCGGATGGCCGAACTGGTGTGTGTTTCCGGCGGCGCGCCCATCACCCTCGTGGGGGAGTGGAGCACCGATGGATTCCTTCCGCTCACGGCGTGGGGCAACAACCAGGTGGTGGTGCTGTGACCGACATCGGCGCCTCTGCCGCAGCCGAATGGGCCGCGCTTGTCGGCACCGCCGTGCTCGGTACCGATCGCCGCCCGCTGCCGCCACCAGCTGCGGGTTGGGAATCCCTGGGGCGTGACGCCACCAGTCGGTTGCCCGACGCTGCCGTGGAGCTGCTCGATCGCGCTGCAGCGGTGGCCACCGCACGGCGGGCGGGGATCAGGCCCGGTCCTGCGCTGACGCTCATGCCCCCCGCCCCGGTTGACCCGCGGCCCGTGTGTTCGGACACCGCGTCGCTGCTGCTCGGCCGCTTGCTTGTCGGCGAACACGATGTGTTGTTGCCTGAATGGTTCGCGCGCTGCCGGTCTGCGGGCCTGCAGATTCCACCTCACCTCGTGCCGGCGCTGTTGTTGCGCGGCCGCCGCAACCCAACGTTCGATGCAGCGGCGCGCAGTGTCATCGGGCAGCGCGCGGCCTGGCTGGCCGAGGCAATGCCCGAACTGGGCATCAAGGGCATCCCGACCGCGCCGGCGCGCGCGTTGGCCGCACCCGCTGTGCAGCCGTTCGTCCCGCCGGCACCGCCGCCCGACAGTGGGGCCGTGGTGTCGGCCATCGTTTCCACATTTCATGATCAAGCAGCCACGTGGGCGGCGGCACCGCAACTGCGGACGGCCGTGGCTGGGATCGATCCGGTCTGGCTTCCAGCGCTCATCCTCGAACTCAATCGGGCATCGTTCTCGGCCGTCACCGAGCGCGCCCGGGTCGATCTCCTCGGCCTCGCTCGTACTCGCATGCAGATGGTCGAGGCTTTCGCGGAGGCAGCGCCGGATGGGGCGGCCATCCGGCCGGACGACCCAGCGGGAACGCGTGTACGGTTGGCGCCGTGAACCCCGACGTTTCCACTGCTGGGCCAGCCGACGTTCTTCGCCCGCACGCCGAGGACGAATTCGCCCACGAGCTCGCTGCGCTGGCTGCCAACGACCCCCGGCCGCGTCCACCGCGCTGGCACATGTCGCCGTGGGCGGTCGTCACGTATCTGATGGGCGGAACGCTCGACGATGGCACGGTGATCTCGGCCAAGTACGTCGGGCCGCGCCGGCTGATGGAAGTGTCCGTCGCCACCCTGGCCACCGACCGCGCCCTGCTGCTGCTCGGCCTGCCGGGTACCGCCAAGACCTGGGTCAGCGAGCACCTCGCCGCCGCCATCAGCGGCGACTCCACCCTGCTGGTGCAGGGCACAGCGGGCACCGCCGAGGAAGCGGTGCGGTACGGCTGGAACTATGCCCGCCTGTTGGCCGAGGGGCCGAGCGCTGCGGCGTTGGTGCCATCGCCCGTCTATCGGGCCATGGAGCACGGTTCGATCGTGCGCATCGAAGAACTCACGCGCATGCCCAGCGATGTACAGGACGCGCTCATCACGGTGCTCAGTGAGAAGGTGTTGCCCATCCCCGAACTCGGCGGCGAGATGCAGGCCCGCGCCGGCTTCAACCTCATCGCCACCGCCAACAACCGTGACCGCGGCGTCAACGAACTCTCCAGCGCCTTGCGGCGCCGGTTCAACACCGTGGTGCTGCCCACGCCGGCCACGGTGGAAGAGGAAGTGCTCATCGTGACCCAGCGCGTGGCGGCGATGGCCAACATGCTGACGTTGCCGGTGGTCAACACATCGGCCGACGAGATCCGCCGGGTGGTCACCGTGTTCCGCGAGCTCCGCAGCGGCCAGAGCGAGGACGGCCGCATCAAGTTCAAGACCCCGTCCGGCACCATGAGCACTGCCGAAGCCATCTCGGTGATGGTGCAGGGCATGGCCATGGCGGCGCACCTCGGCGATGGCAGTGTGCGCTTCGACTCGTTGCTCAGTGGCATCGAGTCCACGGTGGTCAAGGATCCCGTGCACGACACCGTGGTGTGGCGCGAGTACCTCGATTCGCTCTCGATCAGATAGCAGTACCCCCGTGCCGGCCGACGTACGCCTTTACGGCATCCGCCATCACGGGCCGGGCTCGGCGCTGGCGATCAGGCGGGCGCTCAACGCTGAGCCGCCCGACGTGGTGCTCATCGAAGGGCCCCGCGAGGCCGACGGTCTTGCCTTCCTGGTGGCCGACCCCACCATGCGCCCGCCCGTGACCATGCTCGGTTACGCCATCGACCATCCTGACAACGCCGTGTTCCACCCGTTTGCCTCGTTCAGTCCGGAGTGGGTGGCGTTGCGCTGGGCCGCCGATGCCGAGGTGCCGGTGCGCTTCATCGATCTGGCGCTTGCCAACACGCTGGCCGCATGGCCCGACCAGGTGCAGCCCAGTCTCGGCGATGGTCTCGAACGGCCCAGCGATCCACTGGGCGAGTTGGCGCTGGCCGCGGGCTACGACGACGCCGAGCGATGGTGGGAGGACGTGGTCGAGCATCGCCACGGCACGTCACTGTTCGCCGCCATCGGCGAGGCGATGACGGTCTTGCGTCAGGCATACCAACCCGACCTTGTGCCCACCGATCCCATGGAGCGCCGTCGCGAGGCGCAGATGCGCGTGGGCATTCGTACCGCGATCAAGGACGGTTTCGAACGCATCGTGGTGGTCTGCGGGGCCTGGCACGTGCCCGCGCTGGTTGACGCGACCAACACCAAGCAGGCGCGCAGCGACACGGCGTTGTTGCGCGGCATGCCCAAGACCAAGGTGGCCATCACCTGGGTGCCGTGGACCCATCGGCGCCTCGCCTCGGCCACCGGGTATGGCGCAGGGGTCACCTCGCCCGGCTGGTACCACCACCTGTTCAGCCACCCGGGCCATGACACGATCGCGCGTTGGTTCACCGAGGCAGCACGTGTGCTGCGCGCTGGCGACTACGGCGCGTCGGCCGCCGACGTGGTGGAGGCAACGCGCCTGGCCACCTCGTTGGCTGCACTGCGCGGACGACCGTTGGCCGGCCTGGTCGAGGTCAACGATGCAGCGCAGGCTGTACTGGGTGACGGCACCGACACGCCCATGCGACTGCTCAGCAACGACCTCATCGTCGGAACGCTCATTGGCAGGGTGCCGGATCGCACGCCGATGGTGCCGTTGTCGCGCAACCTTGCGCTCGAACAGAAACGGTTGCGCCTCAAGCCCGAGGCGGCGTCGCGTGCGCTCGAGCTCGACCTGCGCAAACCACTCGATCTGTCGCGATCGCGTCTGCTGCATCGCCTGGCAGTCTTGGGCGTGCCATGGGGTCGAGAAGTCGACGGTCGCCGCACCGTGGGAACGTTCCGCGAGACATGGCAGTTGCAGTGGGAGCCCGAGCTCGAGGTCCGCCTCATCGAATCGTCGGCATTGGGCACCACCGTGGAATCTGCGGCAGCTGCTGCGCTGGCCCAGCAGGCCGCTGGGGCTCCATCGCTCACCGAGCTCACGGCGGCGGTCGAGCGGTGCCTCCTGGCCGATCTGTCGTCCACATTGCCCGGCATCGTGCAGCTCATCGCCGACCGCGCCGCGCTCGACCTGGATGTCGCCCGGCTGATGGAGGCGCTGCCACCGCTCTCGCGCACCGTCCGATACGGCGACGTTCGTGGTACCGATGCCACTGCGCTCGGCTCGGTGCTGCACGGCATGGTCGTGCGTATCGCTGCAGGTCTTGCTCCGGCGTGCATCAGCCTCGACGATGACAGCGCTGCGGCCATGGCCGTGCACATCAACGACACGCAGGCTGCGCTGTCGCTGCTGGGGGCCGATCTGCTCGCTGCCTTCCATTTGTCGTTGGCCGAGGTCGTCGAGCGCGAGCTGGTGCATTCCTCGTTGCAGGGCCGGGCCACGCGCCTGCTGGCCGATGCCGGCCGCTTGGCCAACGACGATGTCGCCAAGCGTGTCAGCCGGGCGTTGTCGCGCGGTACGCCGGCGCCCGATGGGGCCGCGTTCATCGAAGGCTTCCTCGGTGGCTCCGGCACCGTTCTGGTACACGACGCCGATCTGCTGGCGATGCTCGATGGCTGGTTGGCCACGCTCGACAGTTCGTCGTTCATCGACACGCTGCCGTTGCTCCGTCGCACGTTCGGAACCTTCGAGACCGCCGAGCGTCGCCAGATCGGCGAACGCGTGCGCACCGGGCAGGCCCCCGCTGCGGCCCTGGGCACGTACATGCTCGACCCCGAACGCGTGGCTGCTGGTCTCGACACGATCGCCCAACTGCTGGGGGCTCCGCGGTGAGTCTCCACGACGACGCGTCCCGCGTGCACGAGGGCGAGCGCCTGCGCCGCTGGCGCATGGTGCTGGGTGGCAGCGATGCCGACGACGCCGAGGGCACCGGCATCCGGTTGGAGGGCGATGACCGTCAGATGGACGCTGCGCTCAGCGCGCTCTACGACGCCCCTCCCACCTCGGCACCCCGCGGGCGCGGGGCGAAACGCACCGGTGGCCTCGCCGGCTCAGCGCCCAACGTGGCCCGCTGGTTGGGCGACATCCGCCGCTACTTCCCTTCGGGTGTGGTCCAGGTGATGCAACGTGACGCGATCGAGCGACTCGACCTGCAACGCATGTTGCTCGAACCGGAGATGCTCGAGGCGGTCGAGCCCGATATCCATCTCGTGACCACGCTGTTGGCGCTCCAACACCTGCTGCCCGATACCACGCGCGCCACGGCCCGGCTCGTGGTGGGCAAGGTCGTCGCTCAACTCCACGATCGCCTCGCCCAGCCGACCCTGCAGGCTGTGCGGGGGGCGCTGGCCCGCTCGGCGCGCACACGGCGTCCGCGGCACGGCGACATCGATTGGGACCGCACCATCCGCGTCAACCTGGCCAACTACCAGCCCGCCCTCAAGACGGTGATCCCCGAGAAACTCGTTGGCTATTCCCGTCGCGCCACAGCGCTACGGCGAGAGGTCATCATCGCCATCGACCAGAGCGGATCGATGAGCGACAGCGTCGTGTACGCCAGCGTGTTCGGGGCGGCGCTTGCCTCGGTGCGCTCGCTGCAGACCCGGCTGGTTGCGTTCGACACCAACGTCATCGACCTCACCGAGCACATGCACGACCCGGTCGACCTGCTCTTCGGCATCCAGTTGGGTGGCGGCACCGACATCAACCGCGCCATGGCTCACTGCCAAACGCTGATCACCCGTCCCAGCGACACGGTGCTGGTGCTGATCAGCGACCTCCACGAGGGCACGCCTGGCGGTGATTTCGTGGCGCGCATTGGTGCGATGGCCCGCAGCGGGGTCACGTGCGTGGCCCTGCTCGCACTCAGCGACGAGGGTGCACCGGCGTTCGATCGCGGTGCCGCAGGGGCGCTCGCGGAACTCGGCGTACCCGCTTTCGCGTGTACGCCGAGTGCGTTTCCGGATCTGATTGCTGCTGCCATCAATCACCGAGATCTGGGTGATTGGGCGGGCGAGCAGGGTCTGGTCACCCGCCCATGATCTGAGCGGTGACCGAGTGACCTTGCGGGTGGGTCAGTCGCCCTGGGGGCGACGCTTGTCGGCCGAAGCCGGACCCGGCTTGTAGCCGCCGGGCTTGAAACCGCCGCTGCGGGCGCCGCCGGGCTTGAAGCCACCGGTCGGCCTGCCTGCTGCGCCGCGATAACCGCCACCACTGGTGCCGCCACCGAAGCCACCCGGCTTGTCGGAGCGACCCTTGTAGCCGCCACCCGTGCCGGCGCCGGCTGAGTAGCCGCCCGGCTTGTCGGAGCGACCCTTGTAGCCGCCGCCTGCACCGCCACCAAAGCCACCTGGCTTGCCAGCGCCATAGCCGGGGCGGCTGGGACGGGCATCGCCACGAGGTGCCGATGAACGGTCATCGCGGTCGCTGGTGTAGCGCGGACGATCGCTGGTGGGCGCATCGTCACGTCCGCGCCACGGGCGGTCGGAGCTGGCGTCGCGGCCGTAGGGGGGACGCTGGCCGTCGCGGGCGAACCCGGGACGATCGGCTGCGGGGCGTGCCGAGGTGGGGCGATCATCGCGACCGAAGCGGCCACGCTCGTTGCTGCGATCATCGTCGCGACGCGGGCGGGGAGACCAATCGTTGCGATCGCGGGGCGGGCCGTCGGCGCGCGGGGGGCGCGGTGACCAGTCGTTGCGATCACGAGCGGGCGCATCGCTGCGCGGTGGCCGTGGCGACCAGTCGTTGCGGTCGCGCGGCGGGCCATCGGTGCGTGCGCCGCGGTAACCACCACGATCAGCACCGTAGGCCGGTCGATCGCCGCCCCGATCGGCACCACGATCGGCACCGTACGCCGGGCGACCCGAGGGGCGGTCGCCCCCGTAGGCCGGGCGCTCGCGGGCAGCGGGTGCGTCGCTGCGTCCGGCGTAGCCGCCGCGGTCGCCGCGATTGTTGCGGTCGGCGTAGCTGGGCCGGTCGTAGCTGGGCCGGTCGTTGCTGGGCCGGTCGTTGCTTGAGCGGTCGTTGTTGCTTGAGCGGTCGTTGTAGCTGGGCCGGTCGTTGCTTGAGCGGTCGTTGTTGCTGGGCCGGTCGTTGTAGCTGGGCCGGTCGTTGCTTGAGCGGTCGTTGTAGCTGGGCCGGTCGTTGCGCTCGGCGTAGCTGCCGCGGTCGCTGGAAGCGCCGCGGTCGCTGTAGCCGCCACGGCTGTTGCGGTCGCTGTAGCTGCCGCGGTCGGCATTGCGGTCGCCACGTCCGGCATAGCCGCCGCGGTCGCGCTCGCCGCGGTCGCGGTTGCCGGTTTCGCGCTCGCCTGCGGGCACGCGCTCGATGGGCTTCTCGCCCTGCTCCCAGCTGACCTCGGCGTTCACGTTGTCGCTCATCCGCTGGGCGATGCGCTGGCGGCTCGGCGGCACGAACGCCACGACCATGCCTGCGTTGCCGGCGCGGCCGGTGCGACCCGAACGGTGGGTGTAGTCCTTGTCGTTGTCGGGCATGTCGTAGTGCAGCACCAGGCTCACGTTGTCAACGTGGATGCCGCGAGCGGCAACGTCGGTGGCCACGAGGGCCTGGATCTTGCCGCGCTTGAAGTCGTCGAGCGTGCGCTGCCGCACGGCCTGGCTGCGAGCGCCGTGAAGTGCTCCGGCCTTCACGCCGGCGCGGTTGAGGTCCTCGCTCACATCGTCGACGCCGTAGCGGGTCTTCACGAACACCACGGTCGGGCCGTGCTCTTCGATCAGCGCAACCGCGGCGTCGAGTCGCTCGCTCGGGCGGGTGACGACGAAGCGGTGATCGACGGGCGCCTGCTCCACGTCCTCCATCAGGTCGTGACGGACGGGATCCTTCATGAAATCGCGGATCAGTTCCTGCACGTCGCCGTCGAGTGTGGCCGACCACAGCATGGTCTGGCGCGTGTTCGGGGTCATGTCGAGGATCTTGCGCACGTCGGGCATGAAGCCGAGGTCGGCCATGCGGTCGGCTTCGTCGATCACGCAGACTTCGACGGCACTGAGGTCGCAATAGCCCTTCTCGATGATGTCGAGGAGGCGACCGGGGGTGGCCACCACGACCGAGGCGCCCTTGCGCAACGAGTGGATCTGCGGGCCGAACGATGCGCCACCGTAGATGGCCTGCACAAAACGCCACTGGGCGCGACCCAGTGTGACGAACACCTTCTGTACCTGCTCGGCGAGTTCGCGGGTGGGTACCAGCACCAGGCCGGTGGGCTTGTGCGGTGCGGCCTGGCTGATGCGCACCATCATCGGGATGCCAAAGCCGAGGGTCTTGCCCGAACCTGTGGGGGCGCGCCCACACAGGTCCTTGCCGGCGAGGGCGTCGGGGAGGGTGATGGCCTGAACCGGGAACGGTTCGGTGATGCCATCAGCGGCGAGTGCTTCGACGAGGCGCGCGGGGACGCCAAGATCTGCAAATGATTGGGACACGTTGTAGCTCCTTATGGGCGGCACACGTTCGCAGCCACTTGCCTGCGCCCAATTATGGGATGCCCAGCTACTCGCGTGTGATCTGTTCCGATGAACAGCGGTCGCATCGTATCAGAAGGAAATCACAATCGCACGCGCCCGATGCGCGCACCCCCACCCGACCCCCGTTCGGCCCATCACCGATCTGTCAGTAGATGTGAGCCCCAAAGGGCACAAATCAACTGCCGGAACGCACCGCTTGCCAATGTGTGAAACTGTGCGGATGCTGCCCCCAGCCGAGCGAATGAGGGCGTTGCTTGAGGGTCGCCGACCGGCGTACTCGCTGCAGCGCGAGCTGTATGTCGACACTGAGCTGTACGAGCTTGAGCTCGAGCACATCTGGGGGCGCGAGTGGGTGTTTGCCGGGCACGGCATCGAGATCCCGGGGCCCGGCGACTATTTGACGCTGCCCATTGGCCACTACAACATCATCGTTCTGCGCGGTGCCGATGGCGTCGTGCGCGCCCTGCACAACGTATGCCGTCACCGCGGTTCCATGCTGTGCGATCAGGCGCAGGGTTCTGTGCAGCGGCGCATCGTGTGCCCCTACCACCAATGGTCGTACGAGCTCGATGGCCGCCTGGCCCGAGCGCGCAAGACCGACGCTGGCTTCGAACCCAACGACCACGGTCTGGTGCAGGCGTCGTGCGAGATGGTCGGCGGGATGATCTTCGTCTCGGTTGCCGAATCGCCACCCGATTTTGCGCCGGTGGCATCGCTGGTCGGTCGATACCTCGCGCCGTTCGACCTCGAGCACGCCAAGGTCGCCTTCAGCTCCACCATCGTTGAGGACAGCAACTGGAAGCTCGTCTTGGAGAACAACCGCGAGTGCTACCACTGCAAGGGTGCGCATCCTGAGCTGTGTGCCACGTTCCCGGAGGCGCCGCTGCATTCCGGCGGTGGTGAAGGCGACGACCTGGCTGCGCTGCAACAGATCGTCGAGCGGTGCGAGGCGATGGGCCTACCCAGCGCGTTCACGGCATCGGCCGACCACCAGTACCGGGCGATGCGCTTGCCTCTGCTCGGCACTGCTCGCTCGATGACCCATGACGGTGAGCCCGCCGTGGCCCGGCGGTTCGGTCACCTGCCGGCCGACAACATCGGCGACGTCTTGCTGTACCACTACCCGTCCACGTGGAATCACTTCGTGGCGGATCACGCCGTGACCTTCCGCATGCTTCCGATCGGGCCGATGCAGACCCAGCTCACCACCACCTGGTTGGTGCCTGGATCAGCGGAGGCCGGAGTTGACTACGACGTCGAATCCCTCACCAGCGTGTGGTTGGCAACCAATGCGCAGGACAAGGTGCTGGTCGAGCGGGCCCAGCGCGGAGTGCGCTCACCCGCGTATCGCCCGGGCCCGTACTCAACCGCCGAGGAAGAAGGCGTCATCCAGCTCATCGACTGGTACGCGACGTCGATGCAGGGCGCGCTCGGGGACGGATTGCAGGGCGCGCCTGCGTAGTCTGCAGTGATGGGGACAGCGGAATTCGATCTCATTGTTCGCGGCGGCACGGTGCTCGACGGGTCGGGGGGCCCCGGCCGTACAGCAGATGTGGCGGTCAGCGGGGGCATCGTGGTGGCCGTTGGCCAGGTCGATGGTTCCGCCACGCGCGTCATCGATGCGGACGGCGCCCTGGTCACGCCCGGGTTCGTCGACATTCACACGCACTACGACGGTCAGGCCACGTGGGACAGCTCGCTCGCCCCTTCGTCCACGCATGGCGTGACCACAGTGGTCATGGGCAATTGTGGTGTCGGCTTCGCTCCGGTTCGAGTGGCAGATCGTGATCGGCTGATCGAGCTGATGGAGGGCGTCGAGGACATCCCCGGTGCTGCATTGCACGAGGGGCTCAGCTGGCAGTGGGAGAGCTTCGCCGAGTACCTCGATGAAATCGACCGGCGCCCGCACGACATTGACGTTGCGGCACAGGTACCGCACGGTGCCCTGCGCCTGTATGTGATGGGCGAGCGCGGCGCCAACCGCGAACCTGCCACGCAGGCAGAAATCGAGGTAATGGGACGCCTCGCCGCCGACGCCGTCGTTGCCGGAGCGTTGGGCTTCACCACGTCGCGCACGCTCAACCATCGCACGAGTCGTGGCGAGCCGACGCCCACACTCACCGCTGCGCGTGATGAATTGGTCGGTATCGCAGCGGCGATCGGCCGCACGGGTGCGGGTGTGCTGCAGGTGGTGTCTGACCTCGTCGATTTCGACGACGAGCTGGAAACGCTCCGCTTGATGATGTCGGTGTCGGGCAGGCCGCTGTCGGTCTCGCTCGCTCAATCGGCACGTAACGCCGGACAGTACCGGCGTCTGCTCGATGCGCTGACGGCGGCCAATGCTGACGGGCTCACCATGCGTGCGCAAGTTGCCGCACGCGCCATCGGCGTGCTCGTGGGATTACAGGCCACCGTCAACCCCTTGCGGGGTTGCCCCACGTTCAAGTTGTTGCGGGGGTTGGCGCTACCCGAGATGGTCGCGGAACTGTCCCGATCCGATGTGCGCGCTGCGATCATCGCCGAATACCCGCAGCACTGCTTGGCGCTGGTGGGCGACGCTTCGCGCATGTTCGTGCTCGGTTCCCGACCGGACTACGAGCCCGCTGCCGACGCCAGCGTTGCTGCCATGGCGTCACGCGCTGGGTGTGCGCCCGAGGAGATGCTGTACGACCTGCTGGTCGCCGATGGAGGGACCAGCCTGTTGTACGTGCCCATCCTCAACTATGTCGACGGCAACCTCGATGTTGTTGGCGAGATGCTCGCCCATCCGCATGCGGTGCCTGGTCTCAGCGATGGCGGAGCCCATGTCGGAACGATCTGCGACGGCAGCTTTCCCACCACCTTGCTCGCCCACTGGGGCAGGGACCGCACGCGGGGCCCCAGGTTCGATCTCGCCTGGCTGGTCAGCCGCCAGTCCCGCGCCACGGCCGAAGCCGTTGGCCTGTTGGACCGCGGCCTGCTGGCCCCCGGCTACCGCGCCGACATCAACGTGATCGATTTCGATCGGTTGCAGCTGCACGCACCGCAACTGTCGTTCGATCTTCCAGCGGGTGGGAAGCGGTTCCTGCAGGGCGTCGACGGCTACCGTCATACGTTCGTGGCCGGCGTCGAGACCTACGCCGAGGGTTATCCCACGGGCGCGCTGCCCGGTCGGCTCGTACGAGGGAGTACATCATGAACACATTGGGGCTCATCGAACCGATCATCTCGGCCGATTCACACATCACCGAACCTCCCGGCACCTATGTCGACTACATCGACCCTGCCTATCGCGACCGAGCGCCGCGACTCGTGGATGGTGGCGAGAAGCTGGGCGAGGTGTTCGTGGTCGACGGTATGGCCCGGCCGCTCTCGTTGTCTACCGCAGCGGCTGCAGGCAAGCGTCCCGAGGAAATCAAGGCGATGGGCGCTCGTTTCGACGATCTGCACCGTGGCGGGTGGGACCCGGTTGCGCGCATGGCCGATCAGGATCGCGACGGCGTGGCCGCCGAGGTCATCTACCCCAGCATCGGGATGGTGTTGTGCAACCACTCCGATATCGATTACAAGAACGCCTGCTTCCAGGCGTACAACCGATGGCTCGCTGAGTTCTGTGGTGCCCGTCCGCAACGCCTGCTCGGCCTGGGCCAGACCGCCATGCGTACGCCGGAAGAGGGCATTGCCGACCTGCGCACGATCAAGGATCTCGGCCTGCGCGGTGTGATGTTGCCCGGCGCGCCAGGGGTCGAGGACTACGACTCCACCATCTACGACGAATTCTGGGAGGCCGCAATCGAGCTGCAGCTCCCGCTGTCGTTCCACATCCTCACCATGTCGTCGGGCAAGACCCGTGGCCCGAAGATGGCTGGCTTCCTCAGCATCGTGCGTGGCTGCCAGGACGTGATGGCGATGCTGGTCATGGGTGGCGTGTTCGAGCGTCACCCGAACCTGCGCATCGTGTGCGCCGAGGCCGATGCCGGCTGGGTGCCCCACTTCATGTACCGCATGGACCACGCCTACAACCGCCACCGCTTCTGGCTGCCCGCCGGCCAGGAGCTGTCGAAGCTGCCCAGTGAGTACTTCGCCGACAACATCTATGTCACGTTCCAGGACGACTGGTCGGCGTTCCGCCAGGCCGACGACATGAACTGGAAGCACCTGCTGTGGGCCAACGATTTCCCACATTCGGACTCCACCTGGCCGTGGAGTCAGGAGATGCTGGCCGAGCACACCGGCCAACTGCGCCACGAGCAAAAGGTCGCCATCCTGTCGGGCAACGTTGCCGAGTTGTACAACATCGATCGGTCCGTTCTGGCGGCAGGCGTCTGAGGATGAGCAGCGACGCAGCTGCTCAGGTCGCGCCGTCGCACTTCGGACTCTGCGTGACCGACCTCGAACGGTCGTTGCGCTTCTACTGCGATGGTCTGGGATTCGCGAAGGCCGAGGGGTACACGCTCGACGACACGATGTTGCCGGCCCTGGCGCGCAGCCTCGAGGTGGGTTCGCCCGTGGCCGTCACGTCACAGTTCATCACCCTCGGCTCGATGAAGATCGAGTTGTTGCACTACGCCAATCCCGCAGTGTTCGGCACGCCGTCGGCCAGCCGCGGTCAAATCGGGTTCACGCACCTGTCCTTCTTCGTCGACGACGTCGATGCTTCAGCCGCTCGGCTGGTTGCGCTCGGCGGGACCATCATCGAGGCCACGCGCGCCAATCTCGGCATCGAGGTGGTGTTCCTGGCCGACCCCGACGGTGCGCGCGTCGAGTTGATGAGCCCAATGCCACGGCCGTCGACCGCGTCGTAGTCTTCGCTGGTGTTGCCCCGGCGCCCATCGCAGCCTGTGGCCCGGCAGGGCATTAGGTCCATGGTCTGAGGTGGCATCGCGCCCTATCGGCGCCGGCCAGAGAGGGTTAGCTTCAGACCTGACAACTGCAGGAGGTGATCCCGATGCGTTCTCTCACCCGTTTCGGCCAGCACTCTGGGGTCCCCGGCGCATTGGCCGTGCTCGCGTTCGTCATGCTCAGCGCATGTTCGGGGGGCGATCAGGCGGGGCCGGGTTCTGGCGGTACGGAGAGCCAGCCGGTCACCAGCACCGCTGGTACCGTGCCATTGATCCAACCGGGATACGAGCGTCAGGCGGTGCTCGATGCCTTGGGTGAGCCCGATGCGTTCCGGCTCACCGTGAATGACCTCGACGGTGTGTCCGTGACCCAGGAGTCCCTGGTGTACGGCGAGCTGACGGCTCGCATCGATCTTGTCGATGGTGTGGTCGCCGGAACCGAGACGATCGACCCGTACCCCACCGGCACGATGTACCCACACCAGTACTCGAGTTGGGAGCTGCGCGGCGGGATGACAGCGCAGGAGGCGCGCAGCGCGCTCGAGGGCGTGGAGCTGGTGTCGATGGACGGCTCGGCCGTCGGCATCCCCGGTGGCACCTGGCTGGCAGGGAACCAACTGTTGCTCGGCTTTGCCGACAACAAGCTGGTGTACGCCGAGACCTTCCCGCTGACCCCCGACGAGGCAGGGACCTGGCTGACCGAGGTGCAGAGCGGGGTGGCGCCATGAGGCACAGGTTGATCGGGACACTCCTGGCCGTCGTCCTTGCCATCACCACCACCGTCGTGGTGCCCGCAGCGAGCCCGCTGAGCACTGCACGTCCGGCACTGGCGGCGGCTGATCCAGTGGGCAACCTCGTGGTCGGGTTCACCAAGCTGCTCGTCGGCAGCACCACCCGCGCCACGGTGTACAACAACATCGACCAGCTCGAGAAGGACCTGCGCACACAGTACGACGCGTACGCGGCGACGGCCGCGAAGAACAACGACACCCGCACACAGGTGTTGTTGACCCGCGAGCGCGACCTGCAGATCGGCTGGTTGGAGGGCGTTCGCAAGAACACCGGGCAGACCATCACCGGCGAGCAGCCGTTCCTGTTGCTCTCGATGATCGCCAACACCAAGGAGGCCCAGAAGTTCCTCGGTCGGGCCGGGAGCGAGGTGCTCAAGGTGAAGTCCAAGATCACCGGCCTTCGTACGGCGATCACCACGGGCTCGGTCGGCAGCGCGTTGGTCGAGACGCGGAAATGGGCCGCACAGCTCGAGAACCTCAGTGGCTCGTGGTCGATCATCGCCGGGTCCAAGGGCGCCGAGATGGCAGCAGCTGCAGATCGCGTCAGCCGCGCCCTGCGCCGCGTCGATGCGGCCGCTGCCGACGCAGACAAGCAACTCGAATCGTTGGGCAACGACCTGCAGCAGATCAGCAACGGCCTGGCCGCGCTCGATCAGGTGCCCCGCCGCCCGCGCGGCGGCAACGGAATCCTCGGCTTCATTCTCAACTTCGTTCGTGTCGACAAGACCGTGGTCGATGTCCTCGCCGAGTTGTTCAACCCGCGTCTGCGCAACATGCCCGGGGTCAAGTTGGACAAGCTGCAGCGCGACCTCCGTACGGCGCTGTCCGAGTTCATCCGCCGCCGCTTGCACGACTGCGTGAAACAGGCCGGCCCACAACTGCGCTACCTCATCGAGAACGAACCCTCCGATGCCGTCGACACCGGGTCGCTCGGGCCTCCTGTCGATGACGGTACGGAGAAGCTGCCGCTGTGCGATCCGCTGACCGCAGCCGAGGTTGAGGAGTTGGCCGGCAACGTGGAGCAGGTGCAGGAGACCAGCAAGAATGCGCCCGAACCCACGGCCGACAAGCCGTTCGCTGGCGGCGAGTACCAGGTGACAGAGAAGAGCAACAGCCCGACGGCGATGGCACGACTCGCCCGTATCGGCACGGGCAGCCTCACGGTGCGTGACCTCAGCCAGCGTCCCCTGTTCTCGTTGGGCGCCGATCTCATCGGAACACCGTCGTTGGACCTGCTGTTCGATCTCGGTGCCGGCACGGTCACGGGAACGTTCGCCGCCGACTTCGCCTGTGTCCCGTCCACCTGCGGTGGGTTGCTCGGCGAGACATCGACCGGGCATGTCGAGGGCGAGTTCGGGCCACTGCAGTACGGCGTTCCTCCGACTGCGATGCCGGCCGACTTCCCGTTCCCCGAGCACCACTGGTACGCCCCGAGTACCGGTATCTGGTGGGCGGGTGGAGCGATCGATCTGCGCGTGAGGCTCAGCGGTTCGTACACGCTCGATCAGGGCCTCGAGAGCGGGTCCTACGACACCACGCTGAAGGCCTGGGTGTCGTCGGAGCTCACGCCCGCTGGTTCGTACAGCGCGACGTTGCGCCCCGCTGGGTGGAGAGCGAACTTCAGCGTGCGGATCGACCACCCCGACACGGTGATCCCGCAGTGGTCGCTGTATCTCGGTGCCGATGCCGACATCTACGACGGCAACGTCGCCACCCCACCCCGCTCGTGAATCATGGCCGTGTTGCGGAGGTGGAGGGCGATGACCACACTGGTTGCCGCGGCCCACACGCACCACAGTGAGACGAAACTGCTCTCGCTGAGCCAGGCGAGCAGTGCGGCAGCCACGAGATTGACGAGTCCCAAAGTGCGCAGCCGACGGTGTTGTGAGGAGAGCAACGGCCCACAGGTCGCGAGCACGTAGAGGCCCACGATCACGCCGCCGTTCCAGATGCTCACGTGGTACTCGATGTGGTGCCCATCGATCGAGGCCTCCACCGGACCGCGCAGCAACGAGAACAGCAGCACGGCAGCCACCGCGACACCGCCGCCGACGAAGAGGTACATGCGCAGGCGGTTACCCAGCGGTTCCAGCAGTGTGACGGCAGCTGGGACGAGGATCGGCACCACCACGAACGCGATCAGCAGATACGACCACAGTGCGGCGCGGTAGACCGTGTTGCCGACCCGGTCGTCGAGCCCCCACCACACGAAGGTCTCGATCAACTCGTGCACTGCGAACACCATCGGTAGCGCAGCGAGCGGGATGTCGATGCTGCGCCGCACATGGCGCAAGGTGTCGATGCCCACAGCACCGGTGACGAGTCCGGCGACGAGGTCTGCCTGCGGCGAGAAGCACATTTCGTCAGGTGAGGCGCGTGGCGCAGCGCGTTGTGCTCGAGACGAGATTCCGCGGTTGTTCCACGTGGTCCATCTGAACACACTTCACGGCGGTCTGCCAGCGACCGCTCTGTGGCGTGACGCCACCCAGTAGCGTTCATCCACGTGACATCTCGAATGTGCGTGCTCGGTGACTTCGCCTGGGACGTACTCATCCGTACCAACAGCGAACTGAAGAAGGGTGGCGACACCTTCGGCGAGGTCATGCTCACCCCCGGGGGCAGTGCTGCGAACGTCGCTGTCTGGGCCAGCCGCAGCGGCACGGCCACGTCGTTCGTCGGCAAGGTGGGCGGCGACCGCTTCGGGCAACTCGCCCAGGAGAACCTCGACCACGAGCACGTCGACGCCTACCTCGTCGCCACCGACGCACATCTCACCGGCTCGGTGGCCGTGTTCGTGGATCACACCGGCGAACGCTCGATGGTCTCCGGGCGCGGCGCCGACTTCTACCTGCTCGCTTCCGAACTCCCGAAGTCGATCATCGCTGAATCGAACCACCTGCATCTCACTGCGTGGTCCTTCTTCACCGATCCGCCCCGATCGGCAGCGCGTACGGCGGCCAAGATCGCCAAGGCCGCCGGGGCCACGCTGTCGTTCGATCCCGGCTCGTTCCAGATGATCGAACAGATGGGTGTTGCGCCGTTTCTCGCGTGCACGCAAGATCTCGGCGTCGACATTTTCCTGCCGAACTTCGAAGAGGGTCAGATACTTACCGGCCTGTCCGAGCCGGGCGAGATCGCCCAGCGCCTCACGGTGCTGTACCCCGGCGCGCTGGTGGTGCTCAAGCTTGATGCCGATGGGTCGTACGTGCATCAGAATGGCATCGGCACGCACATCCCGCCTGCAACCAACAACCTCGTCGATGCCACCGGAGCAGGAGACTCGTTCGCTGGTTCGTTCCTGGCCCACGTTCTCGAGCATGACTCCGCAGTGGAGGCGGCGCGTTTCGCAACGCGAATCTCCGCGTGGGTCATCGAACGAATTGGCGCCCGGCCCGAGGCGGATGCCCGCCTCACCGCACTGCTCAGCCAGCGCTGACGATTACGAGATGCCCGGCCAGTCGTCAACGCGAAGGCCGGGGCATTGGCTGCGCAGCGCCGAGGAGATCGACCCGGCTTCGGCCGGATCCATCGTGAGTCCCCATCGCGCCTTCACAGCCAACCAGTTGGCCAGATACTCGCATTGTTGCGTGGGCGGCAGCCAAGCGGCGGGGTCGCGGTCACCTCGAGATTGGCTGACGCTGTCGCTGACCATCGCCAGCGACCGCTGGTCGCTCATGTCGTTGGCGAAGGCGTCGCGGCGCTGTTGTGACCACGCGAATGCGCCCGAGTCCCAGGCCTCCTTGAGCGACACGGTGCGAACGAGGGTCAACCGCGTTGGGTCGGTAACGACGGTCTGCTCCCATGGGCTCGCCCATCGGCCAGAGGTGATACTGCAGCGTCGGCCGACGACGACTGCGGTGATGGAGTCGCGGATGAGCACCCGTTGGGCCGTGTTGCATCCAGCGCCATCAGTGGTCGAGGCTGCAAAGGAAGCGTTCTTGTACGCAGGTGCGCCCCTGTGCTCGCCGGACACCGGAATGGCAGCCAGCACCGCGGTGGCGGCCTGTCCGGGCGGGGGAGGTGGTGTTGTCGTGGGCGGCGTCGTGGGCTTGGTGGTGGTGGCCGGCACCGTGTGGGGCGTGGTGGTCGGGACGGTCGATGGGGTCGTGAGGTTCGTCGTGCCTGGCGCCTGCGCGGCGGTGGTCTGCGTGCTGACCTCGCCGGCCACGGTGGACGGCACCGTCGGTGGCTTGATGGTCGGTGGCGTCGAGGGCCGGGTCACGTTGGGATTGGTGGTGCCCGTGTGCAGCAGTGTGTCGGCCGACGATGTCGTTGAGTCGGCAATGGTGGATTCCACCGATGGCAATGGGGCCAGTGTCAGGTCGCTGGCAATGCGCTTGTTCGAGCATCCGCATGCCAGGAGCCCGATGGTCACCACAGCACATGTTCGGAGTGTGCGCCGCTGCATCGCGCCAGTATTGCCGATGAGGGTGACGTGCGCGCATCAACGGGCCTGTGGCGCGAATCGGGCCAGACCGACCGGTCGGCCATTCTGCGGTTAGTGTCGCTGGTGATGACCGCGACGGAGAACAGCCTGCATCGCAGGGCTGGCGTATGAACTCTGACAACCTCGCCGACGATGAGCTCATCGTCAGCGACGAGGAGTCGCGTGGAGCGATGCGGTCGTTCCTGCAGCGCGCCGAGGTCCGGCTCTCTACGATCCACCGCGTGGCTCAGGCGCTGCTGGGCGGCTCGGCGCTCATCTTGTTACTGCCGCTGTTCTTGCGCGACGCGTTTCCCAAGATGATGACGGTGATCATCGCGTCGTACGACGCACATCAGAACTGGGTGCCCACCGTCGCCGTTGGCATCGCCGCTGCTCTGGTCATCTTGTTGCCGGTTCCAGCGGTGTACCTGCTCGTTGGCGATCTGCTGGCCTTCTACTTCACGAGCAATACCTTTGGTGCCCACCCTGCGGGAACGAACAGCCCGAAACAGACCGTGTTCAATCCCCGCTTCATCATTCCCGGCCTGGGCTTCAACACCGATGAACTCAGTCCAGCGACCAAGCAACTGCTCGCCGAGGGCCGCAACGACGAATGGACCCGTGGGCTGCTCGTGCCGCACAGCACCGACGACGACGGATGGCGCGACCGGTTCGACACGCGCACCTATGAGGTGTGGGGTGTCGTCGCCGATGAAGGTGCAGCGGGCGACACCGAGCGTGTCCGTCAGGCGTTTCGGTTGGCCGGGCTCAATCGTGATCGCACGCTTGCCAAGGATGTGGCGCGCACCGAGGCGTTGGTCGCCCGTCATGTGCTGGCGATCCGCACCATCGTGTTGCGTTACAGCAAGGCGCTGCTGCTGCTCATCGCCACCACCGTGGTGACCCTTGCAGCCTCGGGCCTGGTCGATCAGGCCATTCGCGAGGATCCCACGGGCGGCAAGTTTTCCGGTGGTTTCCCCTATCGGTACATCTTCCTGGTGGCACTCGTCTACGCGTTCTGGGCGCCGCTGGCTGCTCGTAGCGTCACAGCACCCTTGCGGATGATCCAACGGCACACACCCGGAGTGGGGGAACTCCGCGACGCATACCTTGACCGGCACACCACCCAGTTCGAATCAGCCACCATCCTGGTCACCCTTGTCGTGCTCGTGGCTGCGGACACCGCCATGATCTTTGCCGGAGCAAGGTCCAACGGAGGCGTTGGGCTGGCTCTCGGCATCGTGGTGGCCTGCCTCAGCGCAGCGGCGTGGATCGCCGCACTCAACGATTTCGGGGCGAATCCCCGTGACGCCTTCCATGCCACGATGCTGCTGATCCGCGGCTACGACGCGCCCGACCGTGCCGCAGCCATTCGTGCTGCGCAGGCCGTGCGGCCCGTCGAATCAGCGTCCGCCGCCGCGGCCAACGAATAGCGCGGCTGCGGGCCAGCGCCCGGCGGTAGCGGAGACAATCTCGGCAGCGGAGAGAAATCTTGGCAACGACGTTGCACTCGAACATGTGTTCTGCTACACTGACCGACAATCTTCCCCGGTGCTTTCGACAGCTGTATCTATGTCTGTCCACGTCGTGTCAACGAGTCTGAGTGGTGTGGGAGGTGGTTGCCGTGTCCATCGATGATCTGGCTGATATTGCTGATATTGCTGATATTGCTGATATTGCTGATATTGCTGATATTGCTGATATTGCCGTCGACGCCTTCCGCGGGTTGCGCGGGTATCAGCGTGACCAAGCGTTCATGGATGTCGAACGCCAGATCCGCCGGCTCGTGGCGTTGCAAGCGGCGATGCTCGCTGAGGTGACGGTCTCGTACTCGTACCTCGACGACGCCCATCACACCCCGGTCTCATGGGCGCAGGCTGTGT
>CAFBLP010000032.1_pt1 | contig 30545 bp, 34 predicted proteins | sample 7268181 | NCBI WGS metagenome assembly CAFBLP01 (sample SAMEA6814034, study PRJEB35770) | freshwater metagenome | biome: Freshwater; feature: Freshwater reservoir; material: water | place: Czech Republic | collected 2017-05-23 | depth 30m m | reverse complement strand
CCCGACGGCCACTGTGGTGACCAACGACGGCGACCGCTTCGGCCGCTCCGGTTGGCGCCTTGGTAGCTCTGGTGGTGGCGCCACTGCAGCAGCGCTGGAGGAAGCGGTGGAGCGTGCCAGTCGGGCTGCCGCCGAGCTCGAGCGGTGCGAGGCTGCGCTGCGCGCCGCGAAGGCCGAGCAGCAATCGGCCCGTCTGGCCGAGGCCGATCTGACGCGACGGCTCGATGCCAACGATGCCCGGTTCACGGCTGCCTCCGAAGGGCTTGTCCGCGTGCAAAGCGATCGTCGCGAGGCCACCACCGAGATGGAGGCAGTCACCCGGGTCATCGACGAAGCCTCCGAACGGTTGGAGCGCGAGCGCGGGCACGTTGCCGAGCTGGAGTCGTTGGTACCCGCACTCGAGGCCGATGAGCAGGCCGAGGCCGCCGCAGCCAGGGCGCGCGGCGAGGCCCGCGCCCGAATCGAGTCGCGCACCGCGTTGTTGGCGTCGCGCCGCAAGGACCTCGAGGTTCGTAACGCTGGTCTGCACGAGCGCCAGCTGTTCCTCGAGCGCCGCATCGAGGAGACAGAGCGGCGCCTACTGGCCGATGCCCAGGCCCGTGCCGAGGCAGCCCAGCACCGGGTGGCCATCGAGCGCAGCCTGCACGCCGCAGCGCTGCTGAGCGAGCTCGTCGACGCACATCGGCTTGTCATCGAATCCCGTCTCGCCGAGCTGCAGTTGCAGCGCCGCCGCCAGAGCGAGGAGGTCCGGTCACTCGTCGGCCGACTCGACGACCTGCGTCGCGCTCGGGTCCTTGCCGAACGGCAGTTGGACGAAACCCGCGAACTTGCCCGGCGCGTAGAGATCGAAGAGGCCGAAGCCCGGATGCGCCTGGAGGCGGCGGTCGAATCACTGCGCCGCGAACTCGACCTCGAGCCCGACGCCGCAGAGGCCGCAGAGATGCCCGCCCTTCCCGAAGGGATCACCGCTGCGGCCCGAGTGCGCGACCTCGAACGTGAGCTCCGCCTGCTCGGTCCGATCAACCCGTTGGCGCTCGAGGAGTTCAACGAACTGCAGGAGCGGCACCGGTTCCTCGAGGAACAACTCGAGGATGTACGCAACACCCGGCGCGAGCTCTCCCGTGTGATCAAGGCCGTGGATCTTGAGATCCAGACCGTGTTCGCTGCCGCCTTCGCCGATGTCAGCACGAACTTCACGAACCTGTTCAGCATGCTGTTCCCCGGCGGTACCGGCACGTTGCTGCTCACCAACCCCGATGACTTGTTGAACACGGGCATCGAGGTGGAAGCCAAGCCCAGCGGCAAGAACGTGAAGAAGTTGTCGCTGCTCTCGGGTGGCGAGCGTTCGCTCACCGCCTTGGCCTACCTGTTCGCAGTCTTCCGCAGTCGGCCCTCGCCGTTTTACGTGATGGACGAAGTGGAGGCAGCGCTCGATGATGTGAACCTGCACCGATTCCTCGGCCTCGTGGCCGAATTCCGTCGTGATGCACAGCTGCTGATCGTCAGCCACCAGAAGCGCACGATGGAGGCAGGTGACTGCCTGCTCGGTGTGAGCATGCAGCCGGGTGGTTCGTCGAAGGTCGTCACGGAGCGTCAATCCGCGACTTCGTGAGTGATTACGCTGGAGCCATGACCGCAACCTCGACGAGCGCCAGTTCAGCGCCGGCGATTCAGCTCGTTCGGTTACGCAAGACCTTCGGTGATGTCGTCGCCGTGGACACCGTGGATCTCGAGATCGTCGAAGGTGAGTTCTTCTCGCTGCTCGGTCCTTCGGGTTCGGGCAAGACCACGGTGCTGCGCCTGATCGCCGGCTTCGAGATGCCCACGGCTGGCGCTGTGCTGCTGCAGGGACAGGACGTGACCCGTCTTGCCCCGTACGACCGTGACGTCAACACTGTCTTTCAGGACTATGCCCTGTTCCCGCACATGACCGTCCAGCAGAACGTGGAGTACGGGTTGAAGGTCAAGGGCGTGGCCAGGGTCGAGCGGCGCCGGCGTGCCGGCGAGATGCTGGAATCCGTGCGGCTCGGGGGCTACGGGAACCGCCAGCCCAGCCAACTCTCGGGTGGGCAGCGCCAGCGCGTCGCGCTGGCCAGGGCGCTGGTGAATCGGCCCAAGGTCCTGCTGCTCGACGAACCGCTCGGAGCGCTCGACCTGAAGCTGCGCGAAGAGATGCAGTTGGAACTCAAGAGCATCCAACACGAGGTCGGCATCACGTTTGTGTTCGTGACCCATGATCAGGGTGAGGCGCTGAGCATGAGCAGCCGCGTCGCCGTATTCAACCAGGGTCGCATCGAGCAGGTCGGCACCCCCCGCGACATCTACGAGCGACCCAGCTCTGCGTTCGTCGCCGGTTTCGTGGGGACGTCCAACTTCTTGCCGCCAGCGTTGGCGCACCGTCTGTTGGGCGTAGATGGCGCCCGCACCATCCGCCCCGAGCGCATTCGTGTGCTGACGCTCGCAGCCGACATCGCTGTCGGCGACGTGGTCGTCGACGGAACGGTGTCCGATGTCCAATATCTCGGTGCCGAGTGCCGAGTACGTATGCGCCTCGACGACGGCACCACGCTCGTGTGCAGCGTGCCGAGCGACGGACTCGCACGCGTCGCCATCGGACAGAATGTTCACATGGCCTGGCCGCGGGATGCAGCCGTTGCGATCGTGCAGCCGACCCAACACATCGAAATCGAATCCGAAACCAATACAACGGGAGAGACACCATGAGAACACGACGTATTGCAACCGGCTGCGGCCTCGCTGTTGCCTTGTTGCTGAGCGCCTGCGGCAGCAGCTCGGGCGGTGGGGGAGCATCGGCGCCGACAGCGCTCGGCAAGGCCGAGGGGTCGCTCAAGATCATCGCCTGGGCAGGGTATGCCGAGGACGGCAGCACCGACCCCGCCTACAACTGGGTGAGCAACTTCGAAAAAGACAGCGGCTGTCAGGTCGATGTCAAGATCGGCAACACCTCCGACGAGATGTATCAGCTCATGCAGACCGGCGAGTACGACGGCGTGTCCGCTTCGGGCGACGCGAGCGTTCGGCTCATCGACGCCGGTCTGGTGGCCCCGGTCAACACCTCGCTGGTTCCGCACTATGCCGACATCTCGGCGTTCCTCAAGGATCAGGCCTACAACACCAGTGGCGGCAAGAACTACGGCATCCCGCACGGTTGGGGCGCCAACTACCTCATGTACAACACCGACGTCGTGTCGCCGGCGCCGGATTCGTGGGGTGTCGTGTTCGACAAGGCATCGCCGTACAAGGGCAAGGTCACGGCGTACGACGCTCCGATCTACATCGCCGATGCTGCGCTGTACCTCAAGACGGCCAAGCCTGAACTCGGCATCACGGATTCGTATTCGCTCACCCAGGCGCAGTTCGACGCAGCCGTGGCGCTGTTGAAGGACCAGCGCACCGTCGTCGGCGAGTATTGGAGCAATTACGCCGTGTCGCAGAGCGCGTTTGAGCAGGGGTCCATCGTGCTTGGCACCACGTGGCAGGTCATCGCCAACCTGGCTCAGGCCAATGACGCAAAGGTCGCCACTGTCTTGCCCAAAGAGGGCGCCACCGGTTGGAGCGACACCTGGATGGTGTCGTCGAAGGCCAAGCACCCCAACTGCATGTACATGTGGATGGACTACATCACCAGCCCCGAGGTCCAGGCCCAGGTGGCGTACTACTTCGGTGAGGCACCCGCCAACCCCAACGCATGTGCGTTGATCGCCGACGACCCCACCCATTGCGACGTGTTCAAGGCAACCGACGCAGACTTCTACAAGGGCATCAGCTTCTGGGCGACGCCCCGCAAGAAGTGTCTCAACGGTTCGGGCGACAACTGTGTTCCATTCTCCGAGTGGATCAAGGCCTGGACAGCGATCAAGGGCTGAGCCGTCCGCCGTGGTGGCGCAATCACGGCGACCGTGATTGCGCCGCCCAGTCGCCCCGTTGACCATGACCACAGCAATCGACTCCCCACATCGCCCGGCGAGGCGCGTGTCCAGATTCTTCGACGCGCGCCCGAGATGGCGCCTTGCCGGACTCCTCACTGGGCCGGCCCTCTGGCTCGTGGTGTTGTACTTCGGCTCGCTGATGGCGCTGTTCCTCACCTCGTTGTACCGATTGAACGACGATGCCACCCGCATCACCGAGCAGATGGGCACCTCGAACTACCACGAGCTGTTGACCACCTCGGTCTACCGTGACATCGTCGTGCGCACCATCGGTGTCGCAGTGCTGGTCACGGTGATCGACATTGTGCTGGCGCTGCCCATTGCGTTCTTCATCGCAAAGATTGCCAGGCCCCGCCTGCGTACCGTCTTGATCACCGCCGTCCTCGTACCGTTGTGGGGCAGCTATCTGGTGAAGGCGTTTGCGTGGCGGGCGATTCTGGGCTCGCCGGGTGGCGTGCTGGACAAGACCTTCGGATCGAGCCCCGGGTACGGCCTGCCAGCGGTGGTCATCGTGTTGGCCTACCTGTGGCTGCCCTACATGATCGTGCCCATCTACGCCGGCCTCGACCGCCTGCCGGACTCGCTGTTGGAGGCGTCGAACGATCTTGGTGCCGGGTTCTGGCTGACCTTCCGTACGGTGGTCATTCCCATACTGTTCCCGGCGATCGTTGCCGGCTCGGTGTTCACGTTCTCGCTATCGATGGGGGACTACATCGCTGTTGCCCTCGTTGGCGGGCCCACGCAGATGATCGGCTCGGTGGTCTACGCCAACTTTGCATCGAACCTGCCCTTTGCCGCGGCCTTCGCCACGGTGCCAGTACTCGTGATGGTGTTCTACCTGTTGGGCATCCGCCGCACCGGCGCGCTGGAGAACCTGTGAGTCGGCGATGACCCACGTGAACCGCTCGACCCGCTTCGGCTTCCGACTGTGGACTGTCGTTGTCATCGCGTTCTTGTGGCTGCCGCTCGCCGTGGTGGCGGTGCTGTCGTTCAACACCTCCAGTTCGCTGGCGTGGCCGCCGAAGGGCCTCACGCTGCACTGGTGGGGTAAGGCGGTGCAGAACCAGGGCGCTCGCGATGCGCTGCTGATGAGCATCAAGACGGCGGTCTTCGCCACCGTCATTGCGCTGCTGTTGGGCACGGCCGCGGCCTTCGCCGTGCAGCGCTATCGGTTCTTCGGGCGCGAGCCGCTGAGCCTGATGATCGTGCTCCCGATTGCGTTGCCGGGCATCGTCACCGGTATTGCGCTGAACGCCGCATTCCGGCAGATTGGTCTCGACCTGGGCATCATCACCCTGGTCATTGCGCATGCCACGTTCTGTGTGGTGGTGGTCTACAACAACGTGCTCGCCCGCCTGCGGCGAATGTCTCCCAACCTCGAGGAGGCCTCGGCCGACCTCGGGGCCGACATGTTCCAGACATTCCGCATGGTCACGTTCCCGCTGTTGCGGTCGGCGTTGCTTGCGGGAGGGCTCCTGGCATTCGGCCTGAGCTTCGACGAGATCGTGGTCACCACGTTCACCAACGGCGCTGGTACCGATTTGCAGACGCTTCCGCAATGGATCCTCAGCAACCTCAGCCGGGGCGATCAGCAGCCAATCGTCAACGTGATGGCCACCGCCGTCATGCTCTTTTCGTTGGTGCCCGTGTGGGCGGCGCAGCGGCTCACCGGCGAGCAGTCGGGGCTTGCTGGCCGCTGACCCGGCGATAGCGTTTCTGCGTGCCAACGATCTACCTCGTCCTCATTGCCGTCGCCATCGTGTTTGGCGTGTCCGTGCTGCTGATCAGCAGGAAGCGTGCGGTCGGTCCGGCGGACAGATCACCAGCGATCACGGTTCCCGGTGCGCCCGGGCCCATACCGACCACGCCTGCGGCCGTGGCAGAGCCGGCCGTCGTGGCAGAGCCGGCCGTCGTGGCAGAGCCGGCCGCCGGGACCGACGAGGGCATCGAGATCTTCGAACGGCCACGGTTCCGCGACCGTATGTCGAAATCGCGTGCGGTGCTCGCCGGGGTGTTCAGCGGTGTGCGTAGTCGCAGTGGTATCACTGCAGAGACCTGGGACGATCTCGAGGAGGCTCTGCTGCGTGCCGATGTCGGTGTGCGTGTGACCGACGAACTGCTCAACGGCCTGCGTGCCCGGGTGGCATCCAAGGAGATCGCCGATCCCGAGGCTCTGCTCGCTGCATTGCAGGCCGACATGATCGGCCGTCTGTCGGCCAACGAGCGCGCCCTGCGTTTCGAGCCGGGCGAACCCGACGAGCCCAATGTGTGGTTGTTCGTGGGTGTGAACGGCGTCGGCAAGACCACCACCATCGGCAAGGTCGGCGCCCAGCAACGCCAGTTGGGCCGCAGCGTGCTGATGGCGGCGGGCGACACCTTCCGCGCCGCAGCCGCCGAACAGCTCGGCACCTGGGCGCAGCGTTCGGGCAGCGAGTTGGTGCGTGGCAGCGAGGGCGGCGATCCGAGTGCGGTGATCTTCGACGGGATCGAGAGCGCCAGTGCCCGTCACATCGACCTCGTGCTGGCCGATACCGCCGGTCGCCTGCACAACAAGACCAACCTGATGGAAGAGCTGCGCAAGGTGCGCCGGGTTGCCGCCAAGGGCCGCGGACGCGTCACCGAGGTGCTGCTGGTCATCGATGCAACCACCGGCCAGAACGGTCTGGCCCAGGCCCGGCAATTCGGTGAGGTCACCGAGGTGACGGGCGTGGTGCTGACCAAGCTCGATGGCTCGGCCAAGGGTGGCATCGTGTTTGCCATCGAAACCGAACTCGGTCTGCCGGTGAAGCTGGTCGGTCTGGGCGAGTCCATCGGCGATCTCGTCGAGTTCGACCCCACCGAGTTCATCGAGGCGCTGTTTTCGGAGTAGAGGCGCTCCGGCTTACTCGCTCGCGGCCGCTAACCTGAACCCCGCATGTTCGACACCCTGTCCGATCGTTTTGATGGCATCTTCAAGCGTCTGCGCGGCAAAGGCCGCCTGACCGAAAGCGATGTCGATGAGGTGCTGCGCGAAATCCGCACGGCCCTGCTCGAGGCCGACGTCAACGTGGCGGTGGCCCGCCGGGTGGTTGAGCGCATCCGCGAGCAGGCCGTTGGCGTCACGTTGTCGCAGGCCCTCGATCCCAGCCAGCAGGTCATCAAGATCGTCAGCAACGAGCTCACCAACATCCTTGGTGGCCAGACGCTGAAGATCACCTATGCCAGCCGCCCGCCCACGGTGGTGCTGATGGCCGGTCTGCAGGGTTCGGGCAAGACCACCAACTCGGCCAAGCTCGCCCGCTGGTTCAAGAGTCAGGGCCGTCACCCGCTGCTCGTTGGCGCCGACCTGCAGCGCCCAGCGGCGGTGGAGCAGCTCCGCGTCCTCGGGCGCCAGATCGACGTCCCGGTGTTCAGCGAGCCGGGTGATCCCGTCAGCACGGCCGCACGCGGCCTGGCCGAGGCACGTCGGTTGGGACGCGACGTGCTCATCGTCGACACCGCTGGCCGTCTGGCCATCGATGCCGACATGATGACCCAGGTCCGCCAGATCAGCGAGGCGATCCAACCCGACTACACGTTCCTGGTCATCGATGCGATGACGGGTCAGGACGCGGTCAGCGTTGCCGAGGCGTTCCACCAGACGCTCGCCATCGATGGTGTCATCTTGTCCAAGCTCGACGGCGACGCGCGCGGTGGTGCAGCGCTGAGTGTGAAGGAAGTCATCGGACGGCCGATCGCGTTCGCCTCCACCGGAGAGAAACTGGACGCCTTCGAGCAGTTCCACCCCGACCGTATGGCCGGGCGCATTCTGGGCATGGGCGATGTGCTCACACTGATCGAGCAGGCCGAGCAGGCCTTCGAGAAGGATTCTGCCGCCGAGGCCGCACAGCGAATGATGGACGGCGAGTTCACGCTCGACGACTTCCTTGACCAGATGCAGCAGCTCAAGAAGATGGGCCCGTTGTCGGGTCTGCTGGGCATGATGCCCGGTATGCCCAAAGAGCTCAAGGGCGCCAAGATCGACGACGACGACCTCAAGCCGATCGAGGCCATCATCCGCTCGATGACCGCCCAGGAACGTCGTAAGCCCGAGATCATCAACGGCAGCCGCCGCAACCGCATCGCTGCCGGCAGCGGCACGAGCGTGGGCGAGATCAACCGCCTGGTGAAGCAGTTCAGCGAAATGCAGAAGATGATGAAGCGCATGGGTGGCATGAGCATGGGCAAGAAGGGCAAGAAGAAGATGCCGATGATGCCCGGTGGCCTCGGTGGTCTGAAGGGCGCCATGCAGGGCGGCCTGCCCGCAGGACTGCCCGAGGGCTTCCCCGATATGCCCTTCAACAAGCGCTAGACCCGCATCCCGGCCCGAACCCGGCCTTGTAATCGCTGCAGCGGGTGTGTACCCGCCAGACTGCCGCTAACCTTTCCCAGTTCTGTAGACCTATCAGGAGTCTGTATCAAATGTCAGTGAAGCTGCGCCTCACCCGTGTCGGTAAGACCAAGCAGCCGCAATATCGCATCGTTGCCACCGATAGCCGGTCGCCGCGCGATGGTCGGTTCATCGAAATTGTCGGCCAGTACAACCCGCGCGCCGAGCCCAGCGTCATCACCATTGACAACGCCAAGGCCGTCAAGTGGTTGATGGAAGGCGCACAGCCCACCGACCGCGTCCGCAAACTGCTCGAGATCTCCGGTGCATGGACCGAATTCGGTGCAGCACGGGCCGCGAAGTGAGCGATTCGCACGACGGCGACGACGCCGGCAACGAACTGTCGGCGCCAACCGCCACAGCCGTGCTCACCCATGTGGTGAAGTCGATCGTCGATGATGCCGAAGCGGTGCGTGTCGAGGCCATTCCCTCGAAGGGCCGCATCAAGCTGCAGGTCAAGGTTGGCCCCGGTGACCTCGGCCGCGTGATCGGCCGTCGCGGCCGTACCGCACAGAGCATTCGCACGGTGGTGCGCGCTGCCGGCACCCGTGACGGCGCCGACATCGACGTCGACTTCGTCGATGACTGATCAGCCACCTGCCGCGCCGGCCTCCGTGCCCGCTGGCTTGTTGGAAGTGGGAGTCATCCGCCGTCCCCATGGCGTGAAGGGCGATACATACGTAGATCTGGTGACCGACCGCGAGGATCGCCTCGCGGTCGGTTCGCGTCTGTGGGCGCGTGGGTCGTGGCGCACCGTCTCGTACTCGAAGCGTCTGCCGCTGAAGTGGCTGGCCCACTTCGAGGGCTTTGACGATCGCAACGCCATCGAGACGCTCACCAACGCAGCGCTGTACGCCGAGCCCGTTGCCGATCCCGACGCCTTGTGGGTGCACGAGCTGCTCGGTTCGCTCGTGGTCGAGGCGGGTGGCACCGAGCGGGGACGTTGCGTCGGTGTGCTGGCCAACCCGGCCCATGATCTGCTCGAGCTGGACTCTGGCGCCCTGGTGCCGATCACATTCGTGGTGAGCTGTACCGATGGCGTGACCACCATCGATCCTCCTGACGGACTGTTCGACCTCAATAGCTGATCCAGATGCGCATCGACGTCTTCACCATCTTCCCCGGCCTTGTCGACGGATTCTGCAGTGAGAGCCTGCTCGGCAAGTGCCGCACCAACGGACTGCTCGACCTGCGCTGTCATGACCTGCGCGAGCACACCACCGACGTGCACCGCACCATTGACGACGCGCCATTCGGTGGAGGGGCCGGCATGGTCATGCGGCCGGGCCCCATCTTCGCCTCCGTCGAGGCCGCACAGCCGCCCCGACCGCTGTTCCTGCTCGGCCCCGGTGGGCGCCGTTTCGATCAGCAGTTGGCCAATGAGCTGGCAGCGGGTGGCGGTTTCAGCCTGTTGTGTGGCCGCTACGAGGGCATCGACCATCGTGTTCGCGAGCACCTCGTCGACGACGAGTTGTCCATCGGTGACGTCGTGTTGTCCGGCGGCGAGGTCGCTGCGTGCCTGGTGATCGAGGCGGTGGCCCGGTTGCTGCCGGGAGCGATGGGCAACGATGTCAGCACCGTCACCGAGAGCTTCGGCGCGTCGGGCCTGCTCGAGGAACCCCAGTTCACCCGGCCCAGCGACTTCCGCGGGTGGGTGGTGCCCGAGGTGTTGCGCAGCGGCGACCATGCCAAAGTGGCCCGTTGGCGCCATGCCCAGGCGCTGCATCGCACGATTTCTGCCCGTCCGGACCTGATCGAACGTCTTGGCGGACTTTCAGATGATGATCGACGGCTGTTGGAAGAGTTCCCTCCAACGGCCTATCCTTGAGCGTTCGCCATTCAGGCCCCCGCTTTGGGCTGTTACGAAAGACCGCGTCATGAAGTCCACCGACCTTGTAGACAATCAGTACCTCCGCACCGACATCCCCAAGTTCGGCCCCGGCGACGAGGTCAAGGTGCACGTGAAGGTCATCGAGGGCAACAAAGAGCGCGTCCAGATCTTCCAGGGCAACATCATCGCCATCCAGGGCAGCGGCGTTGCCGAGACCTACACGGTCCGCAAGGTCAGCTATGGCGTCGGCGTGGAGCGCACGTTCCCCATGCACGCACCAACCGTGGCCAAGGTCGAAGTACTTCGCCGGGGCGATGTGCGTCGCGCCAAGCTGTACTACCTGCGTGACCGTACCGGCAAGGCTGCCAAGATCAAGGAAAAGCGCGACCGCTGACCACTCGGTCGGTAGCCGTTGAATCGGTGAGAGCACCCTCCATTGAGTTCTGACGATCTCGAGAACTACGAGGCCGAGCGAGAGCTTCAACTCGCGCAGGAATACCAGGACGTCGCGGCCATGTTCCGCTACGCCGTGGAGACCGAGCGCCGGTTCTATCTGGCCAACGGTGTGCAGGTCACCCAGGTGGCCGATGCCGCCAGGCCCCTCATCGAGGTGGTGCTCACTGACGCATGGGTTTGGGACATGTACCGCAAGACCCGTTTCGTGCCCAAGGTACGGGTGCTCACGTTCAAGGACGTCAACATCGAGGAACTCCCGCCGCTGGACCTGTAGGGGCCACGGCCGGACCGACCGGCCCGGCAGGCGGCGACAACCCGGGGGTTGATCGGGCTCGTCAGGCGCGCGGCCGGTGGGGCGAGGACCAAGCGGCGCGCTGGTACCGAGCGGAGGGCTACGAGATCGTCGAGCGCAACTGGCGAGTGCCTGGTGGCGAATTGGACCTGATCGTTCGTCGCGGTCGGCAGGTGGCGTTCGTGGAGGTGAAGACACGTGCCACTGATGCCTACGGCGACCCTGCGCTGGCGGTCACCGCCCGTAAACAGCAGCGCCTGCGGCGCCTCGCAGCATCGTGGTTGGCCGCCAATGATGTGCATGGCGTCGATGTGCGCTTTGACGTCGTGGCGGTGCTCGGCGTACGCGTGCGCGTGATCGAGGCGGCCTTCTGAGCAGCGTCGTGTGGTGTCGCTGCGCTTGGGTCAGCCGGAGAACGCCCAGACAACGAGGATGATGGCGATCACGATGGCCATGGCCACCAGCGCGAGGTCGCCGCGCTTGGGTACAAACTTTCGGTGCGGGTTATAGCCCATGGCATCAGTATCGTCGCCAGACATGGAAACTATCGAGGTCACCCGTCACGAGGGAGTCGTCACGGTCACGTTGAACCGTCCGGCGAAGAAGAACGCTGCGACCCAGCAGATGTGGGACGAACTGCTCGAAACCTTCCGGGACATCTCCCAGCGCGCCGACGACCGCGTGGTGGTGGTCACTGGTGCCGGTGGTGAATTCTGCTCGGGTGCCGACCTGTGGCAGGCGCCATCCGATGGCCCGCCGCGCCATCAGCTGGCAGCGATGCGGCACATTACCGAGGTCGCTCTGGCCCTTCACCGGCTGCCACAACCCACCATCGCGAAGGTCCGCGGGGTGGCGGTCGGTGCCGGCTGCAACCTCGCGTTCGGGTGTGACCTCGTCGCTGCTGGCGAGACCGCTCGATTCTCGGAGATCTTCTCCAAGCGCGGGCTCTCGCTCGACTTCGGCGGGTCGTGGGTGTTGCCCCGCCGCGTCGGCCTGCACGTGGCCAAGGAGCTTGCGTTCTTCGGCGACATCATCAGCGCCGCCGAGGCGCAGAGCTATGGCCTGGTCAACCGAGTGCTGCCCGACGGCGAACTCGATGCGTTCGTCGACGCATGGGCGGCGCGCCTGGTGGCGTCGCCACCCATTGCTCTCGCGCAATCGAAGCGCCTGCTGAACAACTCGATGAACGTGACCATGGAGCAGGCGCTCGACGACGAAGGCGCTGCCCAGACGGTGAACTTCGGAACGCGAGACACCCCAGAGGCCATTGTCGCGTTCATGGAAAAGCGCGAGCCAAAGTTCCAGGGCCGCTGAGTCCTCGTCGCCGATCGGTCCCGGTGACGGCGTGGTCGCTTGGGGCCCCACTAGCTTGTCGGGGATGAAGTGGCTGGTAGCAACCGTGGTCGTGTTCGGCCTGGTGCTGGTCGCCCCGCCGGTTGACGCCGTACCACCGGATACCACACCACCAGCGGATGTCGGCTCGCCCGGCACGGTGCCGTTCGAGGGCGGCACGCCCGACTCGGTGCCGACGGTGACGGTCTCGGCCGAGTCGGGCGGAGGCTCATTGGTGATCGTGCCGGCCGGGTGTGAGGTACCGCCACCGGCAACCGTGGTCTTCGTGGGCACGTTGCTGGCCAAGGACACGCGCACGGCACGGTTCCGCCTGGAGCACACGCGGGCAGGCAGCGCCGATGGGTTCGCCGTTGGTGACCTCGTCGACATCCGCTACGACGACGACGTGCGGTTCCTCGCCGCGAACCGGCGCTATCTCGTCGGCGCGTCGCCGCTCGCCGGAGCTGTGGTGCTGTCGTCGAAGGTGCGCGACACCAAGCCGCTGTTCGGTGGCAACGCCGTGATCGGAATCAACGACAAAACGGTCGAGTGTCCGGTCCTGAAGGATCCGGTGCGTACGCTCGATGTCGACGGTGCTCCGATCAGCAGCGGCGTGTTCAAGACGCTCGCAGGCGCCAGAGGCGATCTCCTTGTTGCGGTGCTGGGTCCCGTGATCTGGGCCTTTGGGATCATCTTGGCGTTGGTTGTGCTGCGCTGGATGTTCTCGACGATGTTCGTGCTGGCGCGCGGCTCGGCGCCGGGCGGCTCGGCGCCGGGCGGCACGGCGCCGCCGGTGCGCCGGGATCGACGACACCACGGCCCGCCGCGGCGCTGAGTCCGGCGTTGCCTCAGCTGATCTGGGCGGCGGCGATCGCGCCGGAGCGGATCTCCGAGACGGCGTGCGCAAGGCCGAGCGGGTCACGGAACAGGGCGCTGCCCGCAACCAAGACAGTGGCGCCGGCGGCAGCAGCCCCGGCCACGGTGTCAGCGGAGATGCCGCCATCGACCTCGACATTGACCGAGCCGTCCAGACCGGCGGCGGTGATCATCGCGCGGACTTCGCGGATCTTGGGCTCCATCGTGGCGATGTAGGACTGTCCGCCGAAGCCGGGGTTCACGGTCATCACCAGCACCATGTCGATCATGTCGAGCACATGGGCCACGGCACTGGCCGGCGTGGCCGGGTTCAGCGCCACTGATGCCTTGGCGCCGAGCGAGCGGATGTTGCCGAGTGTGCGGTGCAGGTGCGTGCAGGCCTCGGCGTGCACGATGAGCCGTTCGCACCCCGCCTTGATGTACTGGGCGGCCATTGCGTCGGGGGTGAGCACCATCAGGTGCGCCTCGAACGGCAGCGACGTGTGCCGTCGCGCGCTGGCGATGACATCGGGTCCGAAGGTGAGGTTGGGGACGAACTGGCCGTCCATCACGTCCCAATGGATGCGGTCGACGCCGGCAGCGTCGAGATCGGCAATCGCCTTGCCCAGTTCGGACAGGTCGACGGGCAGGACGGAGGGTGCGATTTCAATCGGGCGCGACATCGCACATGACGCTACAGAACCAGAGCGGGACGAGCACGATACGGCCTACCATCGACACCATGGATCTCGAGGAAATTGTCGAGCTGCGCACCTCGCACATGGTGGTGGGCGGTGCTGCGCTTGCTCGCGATGCCAACGGCCGGGTGGTGTTCGTGTCCGGTGCGTTGCCCGATGAGTTGGTGATGGTTCGCATGGTCACGGCGAAGAAGGACTTCGCCACGGCTGAGGTGGTATCGGTAACCGAGCCGTCGGCGAGCCGGGTGGAACCGGCCTGTGAGGCCTGGCACCGTGGTTGCGGTGGTTGCGACTGGCAACACATCGCTCCCGCCGCGCAGGTGGCGATGAAGACCGACATGGTGCGCGAGGCGTTGTCGCGGACCGCTCGGGTTGACCAACCAGTGGTCGTTACCGGTGCCGCAATCGCTCCGTGGGGGTATCGCACCACCGTGCGATTGGCCGTCGGTGACGATGGCAGGGTCGGGTTCCGTTCGCGCCGGTCGCACGATGTCGTCGCTCTCCGCGCCTGCCCGGTGGCCGATGAACGCATCAACGGCCTGCTCGCCACAGTGGTTGCTGCAGGAACCGACGAACTGAGCCTGCGCGTCGGCGTTGCCGGTGCCGAGCTGATTGCCTGGGGTGCGCCGGGGGCACTGGTCAGCGGTCTGGCCGATACGGTGCGCATCGGAGCGACTGCAGTGGTGCACGAAGATGTTGCTGGTCACCGCTTTCGCGTGTCGGCAACGTCGTTCTTCCAGTCGTCACCCGAGGCGGCCGAGTTGCTGGTGGCGGCGGTCACGCGTGCCGCTGCGGGTCTCGATCTGGGCCAGTGCACCGTGATCGATGCCTACGGTGGCGTTGGGTTGTTCGCTGCCACGGTGGCGCGCGGTGCCGAGCGAGTGGTGCTGGTAGAAGCCTCTGCGTCTGCGTGTGCTGACGCCCGGCACAATCTTCGTGGTCAGCGCGCCGAGGTGATGGAGATGCGGCTGGAGGCATGGACGCCGATCGCCGCCGATCTGGTCATCGCCGACCCCGCCCGCAACGGGCTCGACAAGTCGGCAGCGGCGCGGCTGGTGCAGACGGGCGCCTCGCGCATCGTGTTGGTCAGTTGCGACGCCGGTTCGCTGGCGCGAGACACCAGGCTGCTGCGAGAGCATGGGTACGCCCACCGGGGCACCGAGGTGCTCGATGTGTTCCCGAACACCTCGCATGTCGAGACCGTCACCCGATTCGATCGCTTCGCTCCCGGCGACCGGGCGAATCACCCGGATCACGTGTGAATACTCATCCACAAATCGTCTCGCTCCGTAATCCTGATGTGAGCACGACCACGCGGGATGACTTCGCCGACTCGTCCGATTCGGGGCTTGTCGTGGCGATTGCCCGTTACCACCAGCAGGCATTGGCCGAGGCGTATCGCCGGCATGCGGGGGCGGTGTTCGGCTTGGCGAAGCGCTTGCTCGGTGACCATGCCCAGGCCGAGGAAGTAGTGCAGGAGATCTTCCTTCGACTGTGGAATGCGCCCGATCGGTTCGACCCCGAGCGCGGAAGCCTGCGCAGCTTCTTGCTGGCGAACACCCACGGGAGATCGGTCGATGTCCTACGGGCCAACACCTCGCGGCGGCACCGAGAAGATCGCGACGCTCGCCAGACCGCCGAGTCTGGATACGACATCGACAGCGAGGTGTGGGACCTGACCATGGCGGCGCAGGTTCGCGAGGCGCTGGCTGGCCTGCACGACGGCGAGCGTGCAGCCATCGAACTGGCCTACTTCGGAGGCCTGACATATCGCGAGGTCGCCCAGCAGCTGGGCGAGTCGGAGGGCACGGTGAAGAGCCGTATCCGGGTTGGCTTGAAGCGGCTACGCGGCTCGTTGCAGTCGAGTGGCGTAGGGCGAGGAGATCACTGATGGCGACCGACCCGTTCGAGATCGAGGCACTGCTCGGGGCGTACGCGCTGGATGCGGTTGACCTCCACGAGGCCCGCATCGTAGAGGAGTATCTGCTGGCCAACCCTCGGGCCCGCGCCGAGGTGCAGGAACACCGCGAGGTGGCCACGATGCTGGCCTGGTCGGGGACCGATGCCCCCGATGGTCCATGGGAACGTATTGCGGCGATGCTCGAAGGCAGCGCAGCCGAACCGGCTGCAAATCTGGCGTCGGTGCTTCCGTTGCGGGCGGGTCGGCCCCGAAGGCGTTGGCAGGCGGCCGGAGCATGGGCTGCTGCTTCTGCGGCGGCTGCCCTGATTGCTGTGGTCGCGGTGCGAGTGTCAGGTTCGACCCCCGATGCGTCGTCAGCGAATGGCGTCGAGCGCGCTGTGGCCGCCGCGATGGCGGATCCGGCATCGACGGAAGCGCAGTTGACATCTGCAACGCACGAGGAGATGAAGGTGCGTGCCGTGGTCGATCCGCAGGGCCACGGTTTCCTGATGGCCGACAGTCTCCCCGAGCTCGACGCTGCGCACACTTACCAACTGTGGGGTCAGATCGATGGCGAGCTCATCTCGCTCGGCGTGCTGGGATCCCGGCCGTCCACCGAGATGTTCACGGTGTCGGGCACCCTCACGTTGCTCGCCATCACCGATGAGGTCGGCGGCGGTGTACAGGTGTCGAAGCAGCCGGTAGTGGTTGCTGGGGCGCCCGCCTAGCTGGTTGCGCGTTCAGCGCATTGCGGCGGCGACCTGCGCCGTGTCGAGGTACTCCTCGAGCCGCGTGATGCGGCCATTGCTCACATAGACGCGTAGGGCGGCCGGCAGTTCCAATTCGGCGTTGCGAGCGGTGCCGCGCAGCACATGCTGTTGGTAGAAACCATCGTCGACGATGGTGCGACGGATGTCCTCGTAGCGCACGTTGGTGAGAGCCCGGTGCAACCCGATCAGTGTCTTCACGTTCTCGGACGGCGTCTGGTCGATCTGATCGAAGTTGTGCCAGATGGTGGCGTCATCGGCGTAGATGGATGTCACTGTTGCCACGTCGCCGGCCGCTACCGCGGCCACGAATCGATCGGCGAGCTGATTGATCTCTTCATGTGTCACCGGCCGGACCTCCTGTTGATTCCGTTCGTGTTCCTGCGCATCTGCACGGCAACGTCTTAGCGCATCACATGCGCTCGATGGCACACTGGAGATGTGCTCAAGCCTGTGCTGTCCCCGGAAGTCGAAGCTGCCGTCACCCGTGGCGAAGCGGTGGTGGCCATGGAGTCCACCATCTTCTCCAACCTCGGCCTGCCGTCGCCCCACAATGAAGCCGCCTTGACGCGTTGCATCGTCGCCGTGCGGGCGGGTGGCGCTGTTCCCGCCGTCACCGCAGTGCTCGACGGCGTGGCACGCGTGGGTCTGCTGGAGTCCGAGTACCCCCGCATCCTGGGTGTTGCCCGCAAGGTTGCCGAGCGCGATCTCGCCGTTGCCGTTGGCCAGGGTTGGGAGTTCGGTGCCACCACGGTGTCGGCATCGGTGGCGCTGGCCGCTGCCGCCGGAGTTCACGTCTTCGCCACCGGTGGGATTGGTGGCGTGCACCGCGGATCGGAGATCACCGGTGACATCTCGGCCGATCTCGATGCGTTGGCCCATCAGCCCGTGGTCACGGTTTGTGCGGGGGCCAAGGCGTTCCTCGACCTCGCCAAGACGCTGGAGTACCTCGAGACGGTGGGTGTCCCCGTGCTCGGGTGGCGCCACGACTGGTTCCCGGCGTTTTACACGCGCACGTCGGGTCTACGTGTTGCGCACCGCGTCGAGAGCGGTGCCGAGGTGGCTGCCATCTTCGCTGCCCGCAGCCGCGCATCCAGCGGGCTGCTGTTGACCGCCCCCATCCCCGAAGCCGACGAACTGGATGCGTCGGAGCTCGACGGTGTGCTGCAGCAGGCCCTCGATGACTGCGCCGCTGCGGGTGTGACCGGCGCTGCGGTGACCCCATTCGTACTGGGTCGCATCAGCGTGGCCACTGCAGGGCGCAGTATCCCGGCCAACCTCGCCCTTGCCGAGAACAACGCCCGTGTGGCTACCGACGTTGCCGTTGCTCTCTCGCGAGCCGGTCGCTGACCCGTTGCGCGAACCGGGCGCGCTCGTGGGGCGTCGAACGGTCGATGTTGTACATCGCGATCCATCGCGTGCGACAGCGTGGGTGGCACAACACCCGAATGCTGCGGTTCACGGTGCGTTTGCCGCCCTCGCCCTCGAGCGCGTTGATCAGCTTCGACGACCCATGGGTGGTGGCCACCGTGATGTGGCGGATGTTGCGCAACAGCGGTCGCAGGCGGTTGGCGCCTTCGGGGAGTTCCCAGGCAACGCCGTTCGTCCAGACGCGGTCGATCCAACCCTTGAGCATCGCGGGTTGTCCGGCCCACCACGTGGGGTAGACGAGCACCAACGATTCGCACCAGCGCAGGTCGTCGGCATGCCGGGCCACGACCGGATCCATCGCACCGGCGGTTCGGTGGTTGGCGTGCTCGAACGCACTGAACACCGGATCGAAGCCCTCGGCGTACAGGTCGGTGAGGCGGACCTCATGCCCACCGGCGCGCAGGCCTTCGAGGGCCGCATCGCGAACCGCCACGGCGAACGAGGTATCGGCGGGATGGCAGTACACGACGAGGGTCCTCATACTGACGCCATTTTCCGCTCGACGCGTTCGATGAAGGCGCCGCGTTGCTCAGCGGTGGAGGAGTCGATCGAATAGAAGGCCAACCAGGTCGACCGGGTGCGCAGGCCCGTGTTCAGGCGGAGCGCACGCAGCAACGTGCGCCGGCCGTTGTCGTTGATGGCTTTCACATAGGTGCGTGCTGAGCCGTAGCTGCTGATGCCCACGATCCGGCGGACCTTGGTGAGCCCGGGACGCACGCGGTGGTCAGCGTCGAACACGAAGGCGACATCGGGCAGCATCGTCTTTTCGAGCCAGCCCTTGAGCATGGCGGGAAGGCCGCTCCACCATGTGGGGTAGACGAACACCAGCATCTCGGCCTGGCGGATTGCTGCGACCGACTCGGCGACCAGCGGGTCGACCACTGGGTTGGCTTCGTGGTAGGCCGCGCGCTCGGCATTGGTCATCGCCGGCTGGAAACCCATCGAATACAGGTCGAGAACGGTCACGGTGTGTCCGGCACGGATGAGCCCGCGCGTGGCCGCATCGCAGGTGGCCCTGGTGAAGCTGGTCTCGGCGGGATGGGTAACGACGACGAGGGCCCGCATGCAGAACCGACGCTAGCCCGAGGGTGACGGTCCGCAATGGTTGGCGCTGACCGTGACGCGGCGGTCGCGGTGGAGCCGCCCGGGTACCATCTGGCTTCGCGTCGGCGAAGTCCGACTCGCAGGCGGACTCGCAGGAGGGGCAGTTGTGGGCGATCAACACCATGAGGGTTGGGAGGCGCTGCTCGACGGGTTCGAGCGACGGACGACTGCGGCACATGCGCAGGGTGGTGCCGAGCGCCTTGCGCGCCAGCACGCCAAGGGAGCCATGACAGCGATCGAACGCGTCACTGCGCTGCTCGACCCGGGCAGCTTCCGTGAGATCGGGACGTTTGCCGGGATGGGTATCGGCGCTCCACGCGATGCGTTGGTCGCCGGTCATGGCCTGATTGACGGCCGAGCAGTGCTGGTGGGAGCCGAGGACGCCACCGTGCAGGGCGGCTCGATCGGTTCGGCCGGCATGTCGAAGCGGGCTCGCCTCGCGGTGCTGGCGGCGCAGGAACGTGTGCCGCTCGTGATGCTGTTGGACGGTGCCGGGCACCGCGTGAGTGCCCAACCCGAGCGTCAACGGCCGGCACCCACCGATCTGTCGTTGCTCGCCGACCTGGCCGGGGTGGTGCCAACCATTGCCGTCGTGCACGGCGCCTCCGCCGGGCACGGGGCCCTGACCGCACCGCTGTGTGATCTGGTCATCATGGTGCGCGGCCAGGGGCAACTGTTCGTGGCGGGACCACCGTTGGTGGCGGCCGCCACCGGTGAGCAGATCGACAAGGAGTCCCTCGGCGGCAGCGATGTACACCTCAGCTCAGGTGTGGCGCATCTGGGAGCGGCCGACGATCGTGAGGCGCTGCTGCTGGTTCGCAGGGTGCTCGCGTATCTGCCGGCCAACACCGCAACGGCGCAGCCCCCCTCGTCGTCGCGGCCGCTCACGCAGATCATTCCGGTGAACCAGCGCGAGCCCTATGACATGACCCAGGTGCTCGACGCCATCTTCGACGCCGGCTCCGTGCTCGAGGTGCAGGACCGCTTCGGCACGTCGTTGGTCACGGCCTTTGCCCGTCTTGCCGGCGTCGCCGTCGCCGTCGTGGCCAACCAACCGATGGTGCGCGGCGGGGCGCTCGACGCAGATGCTGCTGCCAAGGCGGCGCGGTTCATCGACCTCGCTGCAGCACATGGTCTGGCGTTGATCCTGCTCGCCGACAATCCCGGGGTGATCCCCGGTGCAGCCGCCGAGCGGGCGGGCGCATTGCGGGTGGCGGCGCGTATGTTCGTTGCCCAGCACCGTCACCCCGGTCCGAAGCTGCACGTAACGCTGCGCAAGGCGTATGGGTTCGGTAGCTCGATGATGGGTCAGAACCCCTACGACGGGCAGACGGTCACGCTCGCGCTGCCCGACGCAACGGTGGGAGCGATGCCGGCGCGCGGCGGAGCCGATGCGATCGCCGCCGACGACCCGACCCGCCAACGCCTGGCCGATCTCGAACAGGGCGGGCCGTGGCGGCAGGCCGACACGATGAGCTACGACGAGGTCGTCCATCCGCACGACCTCCGCCAGGCTTTGATCGATTCGCTGCGGCTGGGGTCAGCGCGTGGTGCGCGCCCTACCCCGCACCGGGCGAACCTGCGTCCGTGACCATCTCCCGACGTCCCGCCGCTGTCCTGGTCTCGGCGGTGGCTGCGGCGATGTGGCTGTTGGTGGTGCGCCGGTTGTTCGTGAAGCCGCTGCGTCACGTACCGGTTGCTGCGGGGTCAGTGTGACGCGTTGAGGAACGCCGGTGCCTCGCCGCCGCCATGGGCGAGCACATTGGCGCCGGTGACGTAGCTGGCCAGTGGCGAGGCCAGATAGAGGCACAGGTCGCCGATCTCGCTCGGTTGGGCCAGACGCCCGAGAGGCACCGTGGCGCCGACCGCAGCGATGCCGGCCTCGTCGCCGTAAAACAGGTGGGCCTGTTCGGTACGGATCATGCCGGCGCTGATGCTGTTGACGCGCACCTTCGGCGCCCATTCCAGTGCAGCGGTGGTGGTGTAGTTGTTGAGTCCGGCCTTGGCAGCGCCGTAGGCCGCGGTCATGGGCGACGGGCGTGAGGCGCAGACGCTGGAGATGTTGACAATGCAACCACCTTCGGCTTGCTGCTGCATGTGCTGGTTGGCCTGCTGGCTGCAATAGATGGCGGCGAGCAGGTTGAGTTGCACCAATCGTTCGGTGATACGCGGGGCGACGGTAGAGGTGTCTACCGGTGGTGAGCCTCCTGCGTTGTTGATGAGCACGTCGAGGCGGCCGTTGGCGGCCACGACGGCATCGATCATCGCAAACGCGGCTTCGCCGTCGCGTAGATCTGCCGGGACGAACTGCCAACCGTCGGGGAGGGCTTCGGCGGGCCGGCGGGCGCAGACCACGATGGTGGCCCCCGCATCGGCGAAGCGCTGGGCGATGCCCCGGCCGACACCCTTGGTGGCTCCGGTGACGAGCACCACCTTGCCTGCGTAGTCGATCGTGACGGCCATCTGATCAGCGTAGTCATTCGAATCTGCTGCTCCAGCAGGTAGCAACTAGTGTCGACCGGATGGGGATTACCACGAACGTCGACGAGCTCGGCATTGTCGAGATCGTGGTCGACTGTCCACCGGTCAACGCACTCACGGTGGCGGGTTGGTTCGAACTTGCCGATCACGTCACGGCGGCGGGTCGCGATGCCAACACACGCGTCGTTGTGCTGCGGTCTGAGGGACGTGGCTTCAACGCCGGCGTCGACATCAAGGAGATGCAGAACACCACGGGCTTCGATGCGCTCATCGGGGCGAACAAGGGCTGTTTCGCAGCGTTCGCTGCAGTGTACGACTGCGCTGTTCCGGTGATTGCTGCGGTCAACGGCTTCTGCGTGGGTGGGGGCATCGGGCTGGTCGGCAACGCCGACATCATCATCGCCAGCGATGACGCCACCTTCGGTCTTCCCGAGGTGGACCGGGGCGCGCTGGGCGCCGCAACCCACCTCAGCCGTCTGGTGCCCCAACACAAGATGCGTGCAATGGTCTACACGGCGGCCACCGCCACCGCAGCCGAGTTGCACCACTACGGCAGCGTGCTGCAGGTGGTGCCGCGGGCCCAACTACGCGAAGCCGCCATGGTCGTGGCACGGTCGATCGCGGCGAAGTCGCCCACCGTCATGCGCGCCGCCAAGGAATGCCTCAACGGCATCGACCTGTGGGACGTGAAGCGCAGCTACCGCTTCGAACAGGGCTTCACCTTCGAGCTGAACCTGTCGGGCGTCGCCGACGAACTCCGCGATGACTTTGCCGGAACCGATAAGTCGCGCGGCACATCACCTGGAGAAACAGCCACATGAGCCCAACAACAATGAGCCCAATAACGATGAGCCCCCCGCAGTGAGTAGGGACAAACGAACCACCGAGGACGATGCCATCGCATCGCTGTCCGACGGCATGACCATCGGCATCGGTGGCTGGGGAAGCCGGCGCAAGCCAATGAGCCTGGTGCGCGCCCTGCTGCGGTCGCCGCTGAAGGATCTCACCATCGTCTCCTATGGCGGACCCGATGTCGGCCTGTTGGCTGCGGCCGGCAAGATCCGCCGCATCGTCTACGGGTTCGTGTCGCTTGATTCCATCCCGCTCGAGCCGCACTGGCGGGCGGCGCGTCAGGCCGGAACCATTGCAGAGCCCGTCGAGTACGACGAGGGCATGTTGCAGTGGGCGCTGTACGCGGGTTCGCTCCGGTTGCCGTTCCTGCCGACGCGTGCCGGCCTGGGTTCGGGGGTCATGGACGTGAACGCGTCGCTGCGCACCGTCCGTTCGCCGTACGCCGATGGTGAGGAACTGCTCGCCGTGCCGGCCATTCGGCTCGATGCCGCGTTCGTGCACCTGAACCGCAGCGACGCCAGCGGCAACGCACAGTTCCTGGGGCCTGACATCTACTTCGACGACCTGTTCTTGTCGGCATGCGACCCTGGCCACCGCTATCTCAGCTGCGAACGCATCGTGCCCACCGAGGACCTGCTGAAGGAGGGCACGTTCCATACGCTGCGAATCAACCGCAGCATGGTGGATGGCGTCATCGAGGCGCCCAACGGCGCCCACTTCACCACGTGCGAACCCGACTACGGCCGCGACGAGGCGTTCCAGAAGGCGTATGTCGCAGCGGCCGGTAACCCCGACGACTGGCGCTCGTTCAGCGAACGATTCTTGCAGGGCAGCGAGGCCCAGTATCAGTCGGCAGTGGCCGAATGGAGGGCACAGTCATGAGCGCACTCGCCGACATCGTGGTCATCGCTGCCGCCGAGGCCTTCCGCGGCGATGGGGAGATCTTCGCCAGCGGCATGGGCACCATCCCCATGCTCGGTGCCCGCACAGCGCGCAGCACCTTCGAGCCCGATCTGCTCGTCAGCGATGGCGAGGCTTTCTACATCGGCAACGAGTTGCCGATCGGCGGCACCGACAAGCTCGTCGAGGGTTGGATTCCGTTCCGCAGTGTCTTCGACACCCTGTGGGGCGGGCGACGCCACGTGATGATGGGGGCCAGCCAGATCGATCGGTTCGGCAACACCAACATCGCCAATATCGGACCCTGGGCGCACCCCAAGGCGCAGCTGCTAGGAGTTCGCGGTGGCCCGGGCAACACCATCAACCATGCAACGAGCTTCTTCATCCCCAAGCACAACACCAACGTGTTCGTGAACACCGTCGACATGGTGAGCGGCCTCGGCTACGACCGCGCTGGGCAGCTGTCGGAATTTGTGCAGCGCAATCACCGGCTACCGCGGGTCATCACCAATCTGGCCGTACTCGATTTCAATTCGGCCGATCATTCCATGCGCTTGGTGAGTACACACCCCGGTGTGTCTGCAGCCGATGTGCAGGCGGCGACCAGCTTCGAGCTGGTGATCGGTGACGATGTGGCCGAGACACGTAGCCCCACCGACGACGAACAGGCGGTCATCGATCGCCTCGACCCGCGTGGGCTGCGGCACCGCGAGGTGTCGTGATGCATGCCCGGTTGCACACCGGTCTGTGCGATCTCGTCGGCATTCAGTATCCCATCGTGCAGACGGGTATGGGTTGGGTAGCAGGTCCGCGCCTCACCAGCGCCACGGCGAATGCCGGTGGTCTGGGCATTCTTGCCAGCGCCACGATGGACTTTGCCGAACTGACTGCGGCGGTTGCCGAGGTGAAGTCGCGTACAGCGAAGCCGTTCGGAGTGAACCTGCGCGCCGACTCTGCCGATGTGGGCGACCGGGTGAAGCTGCTCATCGACCAACAGGTGCGAGTGGCCAGCTTCGCTCAGGCGCCGAAGGAGGCGCTGATCTCGCAGTTGCACGACGGTGGGGTACTCGTGGTGCCGTCCATCGGGGCCAAGCGCCATGCCGAGAAGGTGCTGCAGTGGGGCGTCGATGCCGTGCTGGTGCAGGGCGGTGAGGGCGGTGGCCATACCGGCTCGGTGCCCACCACCATCTTGTTGCCGCAGGTGGTCGACGCAGTGGCCGGCCGTGTGCCGGTCATTGCTGCGGGTGGCTTCTTCGACGGTCGCGGTCTGGTGGCAGCGCTGGCATATGGCGCCGATGGCATCGCGATGGGCACTCGTTTCCTGCTCACCAGCGACTCCGCCGTGCCACAGTCCGTGAAGGACTACTACCTCGGCAAGACGGTCACCGACACCACCGTCAGCAAGCAGGTCGATGGCGTGCCGCACCGCGTGCTCAACACCGATCTCGTGAACGAACTCGAGAGTGGGCGGGGCAAGCTGTTGGCGCTGCCGAGAGCTGCGATGAACGCGTTGAAGTTCCGCAACATGACCCATGTGACCCTGCGCTCGATGTTGTCGGAGGGTCGCGCGATGCGCAAGAGCCAGGATCTGTCGTGGACCCAGGTGATCATGGCCGCCAACACGCCGATGCTGCTGAAGGCGGCGCTCGTGGATGGCAACGTGGACAGTGGCGTGATGGCCAGTGGTCAGGTGGTGGGCGTCATCGACGATCTGCCGTCGTGTGCCGAGCTCATCGAGCGCATCATCGCCCAGGCCGATGCCGTGCTCAGGGGGTTGGGTGCCTGATGGCCGCCACGGTGCTGCATGGTGAGGACGGTCTGCGCTCCGCTGTCGATGCGCATCTCGGCTACAGCGATTGGCTCGAGGTGGATGCTGCCCGCATCGCTCTGTTCGCTCAGGCCACCGGCGACATCGATGCCACGTACCTGTCGATCAGCCTGTCGAACATGTTCCTGCCCCAGATCGTCGAGGTGCGGGGTTTCTCGATGGGTATCAACTACGGCACCGAGACCGTGCGCTTCCCAACGCCGCTGGTGGCGGGAACAGCCCTCCGTGGGGGTGCGTCACTGGAAGAACTGACCGAGGTGCGCGGCGGTGTCCAGACCCGCATGCTGATCACCATCGAGAGCCGCGATGCCGAGGGGCTGGCAGGCAAGCCGGTGTGCATCATCGAATCGATTTCGCGCTGGCTGCACTAGCCAGCACGGTGCCCGTGGGTCCAAAGGGGGAGTTGTCATGAGTGTGATGCAGATGTTCCGAGTGGACGGCCAGACTGCCTTCGTGAATGGTGCCGGTCGCGGTATCGGCGCAGCATGTGCGTTGGCGCTCGCCGAAGCCGGTGCCGACGTCGCCATCCGGGCGCGCACGCTCGAACAGCTCGAGGAGGTCGCCGACGGTGTTCGTTCCCTCGGGCGTCGCGTCCTGGTGCTGCAGGCCACCGACGAGCCGGGCGACGACGTGGCTGCGCTTGACCGTGCGGTTTCCGAGTTCGGTTCGCTCGGCATTCTGGTGAACGTGGTGGGCGGCGCGATGCCCGGGCCGTTCCTGAAGGGCAGCGACCGCAAACTCAACGAGGCGTTCGACTTCAACGTCACCCTGCCCGTGCGGATGTGCCGTGCTGTCGTGCCGCACATGTTGGCCGCCGGGGGAGGCTCGATCGTCAACATCACCTCCGCTGTCGGGCATCTGGTGTCGCGCGGGTTCAGCACCTACGGCACGGTGAAGGCGGCACTCGATCACGCCACCCGCTTGATGGCCGCAGACCTGTCGCCGCGCATCCGGGTGAACGGCGTTGCCCCGGGGGCGATCCACACCGACTCGCTCGAGGTCATCATGCGTAACCCGGAGGTCCGCGAGGCAATCGAGTCTGCAACGCCAATGCGTCGACTCGGCGTTGCCGACGACATCGCTGCGGCTGTGCTGTATCTGTGCAGCCCGGCGAGCAGCTATGTGACCGGCCAGATCCTGGATGTGGATGGTGGTGTCCGGGTGCCCAACTTCCAGATGCCCTTCGCTGACCTGTGAGCGGCCGCGCCGCTGCCGCTGTCGTAGAGCCGACGTCCGGGCGCGGTTCGCTGAACATCTTCCGCCACCGCGACTTCGCACTGTTCTTCGGCGCGGCATCCGTCTCGAACGGCGGCAGCTGGATGCAGTTGGTCGCAGTGCAGGCGCTGATGTACGACCTGACCCACCGCGGTAGTTGGTTGGGGTTGTCCACCGTGGTCAGCCTCGTTCCCGCCGTCTTGCTGACCCCGTACGCCGGGGTGCTCGCCGATCGGGTGTCGCGCCAACGGATCCTGCAGATCACCCAGTCCGTGCAGATGTGCACCGCCTGCTGTCTGTGGGGTCTCTATGCGAGCCACAGCATCACGCCGTGGTGGATCATCGCGCTCGGTTTCGTGAACGGGGTCTCCACCGGGTTCCAGACCAGCGCGTGGCAATCGTTCGTGCCGCTCCTGGTGCCGGCCGACGAGATGTTGCAGGCGGTGCGGCTGAACAGCGTGCAGTTCACCCTGGCCCGGGCGGTCGGTCCGGCCCTCGGCGGTCTGGTGGTCCGCTTCGGTGGCATCGGCGCAGCGATCCTGTGCAACGCGGTCACCTACCTGTTGGTCATCGCTGCCCTGTTCGTGGTGCACCCCCGGCTCACGGCAATGAGCTCGCGGGCGCAGGGACTCATGGCCGGTCTCGTGCAGGGGGCGCGCTACATGTGGCAGCGCCGGCCGCTCCGGCTTGCGGTGCTGCTGGCGCTCGCAGCATCCACGTTCGGCCAGTCGTTGCAGTACGTGGCCTCGGCGTTGTCGGAGCGGTTGTTCAACCACTCCAGCAAGGGCAACGCCGGGTTGCTGACAGCGCTCGGTGTCGGTGCGCTGTTGAGTTCGGTCCTCACGGTGCGGATGGGTGATCGCCTACGGCGTTCCTCACAGGGCCTCGTTTCCATTGTGTTGTTCATCGCCTCGATCGCGCTGCTGGCGTCGACACATTCGTACCAGCTCGGGCAGGTCGCCTATTTCGTGGCGGGTGTGGCCCATCTGCAGATGGCCGTGGCGCTGAATACCCTGATCCAGGGCACGGTGCCCGACGAGTACCGGGGGCGGGCGATGAGCTTCTATCTGCTCGGTATTCTCGCCGGCATTCCCCTCGGGTCACAGCTGCTCGGGTCGCTGGGCGACGCCATCGGCTTCCGGCGCACGCTGCTGCTCGACGCGTCCGCCTTCGCCCTCGTGCTCGCTGCATTGCTGGTGTCGGGCTGGTGGCGCGATCTCGACGCCACGCCAGCGCAGATCGCCGACGCATCGCCGATGGCGGCTTCGGCCTAGTCGAGGTACTCGACCCCGGTGAGTTCCTCGGATTCCAGCCACAGGCGCGTCGCCACATCGGCGCGATGGCTGTACGCGTTGGAGTGCACCTTCACCGGATAGCCGCGCGTCTGCGTGAGGCCGTCGGGCCCGTAGTAGTCGCCGCCCTGCACAGTGGGGTCTGTGGCAGCGCGCAGTGTGGGGAGCGCACCCATTGCCGCGGGCTGCATCACCAACTTGGCCACCGGCTGGCTGATCTTCATCAGTGTGCCGGCGTCGCGGGCGAGTTCGGTGTTGGAGCCGCCGGGGTGGCATGCCGCTGCGATGGTGCCCTGACCCGCTGCCTCGAGGCGTCGTTGCAGCTCGTAGATGAACAACAGATTGGACACCTTGGTCATGCCGTAGCGGGCCCAACGGCGGTAGTGGCGCTCGGCGGCGAGATCGTCGAAGTCGATGCGCCCCATCCGGTGGCCCTGGCTGCTGACGCTGACCACGCGGGCCCCTGGCGTTGCGTTGAGTCGATCGATCAACAGGCCGGTGAGGGCGAAATGGCCGAGGTGGTTGGTGCCGAACTGCATCTCGAACCCATCGGCGGTCGTTCGCTTCGGGAGGGCCATGACGCCGGCGTTGTTGATGAGCAGGTCGAGTCGGCTCTCACGGTTCACGACGGCAGCAGCATCGCGGACCGACGACAGATCGGCCAGATCGAGCGGCACCACGGCGATGTCGGCGTCGGGGGCGCTGGTGCGGATGCGGTCGAGCGCCGCAGCGGCCTTGTCGGCGTTGCGGCACCCCAGCAGGACGCGGGCGCCGTGCTCGGCAAGCGCGCGTGCTGCCTCGAAGCCGATCCCGGTGTTGGCGCCGGTGATGAACACCGTGCGGCCTGCCTGGTTGGGGATGTCTGCTTCGGTCCAGTTCGTACGGCTCATTTTCCGATTCTGGCAGCCCGCCTCGGTGCACCGCACATCGTGGCAGCAACCGGTGAACGCCCGGGTACTAGATTGAAGAACCGGAATGGTGACTCGTGCGGGAGGGCAGGTTGTGGACAGTTCTGCCCCGGAACACATCGCTGGCCTCGACGGCCTACGCGGTCTCGCCGTGTCTGTTGTGGTGGTCTTCCACTTCTGGCCATCGGTGCTGCCCGGCGGTTTCATCGGTGTGTCGCTGTTCTTCGCCTTGTCGGGCTATCTGATCACCTCGACCGTGCTGCGCGAGCGCGATCGCACCGGTGGGTTCTCGATCGGCAAGTTCTATGTTCGGCGTATCCGCCGCTTGTTGCCGGCATCGCTGCTCACGGTCGCCGGCGTCATTGTGTTCTGGCGTGCCATGGGTTGGTTCACGGTGTCGGCCGCGCATGAGTCGGTTACCGCCGTGGCGCAGGTGGCCAACTGGGGGCAGTTGTTCGGCGGACACGCATACGGACAGGATGCCGATGCCTCGCCGTTGCTGCACTTCTGGTCGTTGGCGATCGAGGAGCAGTTCTACTGGGTGTTCCCGCTGCTGGCCGCCGTGTTCGCGTCGCGGCGCAACTTCGGGCTGGCGCTGTGGGCATTGTTCGGCGCCAGTATCGCGGTGACCGCGCTGAACGCAGGCAATGCCGTTGTGGTCTACTACAGCACCTTCACGCGCGCCGGCGAGGTCCTGGCTGGCGCCGTGGCGGCCGTTGCCCTGCACCGTCGCTCGGTGTCGGCGGGCGCAACGCGCTTCGCCGGGGTCGTCGGGGCCTGCGGAGCCATCGCCCTGATCCTGGTTTCGCGGCTCACCTCGCTGGATACCACGGTCTACAGCCGTGGCGGGTTGTTGGCCGTGGGCGTCCTCTCAGCCGTCACCGTGGCGGCGGTGTCCAGGGCGCGGGCCGTGTCGCGTCTGCTCGATGTGGCCCCGATGGCCTGGCTCGGCACGCGCTCGTACGGCATCTACCTGTTCCACTGGCCCATCGTGGTGGCATTGCGTGAGCTGAAGGTTGGTGCTGCGGGCCTGATCGCTGTGCCGCTGACGCTGGCGCTCACGGTGGTGTCGTTCCACTTCCTCGAGATGCCGATCCGCCAACGCAGAGTCGTGGTGCGCCGACCGTCGCTGGTGGCCATCGGTGCCCTGGCCGGTGTGCTGCTGGCCGCTTCGGCCGTGCCCGCTGCGGGCGCAGCGCCATCATCATCGATCGACTTCGTGCGCGCCCAGCAATTGGCCGCCGCCAACGGCCCTGGTGCTGCCGTCACCACCACGACCCCGTCGTTGGCTGGCCGGCCGTCCTCGGCCCCTGACGACACCTTGGCGCCACCGACCACCGTGTCGACGGCCATCGTGACGACTACCAGCGTTCCGGCGCCGGCGCCGGTGCGGGTCGCGATCTTCGGCGACTCCAAGGCGTTGGTGCTGGCGCTCGCGGCCGGGTCGTACGCGATGCCAGACCTGCAGTTCGAGTCGGGCTGGCTCGACATGGGTTGCCCGGTGGGACGGGGCGGTCGGCTGCGCATTTCGGCGCGCGAAGGCAGGGGTTCCGATGTCACCGCCAAGTGCGACTGGACGCAACGGTTTCCTGACTCGTTGGCAACTTCGGGGCCTCTCGATGTGGCCGTGGCGTATTTCGGCACGTGGGACGTGGTGCAGCGCAACATCGCCAGCCTGGGCGGCTGGCGGACACTCGACGATGCCGACTACCAGGCCTGGCTGTATCAGGAGCTGCTTGCCGCAACGGACTCGCTGCACGCCAGCGGGGCGCGCGTGGTGGCCTGGGCCACGGTGACGCCAAACCCGAAGTATGGCCACGTTGACCGGTTCGATGTCTACAACTCGTTGCTGCAGCGGCTCGCCATCGACCGGCCGGGCGTAGCGGCAGTCATCGACCTCGCCGGTTGGTTCGCTGCCCAGCCAGACGTCAAGACGCTGCTGCCCGACCAGGTGCACACCACCTACGAGCCAGCCGGCGGTACCGGCCGGCTGGTGTACCAACGCTTCCTCGGGCCCGAACTCATCCGTCTGGGGCGCGCCAACT
>CAFBLP010000031.1_pt1 | contig 30724 bp, 32 predicted proteins | sample 7268181 | NCBI WGS metagenome assembly CAFBLP01 (sample SAMEA6814034, study PRJEB35770) | freshwater metagenome | biome: Freshwater; feature: Freshwater reservoir; material: water | place: Czech Republic | collected 2017-05-23 | depth 30m m | reverse complement strand
GCGAAGAAGGCAGCTCCTGCCAAGAAGGCAGCTCCTGCCAAGAAGGCAGCTCCTGCCAAGAAGGCAGCTCCTGCCAAGAAGGCAGCTCCTGCCAAGAAGAAGTAATCCATCAACCATCCGGTTCTGGAGCGCATTGAGCGGGGGGCTTCGGCCTCCCGTTCGTGCTTTTTCGCACCGGAGAGCTGTTGATCAGTCGTGTGGTAGGTGATCGAGCAGACCACGACGAGACCCGGTCACTGGTGTCCGCCGTCGCCGCCGTCGCCGAGGACGTCGCCGCCGAGGACGTCGCCGCCGAGGGTCTAGAGGCCGAGTTCGTCGGCCACCGCCGGGAGGCGATCGCGGAAGGCGAAAGCGAGCCGGCCGATGTCGTTGAAGTCTTCGGCCGTGATACCGCTCAACTCGCCGAACAGCGTGTAGCCGGCCAGCGTCGTGGTGATGAACAGCATCCAGATACGCGCAGCGTGTTCGCTGACCGGGTTTGCGGAATGAAATTGCTCGACGAGGTGATGCATCGTCTGCTGCTGGGCAAGACTTTCCTGGTTGGGGTCGTAGCCCTCGCCGATCATCCACGCAAGCAGTCGGTTTCGCAACACGACGTCCGGGTCTAAGAAGATTGCCAGGTTGCCGATCTGACCGGTGCGCGCAAGGGCACCGTGCACGAGGCGCTCGCAACATGCTCGGAGCAGTTGGTGCACCGTCCCAAAGTTACGCACGATGACGCTCACGTTCAGGCCGGTCGCCGCCGAGATTCGACGGGTCGTCACCTCGTCGAACGGGTGAGCCCGCAGCAGAGTGATCGTCGCCTCGATGAGCAGTTCTCGAGCCTGTTCGCCCCGGACCTGTGGCCGCCTGGGTCGGGTTGGTACTCCGCTGCTCTTGGTGTGCTCAGCCATCGGCTCATGAGTCGTCACGGGTCCGTGTCCTCCTGAGTAGCGGCGCCAACCGAACAGTAGTCCCTGCTCAGGGCCACTCTTGGCCCTCGTGAGCCAAGTGTCCGCAACCGGTGGCGGGGCGGGCGGAACTGTGCACTCATTGCACTCAATGTATGCATATACTCAGCGATTGCATTAATGTGCACTGTTAGTACAGAGGGCGTTGCGTGCGCCGGTCGCAGACGAAACACCACAACGCCCGAGGGCACGAGAAGACAAGGAACCACAGTGAGTGATCAAGGACGAAATCAGAACGAGGCGCCCGGCGCTGCGGGGGCCAGTTCGCGCCGCAAGGCAAAGCGACGGAAGAACCTGATCATTGGATCCGTGGCTGGTGTTGTCGTTGCTGTGGTCGCGATTCTGGCGGCGACGGGCGGCGGCCGGTCGGGAACGTTCACTGATTATTCGGGAACCTGCGCTCCGTCGACATCAAGCAGTACAGCGGGCCCGACCACGACCGCATCATCGACTAGCTCTGCTCTCAACAAGATCACGGGTGCTGGTGCTGCCGCTCTGAATAAGGCGTTGCTTGGTACGAACCTGATTCCGACAGGCGACTTCTCGTTCGCGCCTGGTTTTGTTGTCAACTCGATGGTCGTCAACAGCACGTCCGCCCCCTACTCGGGGACCGCGCTCGTGACCGTTGGTGGGAAGATGCCATTGAGCATGACGATGTCGGTCACGGACTGCAAGAACTTCACGCTCAACGTGGCAACCAACGCAACCAACAACTTGCCGCCGACGCAGGTCACCGGGGGAATCTTCGTCGAGCCAAGCACGTTTGCGGGCTCGATCACTGCGGTAAACGGCGCCGCCACGTGGGCGCTGACTGGAGCGTCGAAGACCTATGCGCTCGCCACTGGCGCTGCGTTGACCTTCACGCCCACCATCTCGAACTCCTGCCCGGCTGGTTTGACCTGTCCGGCTGGAGACACGACTACCGCGTATCTTTCGACGAACGGGACGCTCGCTGTCACCGGACTGCCGAGCCTCAACGTCATCGGCGCTGTACGGCTTGATGGTGGCTGGGCGTTGCTCCAGACAACGACTTCGAACCCGACGGCGCTGAGCTTCTCGGTCGGAACCAGCAGCATCGCGATCAGCAGCCCCACGCTCACGATCTGGAAGACCGCTAGCCACCAGAGCAACCCGAACTCGTCGAGTAGCACACTGGTGATGCCCGACCTCTCGAGCATCACTAACGGCTTGAATGTCGAGTTCTGTGGCACGTTCCAGATTTCTACGCCGATCACCGGTGATCAGCAGACGGGCGGTTGCGTCGAGTGGTCGCCGCAGGGCATCGTTCTCGCCCAGACCAAGAACCTCAATGCGGTGAGCACGACTGCCAACGCGGGCGCAACGGTGAACACCAATGTGAAGGGTGTGGCCTGGACCAACCTCCCCAGCTCGTTCACGGGCAAGGGTGGCATCGCAACGGTGTCGTTCAGCGGCGTACCCACGCCTACCTTCCCGAGCACCATCTCGATGGGTGGCGTCAGCACGCTCCCGGGTGTTGTGATGTCCGCGCTCGGTAAGCCGTCGGTTCCGTTCGACTTCAACATCAGCGGACAGTTCTCGGCATCGGGTTTCACGGTGACCGGTTCGGTTCCGGTGAACCTCACCATCAGCAACAAGCCACCGCTCGCGATCGACGTCAAGTCGCTCGATGGCACCATCGCGTGGAGCACATCGGGTGGTGGCAGTCTTGCGATTGGTACACAGTCACAGTTGACGCTCGGGTACAGCCCGAACACCTCTACGGCCACATCGAGCGTGGCGCTTCAGATCTCGCCCACCGGTATCTCGCTGACCCTGACTGCTTTGGGCACGCCGGTGGCGGGCGACACCGCCGACGGGCTGACGCCGGCCACGCGGCTCGCCTACCCCAGCCAGGCGCGGTACTTGGCCACGAAGTGGATGGGCATTGACGGGCTCAACCTGTGGAGCCTCACCGGCAGCATCGGCTGGGGTAGCGACGGACTTCCGACGCTGACGTACTCGACGAGCACGTACATCAACCCCAACGGGGTGACCACGAAGCCGTTCATCAAGTGCGGTACCAGTACCTGTGGTGATGCCGATTGGATGGTCAGCAGCGTCATCGTCGGAGCCGGCGTTGGTAACACTTGCTTCGCGTATACCTTCGATGGAACCAGCACGAGCGGGGGCGCCACCACGCTGAGCCTCAACGGTGGCGTGATCAAGACCTCGAAGTTCGCGTTGGGTGCGTCGGCTTCAGGCTGCATAGTCAATGGGATCACCCTGCCCGCCGGCTTCGCGGGCCTCAAGTTCTCAACAACCATCGGGTCGACGATTCTCGACCTGACGCTCAGCTACTCGGCAACTACCGGGTTCTGTTACTCCCAGAACATCGGAAACCTGAATCTCGGCGGGATTGTCTACAACGCTGTGTACCTCAGCGTGTCGATGGTTCCGACGGGGACGAGCGCTACGTGCGGCACGAATGCCAAGGGAGTCGCTATCACCAACAGCGGTGGCACGACGACGAGCTTCTATGCCAACTGGAACGTTCCGAGCCTCACCGGCTCGGATGCGGCCCATGCGATGACGGTCGACGCCACGATGAGCGTCAGCGCCACCGGCGGCCTCTTGGCGTCGTTGAGCGCAAAACTTCCGACGCTCAAGGGAAGCTACACCGACTGGAAGTTCACGGACGTGAGTTTCAGCACCACTCTTGCCGTTCCCACTGATCCTGCCGCCTGCGGTTCCATCGACACCACCGCCGCCGGCACGTTCTTTATGAAGTCCAATACGTACAAGCTGAATACGTTCGCGCTGAAAATCGACTGTCACGGCCTGCAGAAGTTCGTCTTCGATATGTACTTCACCCATAACGTCAAATATGTAAACAGGACCGCCTCGATGTACTTTGCGTACAACAGCGCAAACTCGACGATGAATGGGACGCTGAAGTACGACAACGGCGGAGGCAGTTGGAAGATCGGCAATAATGCCGGGACGTATTCGCTGGATATGACACTGTCGTTTACGTCGGACTGGGGCGCTACGACGCCGACCGGCTCATTCAACCTCTACTTCCAAGGGGTTGGCAGCGGACAGGTAGTTGGTCTCGACTACTACGTCGAGGGCACCGGGACGGTGTCTCTGAGCTGGGGCTCTGGCGCAGTGGACTTTGGCGGCTCGGCATCCGTGGGTGTTCGCTTTACGACACAGAGTTGCAAGAGCTGCACGACTGGTACTCAGTATTTCTCCACAGGTCAGGTCTAGACCCAGAAGCTTTGCGGACAATGGGGGTCGGCGCGAAGGCGCCGGCCCCCTTTCCCTTTCCGGAGCGGACCGGCGGGCTGTTGCTCAAGCGTGTGTCTAGATCAGTCGTGTGCCGAGGTGAGCCCAAGCGCCACCGGTACGTCTTCGTAGTCCACGGTCCACAGCCTGGTGGCGTCGCCGGGAACCGCGCCGTAGCAGCGCCATCCGAGCAGGCGCTGGGCGCGCTCGGGAAGCCGTGATGCCGCTGCCCAGTCGGTGCCGAGTGGGCTCGCTTCCTCCGGTGTGAGCCAACCGAGTACGTAGGACAGGTGCAGCCCGAAGCGCCACTGATCGGTGGTGAGATTGGCGCCGGCACCGTGGATGGCGCGACCGGTGTAGATCATGCCGCTACCAGCCGCCATCTCGGCTGCGACGGTGGCACTGGCTGAAGGTCGCACGGTGTAGTCGTCCCACCGGTGGCTGCCCGGCACGACGCGGGTCGCGCCCAGTTCGGTGGTGAAGTCGGTGATGGCGAACATGCAGCTGATCGTGACGTCGAAGCCGCCCGGTTGGTTCAGCGGGCGCCAGTTGTCTGCGTCGCGATGCAGCCCCTGCGCGGCCTCGCCCGGGCCGACGATCATCATCTGGCCTGTGTTCATCCAGTAGTCGCTGCAGTGCGGCAACAACAACGTGTCGGCAACAGCGAGCAACGTGGGGTGCAGCAGGATCTCGGTGAATGCCGCGCTGCGCGACGCCAAACGGGTGAACCGCTTCGTCGTGGCCCCCCAGAACTGCTGGACACCCTCGTCGGCGCTCTGCGTGCCGTGGTCGAAGGTGGCCGCGGCCCGTTCCATGTCGCTGCGGAAGCGGGCAACGAGATCGGGGGCGAGTAGTTGATCGACGATCACCGCGCCATCGGTGTCGAGCGCGCCGAGCAACGACGAGAGCGGTGCATCGTTGCTGATGTGTTGGAGCGAGTTCATGGGAGCCAGCTGTTCATGGTTGCCTCGTCAGAGGTCGGTGATGGACTTGAAGATCTCGGCGGCACCGACGCCATGCGCAGCGCCGAGTCCCTCGAGGCGATCGGTGATGCGCCGCCGGAACGCCTGGAGCTGGTCTTCGGAGGTTGCCTTCATCGTGCTCTGAAACTGCGATGTGTGCGCTTCGAGCGCGTGCAGCTTGGTGCCGATGAAACCGGTGACATCTTCGAAGTGATCGGGCTGGTCGGCCTCCCACAACAACAGCGTGTGTGGCCGGTGGGCGGCGAGCCCGTGCTCGCGGAAGAAGTGCGGATCGCGTGCGGCCACCACGGCGTCGCAGGCGAGTAGTCCGGCGTGGCGGTGATCGGGGTGCAGCCGATAGCGCTTCCACGGATCGTGCCCCAGAACGATGTCGGGCTGGAGCAGGCGGATGCAGCGGGCGACCTGCCCGCGCAACGCCAGGGTGCTGTCGAGTTCGCCATCGACCTGCTCGAGGAACATCACCTGGCCACGGTTTGTACCGGCCAGACGCAACGCGGCGTCGCGTTGTTCCACCTGTCGGGCGGCGGCCAATGCCCTGGTGTCGGCATCGGGGTCCCAGGTTCCCTTCGAGCCGTCGGTGAGCACGACATGATGCACGGTGCAGCCATCGGCTGCCCACTTGGCCAGCGTGGCCCCGCAGCCGAACTCGACGTCGTCGGGATGCGCCCCGATGGCGAGAGCCGACCGGGGCGTCGCCAGGTTTGATGTCCAGTCAGGCGCGCCGCCGGCGAGCGACGATGCCGATGTCAGGGCCGGCTGGCCGGGTTCGTTTGCAGCCATGGGGGAAGTGCCTTTGCGATGATGGGATGGTCGAGGTCAGCGGGCGTGTCGATGTCGAGCGCGAGGTGGACGTCGCGATGCACCCGTACGGGAAGTCCGAGCGACAGTGCATGCACGAGGTGGCGCCGGAACGACTGTGACCCGTAGGCGGGCAGGAACCCCGCGCGTGTGGGCACGGCGATCACGTTGGTGCCGTCGTCGCAGGAATCGGGCACCAGCACGATGCCCCCGATCAGCACGATGTGCGCCAGGGGCGTGGGCGCCGGCAGGTCGCTGTGCGCCACGACGACGTGCTCGATACCGGCGCCGGCCAGCGTGGCGATGCCATCGAGCACCGCTGCGTTGAGGCCCATGCCGGGTCGCCACAGCACGGTCGCGCCGGCCGCCTCGGCCCATGCCGCAACGTCGTCATCGTCGCACGCAACGAACACCGGCAGTGGTGTGGCTGCGGCAACCACTCGGTCGGCGGTCCAGCGGGCCAGGCGGATACGGTCAGCGGGAGCCAGCACGTTGGCGAGTCGCGCCTTCGCCTGCCGGAAGTCCTTGACAGGAATGAGCACCGCTGCGTCCACAACGACACAGGCTACGGGAGCAGCACTGGTGTCGCGCCCACGCCGTGAGGGGCGGCGGGTGCGTCAGCGGGAAATGACGACCGACACCAGCACCGACAGCGCTCCGACCGCCACCGGGGTGGCAATGCGCGACCACTTCGGGATGGTCTTCCATTTCGGGGCGAGCATGACCGAACCGCACAGGCCACCGGCGACCACACCGCCGAGGTGACCGCCGATGGCGATACCGGGGATGATGAACGTGAAGAACAGGTTGAGTATCAGCAGTCGACCGACGCCCGTTTGGAGAATGTTGATGCCCTGCTGATGCATGGAGATGGCCAGCGCCGCCATCAGCCCGAACACTGCGCCGGATGCGCCACCGCTGACGGTGATGTTGTTGCCGGTGAGCAGCACCACGCCCAACGAGCCGCCGAGCAGGCTGGCCATGTAGAGCAGCGCGAACTGGGTGCGACCAAGCGTGCGCTCGAGCAGCTGACCCAGTTGCCACAGGATGTACATGTTGAACGCGATGTGCAGGACACCGAAGTGGATGAAGCCACTGGTGACGAGCCGGTACCACTCGTGGGTCACGTTCAGGATGCCGCGGCTGAGGCCCAGATCGATCTGCTGCCGGGTGGGGTGGCTGCCGCCGGCGAGCGAGCTGGTGTCGGCTGCTGCCATCCAGAAGAAGATGACGACGTTGATGGCGATGATGGCCGACGTGATCAGCGCTGGCTGGCGGGCGTTGGCGTATTTCACGCGGGTCTTGATGTCGGGCTGGTCGGCCTTGCGGCAGTCGAGACAGTGCGAGCCCACCGTTGCCTGCACCAGGCAGTCACTGCAGGCTGGCTTGCCGCAGCGGGTGCAGCGCCGACCCGTCTCGCGCTCGGGGTGACGGTAACAGTGATCGATCGTTGGCGGGGGTGGCAGCGACATTGCTGACAGGGTACCGGCTGACCCACGGGGTATCGGCTCGCGTTGCGCGCAGTTTCAGGCCTCGTCGGTGAGCGGTTCGCTCATGTTCGCCAACCACCATCGGCGCAACGAGGCGAATGCATAGATGCCCGTGTCGTGGCCGTCGCTCCAGCTGATGGACAGCCCCCATGCGCCGGCGAAGGATGCATCCCGGATGGCGATCTCGCTCGATTGGCCGGGACGCGGCCACGCCACGTCGCCCCGCTCGCGGAATCCGCGGCAGGTTGCGCACGGGCAGTTGGCGCGCATGTCAGTGAGCGCGAAGGTGCACACCAGATCGTCGTCGAAGGTGAGCGCGATGCTGGTGCCGCGCTCGATGGTGACGTCGACGACCTGAGCTGGTGCTGGCGTCGGGTCAGTCATGGACGGGATCAGCCATGGAGGGCTCAGCCATTGAGGATGGTGTCCGCAACGACGGCGGTGATGATCAGGGTGACGATCAGACCATTGTAGGTGGTGTGTGCCCGCGTCGACTCCAGCGTGGCCTCTTGCTGCGAAAGGTGCCGCCGGTACGAACGCAGGTAGCTCGCCATGAAGTATGCGCCACCGATGCTGAGCGCCAGTGCCACGCCGATGGGAATGCCGATGAGCGCGTGCACCAGCCCGAACTGCACCACCTTGGCGGCTCGCCGGCGCGTGCTCCACTGCTCGGCACAGCGACGGAACATGCGCTCCTCGGCATAGGCGAACAGCGGTAGAGCCGGCACGAGCATGGCCATGAAGACAACGGGTATGAGCCACTCCCAGACCGTGCCCCCGGTGGAGGTGTTGGTACCGAACACCGGGTTGCCCTGTCCGCCCAGTGCGCTCCACCATCCCCAGTCGAGGCCGGGGATCTTCTCCAGTGCTGTTGCAGCGGCGATGACCATTGAAAGTACGAACGGCACGGGCCACACGTGTCGCCAACGGATGCCGCGCACGATCGACCGCACGAGCGTGCGCCCGTCGTTGGCCAATGATCGGCGCAGACCGGTGAACAACCGGGCGCCGATGAAGGCGAGCACAGCGAACGTGGTGAGCTGGTTCAGTGAGTCGCTCCACGAACCCGCGAGAAGTGCGCTGGCGGGTCCGTTCACACGCTGAGTGTAGAGGTGGGGGGCTGCCGGCTGCCGGCTGTGGGCTACGGGCGGCGGGTGCGGGTGGCGACGGCGAAGTCCTCGGCGGGGCACGGCTCGCCGAGCAGGTAACCCTGAGCCATGTCGCAGCCGAGCATCTTCAGCCGGTAGAGCTGGTCGGGCGATGTGACCCATTCGGCCACCACCGACATGTCGAGTGCGTGCGCCAACTGCACGATGGAACGCACGATGGGGTCGTCCTCGCCGGCCGCCCCGAGGGTGGAGGCGATGGAACCGTCGAGCTTGAGGATGTCGGCGCGGTAGTCGCGCAGCGCCGTGAGCGACGACACACCGGTGCCGAAGTTGTCGAGCGCAATGTTCACGCCGAAGCGGCGAAGGGTCTGCAGTGCGCGTGTCGTGGTGGGCTGATCCGCACTGAGGGTTTCTTCGCTGAAATCGAGCGTGAGCTGTTGGGGGAGCAGATCGAGTTCGTGAACGGTGGCGATGACCCGCTCGACAAACGCTCCCTCGGACATCTGACGGCCGCTCACGTTGACGTGCACGCTGAAGTTGCGCTCGACCAACTCGGCATCGAGCCAGGCGCGGGCGTCCTTGCACGCCTGGCGGATGACCCAGTCGCCCATCGGCACGATGGTTCCGCTCTCTTCGGCCAACGGCACGAAATCGCGGGGCATGAGCAGACCGCGCTGGGGGTGACGCCAACGCAACAACGCCTCGGCTCCGACCAAACGCCCGGTGTGGGTGGACACGATGGGTTGGTAGGCAAGACGCAGTTCGTCGGATGCCATTGCCTGTTCGAGCGCTGTCGAGAGCTGCTTGCGCTGGCGGGCATCAGGCATCATCTCGTCGGTGAACAACTCGCAGCGTGAGCGGCCGCGGCGCTTGGCGCTGTACATGGCAGTGTCGGCATGGCGCAGCAACGTGACGGCTTCGTCAGCGGGGGTTGTCTCGAGCGGGCTACGCGGGTTCGACAGAGCGACACCGATGCTGACGCTGAGGTCCACCTCGACACCGTTGAGCATGAGCCGGCCGCTGAGGCCGTGGCGGACACGATCGGCAAGCTCGAGTGCGACCTGCTCGTCGATTCCGCCCTCGCACATCACCACGAATTCATCGCCGCCGATACGGGCAATGATGTCGGCGGGGCGAGTCGCCGACGCAAGGCGACTGGCGACCGACGCCAGCAGCAGGTCGCCGACATCGTGCCCGGAGTTGTCGTTGACGTCCTTGAGCCGATCGAGATCGAGGAACAGCACTGCGACCTGTTGATGGTGATACCGGCCGCGGTCGAGTGCCTCGGCCAGCGTGCGCAGCATCAGCGTGCGGTTGGGCAGCCCGGTGAGCGCGTCGTGCGTGGCCTGATGGGCCAACTCGGCCTGCAGCTGCTTGCTGGTGGTGACGTCACGTATCTGCGATGCCCAGAACTCGATGGCGCCATCGGCCGCTCGCTGCACGTAGACGGTGACATTGAGCGTGCGGGTGAGGCCGTCGGGGCCGCGGAACACGACCTCGCCGTTCCAATCCCCGCTGCGCGGGGTGTCCAGCACCTGACGCGGGATCTGGTCGCGCAGCGTCTGCAGCAGACCGCGCATGGTTGGTTCGCGAACCAGGTCGATGGCGTCGTCGACACCGAACAGCGCCCGCGCTGCATCGTTGGCGTAGGTGGGCGAGCCGTGGCGGTCGATGATGAGCACTGCATCGGGGCTCACGCCGAGCAGGCCGGTGAGGCGCTCGCTGAGCTGACGCTGGTGCTGTTCCTCGGTGATGTCGGTGACGCAGCCCGAGAAGCCCAGCTGTTGGTCGAACACGTCGCGGCGCGGAATGGCGTCGAGGCGCAGCCAGACCATCTTGCCCTGCGCTGTCCAAACACGGAACGTGGTGGTCAGTGCTTCGCCGGCCTCACGCAGGCGCGCCCAGGCCAGTTCGGCCGCGGCACGATCGCCCGGATGGGCATTGGCCCACGGCGCAGAACCCACCGGTACGGCGCCACCGCTGAGCGCCAACGCGCGAAACGACTCGTCAGCACTGACGAGACGACCATTCAGGTCCGTTTCGAACATCCCAACGGGGAGCACGTTCATCGGGTGTTTGAATCCTGTTCCTCTATGAGTGACTTAGTTCTAGCCGATCGGGCGTTCCGTGGGGTCAAGTTTGTGTCAAGGAGTGCCGTACACGCCAGTGACCTGGGCGGCACCGATGGCTGAGGAATCGATGGCCAGCACGAGGTCCTCGGCGGACGAACCCGTGGGCAACTCGATCTGTTGTTCCAGGGCGTACAACGAGAAACGGTAGTGATGGGTGGTGCCGGCGGGCGGGCAGGGTCCCTTCCAGCCAACGCTGGGAGCGGCCGCAGTGCTGAATCCGTTGGCGCCCTCGATGGCCCCGACCGGAACGCTGCCCTCACTGACCGAGGGGTTCTTCGGATCGAGCCCGGCGATCACCCAATGCACGAAATTGTCGGCATCGGTGTCGGTCACGACCAACGCGACCTCGACGGCGTTCTGGGATGCGCCGATCCAGCTGATGGCTGGTGAGACATTGGCGCCGTTGCAGGTGAAGCGGGTGTCGATGGTGCCGCCGTCGGCCCAGGGCAACTGCAGCGAGAAGGCAATGGCAACCGCATCGGTGGTGGTGGCGCCAGGCAACTCGGACGGCTGCACGGCGTCGTCGACGATGGTGGTCGTGGTGGTGGGCGTGAACACGCTGCCGTCCTGGGTCGGCAGCGCTGGACGGAGGGTGCGGCCATCGTGGCGGCATGCGCTCAGGGCGGCGACCGCTAGGACACACCCGAGCAGGACACCGGTGATTCGAGACGTTCGCACAATCGTTCAGCCTAGGCGGTCGAGTAGTGCGGGACCGTACAGGCGGTAACGTGACCGACGTGTCTGCACCTCGACGCTGCATCCTCACCATCCATGCCCATCCCGATGACGAAGCCTCCAAGGGCGCGCCGACATTGGCGCGTTATCGCGCCGAGGGCGTGCACACGGTGCTGGTATGTTGCACCGGGGGCGAGGAGGGCGATCTCCAGAATCCCTCGCTGCGCGAACCCGGCCAGCCCTTCCACGGGCTGACCCCCGAACAGGAGAAGGTCAAAATGGCCGAGCTCCGGCCGATCGAACTGGCCGAATCGGCCGCCGTCATCGGGTTCGCAGAGGTCACGATGTTGGGCTACCGAGATTCGGGCATGCTCGACAGCGAGGCCAATGCCAACCCGGCGTGCTTCCACATGGCGCCCATGGACGAAGCGGTTGGCAGGCTGGTGGCCATCATCCGGCGCACCCGCCCGCAGGTCATCATCACCTACAGCGACGATCAGAGCGGCTACCCGCATCCCGATCACGTCAAGGTGCACGACATCTCCCTTGTTGCGTTCGAACGAGCAGGTGACCCTGATTGGTATCCCGATGCGGGCGAGGCATATCAGCCGGCCAAGATGTACTACACGCTGTGGTCGAAGGTGCGGCTGATGGCCATTCACGAGGCCATGCTGCGCTTGCGCGGCACGAGCCCCTACGACGAACGCTGGCTCGATCGGGCCAGTCAGGACGACCGCATCACCACCCGGCTCGATGTCGGTGCGTATATGTGGGCACGCTCCGGGGCCCTGCGCGCCCACGCTACCCAGGTGGACCCCAGTGAGTCGTGGTGGTTCGGCCTGTCCGACGACGAGCTCGCCGAGGCGTATCCATTCGAGGACTGGGTGCTCGCCCATTCGCATGTGGGCTTCGTGCCCGAGGGCGAGACCGAGGACGATCTCTTCGTCGGAATCGATCTTGCGATCGGGGTGAGTGCCTGATGGCTGAAGGTACGGTGCAGTATCGCGTGGCCTTTGCCAAGAATGACGTCGTGATCGAGGGCCCCGACGATGCCGATGTGGTGCTCTCGGCCGCCGCAGCTGACGCTGGCCTTGATCCCACGGTTGCGTTCATGCAGGGCAGGCTGAAGTCCGCCGGCCCCACGGGAGCATTGTTCGACCTGCTGAAATCGGGCCAGGTCGGTCCGGCACTGGCCCGTCTCGGCACCCGCTAACCGGCTCGTTCGGCCGGGCTCATGCGTCCTGGCTCGTTCGTCCCGGCTACGCAGCCCCTGCGCGCATGGCGTCGCGCAGTTGGCGATAGCCGATCACGATGGCACCACTGGAGTGGAGAAGATCGATCAGGCGTTGGTCGGTAGTGACCAGGGCGAGGTCGTCGATCCAGCCCTGAGCAGCATCGGAGATGGCCCGAACCTCGGGGGTGTCGATGGTGGGCTGCACGTGGATCTCGGTCACGCCAGGGGCCAGGTTGGACAATGCGTCAAAGACGCGATCGCGGCTGCCGGCGCGCCAGTCGTGATCGAAGTGATCGGGGAACACCACGCCCTCACCGGCCGCGAGATCGCGGAACGGGAACCCTGCCTGATCGCGCGTGATGGTGGAGGGCAGCCGGACGGGCAGGCGGAACTCGACGGCCAGTTCCAGGTAGACATCGAAGAACTCGGGCCGCAGGGTGATGGCGGTGAGGTGCGGCGCAAGGTGGGTGACATCGATGCCCCAGGCGATGGAGCGCTCGATCTGGGCGCGGCATTCGCGCAGTACCTCGGCGGGATCGGCGTGCTCCCACAGATCGTCGACGGTGCGCGGGAAGCCGGCTTCGCCGCTGAGCAGTGATGGGGCGTGCGTGATGGGGCCCCAGCGGTAGGTGGGGTGTTCGCAGTTGAGCGTGAGGTGCACGCCGATGTCGTCGGTGGGCAGGTAGCGCAGTGCGGCATCGCGCGCCCACGGTGCTGGCACCATCAGCGACGCGCACGAGGCGACGCCGTCGCGTATGGCACGGAACACGCCCTCGTTGGCGGCATGGCACGAACCGAGGTCGTCGCACGAGATGATCACCAGGCGATCGTCGGCGGAGTATCCCAATCGTTCGGCGAGCGTGCGCATGAACGCGACGCTATCCGGTGCAAGCGGCCCACAGGCCCCGATTGGCCGCCTCGGCGTCCCGTGCGGCGCGCACGAAATCGGCGGCAAAGGTGGTGTTGGGGGCAATACTCAGGGGCCGGGCGTACCCGCGCTCGGCCAGTTCGAGGTTGACGAACAGCCCGTCGCTGCTGCGGTACACATAGCCGAGCAGCCGGCCGTAGTCGTCGCGCGCCTCCGCGTCGCGCCGGATCAGCACGGCAGTGCCCTCGGCCAGAACATGTTTGGTGAAGTCGCTGGCCTCGGGGCCGTAGCACTGGATGGGCGTGTTCGGCTTCTTGGTCTCGGGGGTGTCGATACCGATCAGACGCACCCGTTCTGTGTGGCCCCCGATGGTTGCGTCGATGGTGTCGCCATCGATGACCCGGGTGACGATCGCGTTCGGCGCGAACGCCGTACTGACCGAGTGCTGCGACGAGATGCCGCGATCGCCGCCGCCGCAGCCGCCAACCAGGAGCATGACCGTGAGCCCGCCGAACCACCACCTTGTGCCATGACGCTCCATGCGCCAGTTCTACCGGCGGGGTATGACATCCACACCCCGCCGTCAGGGCACTAGATGCGCTCGATGAGCGTGCCGGTGCCGATACCGCCACCACAGCACATGCTGATGATGCCGTACCGGCCGCCGGTGCGCTCGAGTTCGTACAGGGCCTTGGTGGTCAGAAAGGCACCCGTTGCACCCAGGGGATGACCGAGGGCGATGGCGCCACCGTTGGGGTTGGTCTTGGCCAGATCGGCGCCGACCTCTTTGGCCCATGCCAGCACGACCGACGCGAACGCCTCGTTGATCTCGAAGGTGTCGATGTCGCCGATGGCCAGGTTGTTGCGCTGCAGCAGGCGCTGCGTCGCGTCGATGGGACCGGTGAGCATGAGCACGGGGTCCACGCCGACGAGGCAACTGTCCACGATGCGGGCACGAGGGGTGAGGCCCAACTCGGCCGCTTTCTCCTCGGTCATCATCAACACGGCAGCGGCGCCGTCGCTGATCTGCGACGCGTTGCCGGCGGTGTGCACGCCGTTCTCGCGGGCCACGGGCTTGAGCGTTGCCAGCTTCTCGAGCGTGGTCTCACGGATGCCCTCGTCGCGGCTGACGCGATGCGTGGTGCCGGTGGGCTTGCCCTCTTCGTCGACATCGGGTGCATCGACTTCTACGTACTGGCCGGCGTAGCGATCCTCGGCCCATGCCTGGGCGGCGCGCTGCTGGCTGGCAAACCCGAACGCATCGGTGTCGGCGCGGGTGATGCCCCACTTGTCGGCAATGCGCTCGGCGCCCTCGAACTGCGAGGTCATCTCGTAGCGACCGAAGTACGTCCTCGGGATCGGTACGCCGAGACCCAGCTTCTTGCCGGAGTTGCTGCCGATGGGGACACGGCTCATCACTTCGACACCGCAGGCAATGGCAATGTCGATCATGCCCGAACCGATGAGGGCCGCAGCCATGCCGGTGGCCTGCTGGCTGGAACCGCACTGCGTATCGACCGTGGTGGCGGCCACGCCCATCGGCAGACCGGCCGACAGCCATGCCGTGCGGCCGATGTTGAACGACTGCTCGCCGACCTGGCTGACGCAACCCGTCACCACCTGCCCGACGATGTTGGGATCGATACCCGTGCGATCGATGAGCGCTTTCTGCACGATGCCGAGCAGTTCGGCCGGGTGTACCGACGACAACCCGCCGCCGCGTCGGCCGATGGGGGTGCGGACAGCATCAACAATCACTACGTTCGTCATGGGCTCACGCTATCCCGCCGTGCCATGCTGATCACGTGCCAGAGCATCGCCCCACCCCACCCATCTTCGTCCCTCTCGTGAACCCTCCCGATGACGTGTTCATCGCCCATCGCTACGTGCACGTGGTCGGCTCGAACGTCTGGGTGCACGACGAGCAGGCCGACCCGGCATGGGAGGCCCACTTCCTGGGGGTGCTCGACGGCGCTGCGGTCTGGGGAGTCGACGTGCCCCGCGGGCTCGATCCCGCTGACGGCGCGGCGACCGACCTGTACAGCTACTTCGGCCGCTCGAGCGAGACCGACTGGTTGATCGCCGGGCGTGCCGTGCAGATCGTGGAGTGGGCGCGCACACACCGTTTCTGCGGGCGGTGTTCGGCCCCCACCGAGTTGGCCCCCGGCGAGCGGTCGATGAAGTGCCCCGCGTGCGGTCTGCAGGCCTTCCCCCGCCTGGCCCCGGCGATGATCACTCTGGTGACCCGCGGCGAGGGAGCCGACCAGGAGGCGTTGCTGGCCCGCGGCGTGCAGTTCCGCGTGCCGATGTACAGCTGCCTGGCCGGGTTCGTGGAACCGGGCGAGACATTGGAGGGCGCCGTCATCCGCGAGGTGCGCGAGGAAGTGGGTATCGAGGTGACCAACGTGCGCTATTGGGGCAGCCAGCCGTGGCCGTTCCCACACAGTCTGATGCTGGGCTTTCAGGCCGAGTATGCGGGCGGCGACATCGTGTGCGACCCCACCGAGATCATGGATGCACAGTGGTACCGACGCGACGCGCTGCCTGCCATCCCGCCGGGCATCAGCATTGCCCGCAAACTGATCGATGCCTGGCTGCTCAGCGAGTGAGCATCTGCTTCACCGGGGCGCCAGCTTGTCGGTGAAATAGTCGAGCACGATCTCGCCGCGCTGGCGGCGGTGCACCGGCGAGCCGCTGCGACTGAGCTCGTGGGTCTCGCCCGGGAAACGGTAGAAGGTGACGTCGCGCCGGAGCAGGCGCAATGCCATGAACAGCTCCTCGGCCTGGGACATCGGGCAGCGCAGGTCGTTCTCGCTGTGGATGATCAGCATGGGCGTGTGGATGTCGTTCACATAGGTCATCGGCGACATGCGTGCGTATTCGGTGGGATCTTCGATGTGGGTGGTGCCGTGTTCGACCTGGAACACGCTGCCGATGTCGCTGCTCCACTCCTCGCTGATGAGGTTGTTCACGGCGCGCTCGCTGCAGATGGCGCGGAACCGGCTGCCGTGGTGTGCGGCGAGCCACGTGGCCATGTAGCCGCCGTAGCTCCCGCCGATCATGCCCACCCGATCGGGGTCGCAGAACGGGTAGCGGGCGAGCGCTGCATCGAGCACGGCCAGTACGTCGTCGACATCGACCCCGCCCCAACCGGTGCCCGGGTGCTTGTGCTTGGGCCCGAGGATGGCCTGGCCCCATGACTGCTCGCGACCGCTGCCACCGCGAGGGTTGCTCATCAGCACCACGAATCCCGCGGCCGCCTGCATCTGCGCCTCGTCGAAGAAGGTTTCGCCGTACTGGGTGTGCGGGCCGCCGTGCACGTTGAGCAACATCGGATAGGTCTTTGTGGCGTCGAAGCCGACCGGGCGCATGATCCACGCATCGATCTCCAACGTGGCGTCGGTGGTGGGCACTGCGAAGCGCTCCCACGATTGTGGCTTCACGACTGCGGCGTAGGCGGCGCCGAGGTGGGTGAGCTGTGTCTCGGCGCCGTCGCGGAGCGCGAACAGCTCGGTGGTGCGATCGACCGAGCTGATGGCCATCGCAACACTGCCCGAGCGCGCATCCCATGACTTCACCCACCGTGCTCCGGTGCTGACCGCGACCGGAGCGTATGACCCGTCGGCTGACACCCGGTACAGGTGCGATGTGCCGCGGTCCTCGGCGCAGGAGAGCAGTGTGTCGTCGTCGAGCCAGACCGGTGCGACGGACCCGCTGACCGAGTCGAACGTGCGGTCGAGGCCGCGGCTGACCCACTGCCGTTCGCCGGTGGCCAGGGTGAGTACGCCCACGTGATGGTTCTGCGGATCGGTACGCGAATCGTCCATGCCGAGAAACGCAACGCGTCGGCCGTCGGGCGAGACGCGCGCCGCGTGGTAGTTGCCGGTCTGATGGGTGAGCGCGGTGATCTCGCCATCGAGTGGCACCAGGTAGAGGTCGCTGGCGAAGTCGAAGTCCCAGGTGTCGTGCCGGGCGGCGCTGGTGATGACGGCGCTGGAATCGGCGAGCCAGCCGATGCCGCTGTGCTGGAACTCGCCGGGGGTCAGGTTGCGCGGTGGCGCCGTGCCGTCGGCTGCAACGACGTAGACATGCGACGGCCGGTCGTAGATCCATCCTTCGCCGTTGAGCTGAGTAAAGAACCGTTCGATCTTGCGTGGCGCCTGCCAGCTCTCGTCTTCGGCGTCGTAGCGCTCGTGTCGGGTGCGGCTGGTGAAGGCTACCGAGCGACCGTCGGGGCTCCAGGCCACGTCGTCGATGCCATCTTTCATGATGGCGATGGTGCGTACCTCGCCGGGCAGGCCCATCGGCAGCACGTGCAGGGTGGCCTCACCCTTGTTCTCGCTGCGGCTCGACACGAACGCAAGGCTGCGGCCGTCGGGCGACCAGGTGGGTTGGCTGTCGTTCTTCTCGCCGCTGGTGAGCGGCCGCGGTGCGGTGCTGGCATCGGTTGCAGCCACCCACACCTCGGAGCGCGCCTTGTTCTTGACCATGTCGACCTTGCCGACCACGAAGGCGATCTGTGCGCCGTCGGGTGACAGTGCCGGCGACGCAGCGGTCACGACACCGCCGATGATGCGTTCGGCAAGCACTGCGTGGTTGCTCGGCGGGTGGTTGGAGGCCTGCACGTTGGAAACATCGCTCATCGCAATGACGGTAGCCGGGTCAAGAGGCCGTATCTTTCGGGGCATGGATCTTGGACGTATGGGACTATGGACCTTTCAGCTCGACCTGCAACCGATGACCCGGTCGCAGGAGGCACTGGGCGAACTCGAGGAACTCGGGTACCGTGCCGTGTGGGTTCCCGAGGCCGTGGGCCGCGAGCCGTTCGCGAACGCAGCGCTGCTGCTGTCGGCCACGAAGTCGTTGGTCATCGGCACCGGTATCGCCAGCATGCACGCTCGCACCGCGATGACCATGCAGGCCGGCTGGAAGACCCTCAGCGAGGCCTTCCCCGATCGCTTCCTGCTCGGTATCGGCACCAGTCATCAGCCGATGGTCGAGGGCGTGCACGGCCGCTCGTACGACAAGCCGTACAGCGCCATGGTGGCCTACCTCGATGCGATGGACCGGGGCATGTACTTCGCCGCTCCACCCACCGCGCCGCCCCAGCGGGTGCTTGCTGCGCTCGGCCCGAAGATGCTGAAGCTGTCCGCCGAACGTGGACTCGGCGCGCACCCCTACTTCGTCCCGGTGGAGCACACCGTTGTGGCGCGAGCGGCCATGGGCCCCGATGCGCTGTTGGCCCCCGAGCAGATGGCGGTGTTCGAGACCGACCCCAGCAAGGCCCGCGAGATCGCCCGCCGGGCGATGGGTACGTACCTGGGTCTGCCCAACTACACCAACAACCTGCGCCGCCTCGGTTGGGGCGACGACGATCTGCTGAACGGCGGCAGCGACAAGCTGGTCGACGCCATCGTGGTGTGGGGCTCGCTCGACACCATTGTGGCTCGTGTGTCTGCGCATCTCGATGCCGGCGCCGACCATGTGTGTGTGCAGGTGCTGCCCGCAGATGGCGCAGCGTTACCGATGGCCGAATGGCGCGAACTCGCCAGCGCGCTGCCCTCGATCTGAGAGGTGATTGCAGTGGATGTCATTGCCCTGGACCGTGCCCAGTATCTCGACGCTCTCCGTCGCGATGGCGCCGCCTTTGCGTCCTCAGCACGAGCCGCCGGCCTGACCACCCCCGTCGCATCGTGTCCGGGCTGGACGGTCGCCGACCTGGTGTGGCACCTCGCCGAGGTGCACTACTTCTGGGGCTCGGTGGTGCACCAGCGTGCCGCCGGTGGCGCTGAGGTGATCAACCTGCACCGGCCGACAGATGACGCCAACTTGTTCGCCCTGTACAACATGCAGTTCGAGCGGCTGCTGCAGGTGCTCGGCGAAGCTGACCCGGCCACCGAGGTGTGGACCTGGTCCGAGCAACACAATGTCGCCTTCGTGCTGCGGCGGATGGCGCAGGAGACCGCAGTGCATCGTTGGGATGCCGACGCGGCTGCCGGCCGCCCGGCGCCCATCGAGGCCGTGCTCGCCAGCGACGGCATCGACGAGTTTCTGACCCACTTCGTCGACGATGTCGCCCGCAACGCTCAGCCGCTGGGCGGTTCGGTGCACATCCACTGCACCGATGTTGCCGGCGAGTGGACGATCCACCAGATGATGCTGGCCGACGTCGATGTCCCCGCCCTGCCTGCCGGATTCGATGTCGCCCGCGAGCACGCCAAGGGCGACTGCGCCCTGCGCGGCCCCGCCAGTGACCTACTGCTGGCGCTGTGGCGGCGCACGCCCATTGCATCCATCGATGCCATTGGCGACACCGCTGTCGGCGCCCGCTTCTTGGCCTCGACCAACCTCACCTGACCCGACCTGACCTGACCTGACCCGCCGCCCCCGGCCATCTGTCAGTGGATGTGAGCCCTGCAGGGCGCGAAACTACTGCCAGATTGGGGTGGGCCCGTGGCGGCCGCCGGTCGTGGCAGGTCCGGTGGCGGCAACTACGGTGCAGCGCTGTGCCCACGGTCCACCTCAACGGAATCGACATCTACTTCGAGCGGAGTGCTGCCGCTGACCGGCCGCGACTGCTGTTCATCAACGGCTCCGGTGCCACGCTCGCCGGCAGCGAGCCGATGGTGCATGCGTTCAGCAGGGGCTTTGATCTGCTGGCTCATGATCAGCGGGGCCTCGGGCGGACCAGCATCCCTGACGGTCCGTACACCATGGCGCAGTATGCGGCCGATGCCGCGGCGCTGGCCGAACACATCGGCTGGAGCACCTATCGGGTGGTGGGCGTGAGCTTTGGTGGCATGGTGGCCCAGGAACTGGCGGTCACCGTCCCTGAGCGGATCGAGCGGCTGGCGCTGGTGTGCACCTCGCCGGGTGGCGCCGGGGGTTCGTCGTACCCGCTCCATACGTTGGCCGAGTTGGACGCTGCGGAGCGCGCCGCGATCGGTGTACGGATCCTCGATCAGCGGTTCACGCCCGAGTGGCTCGCCGAGCATCCCGCCGACCAGGCGCTCGCCGGGGCCATGGGCCAGCGAAGCGCCTCTGGGAAATCAGCCGAGGTGTTGCGCGGCGAGGCACTGCAGCTGCAGGCGCGTAGCCATCACGATGTGTGGGATCGATTGGCCAACATCACCTGCCCCACGTTGGTGGCCTCGGGTCGCTACGACGGCATCGCCCCGCTGAGCAACGGCGAGGCGATCGCGTCGCGCATTGCCGATGCGCGGTTGAACGTCTACGAGGGCGGTCACGCCTTCTTCGTGCAGGACCGCGCTGCGTTCCCCGACATCCTCGAGTTCTTGCGCGCCGATTGAGCGCCGTTTGAGCGCCGTTTGAGCGCCGATGAGCCTGGGCTCGGTCACGCCTATTCGTTGATGCCGACGGGCTTGTCGTCGATGATCTGATCGAGGTACTCCGACAGGCCGTACCCGACCGCACCCTGGTGCTCGCCGCTGGCCATCGTCCAGCGGGTCATGCCCTCGCTGATGCGCGTGACCAACCAGTTGCCCTCGGGGTCCTGGCGGCGGTTGCGCAACGGGATGAGGTTCATGACCTCGCCAGTGAAGTTCCATTCACGGTCGCTGCGCGACGACTTCAGCAGGCCGGTGATGCGCTGGTGGTAGGTGTCGTCGCCTTCGAACTCAGTGCTGACTTCGACGTGGTCGCAGTAGTGCATCTTGCCGCCGTCCCATACGAACCCGCCACGCGTGCCCGGACCGTCCTTCTTCGCCACACGGCTGGCCATGAAGCCGAGGTCCTTGCCGAAGTTGGCGGTGAGCCAGCGGTAGTACCACGGCGCCTGCCAGTAACGCGGACCCCATGAGTGATCGCGCAGGCCGCAGCCGGCGATCTGCCATTCCTGATCGCCGACGCGGATGCTGCCGTGGGCCTCGACCAACTGCTCGTAATGGCCCTTGGCGAACTCCTCGCCGGGGGTCTCGTGCGGCTCGTCGGGTTCGCCGCCGAACATGCTCGGCTTGCCCTGGCCGGTGAAGGTGATGTGCACCTCGCACTCGGCGTAGGGGTTGTTGGTGAACGCCTCTTTTGGCGTGGCCATCTGCAATGGGTCGTCGAGCAGGACGACCTTGCCGACGTAGTCGATGCGCAGTTCCTCGAACGGCTTGACCATGGTCCAGGTGAGGCCGCCGGCATCGAAGGCATCGTTGTTGTCGATGTTGGGCCGCTTGAACATGAACCCGACCTTGCCGTCGGGCAGGTACAGGCACACCGTCATCTCGGCATACCCTTCGTTGGCTCGGTTGCCGATACGGAACCACCCACCCACCTGATGGGTGGGATCAAAGCAGTTGATGTACATGCTCTCGTTGAAGTTCGACTCAGGGCCGAGTTCGTGCATGTATTCGTCAGATGGATCGAGGCGTACTCCCATGGTGCGACTCTAGGTGGTGGCCCCTGCATGCGGAGAGGCGCGGGACGTGCACCGCGTCGGCATGACCGGTGACCCGGATTGTTGCGGCGTGAGTAGCCAGACGGCTCAAGTGCCGATAGGACGAAGAACCAACACGCGTGTGCGACAACCTTGGAGGCCCGTATGACCCGGCTCGGCTATCAGATCCCCAACTTCAGCTACCCCGGCGTCGGCTCCGCTGGCTTGTTCGATGTCGTCAGCCGTCAGGCGCGCGAGGCCGAGGCGGGCGGCTTCGACACGGTGTTGGTCATGGATCATTTCTACCAACTGCCCATGCTCGGTGCGCCTACGGAGCCGATGCTCGAGTGCTATGCGCTGCTGTCGGCGTTGGCCCGCGAAACCAAGACGGTGCGGCTCAGCGCACTGGTCACGGGTAACACGTACCGCAACCCGGCAGTGCTCGCCAAGACGGTGACCACCTTGGACATCGTGTCGAACGGCCGTGCCCAGCTGGGCATCGGCGCCGGCTGGTTCGAGCTGGAACACAACGCCTTCGGCATCGAGTTCGGCACCTTCACCGACCGCTTCGAGAAGCTCGAGGAAGCCCTGCAGATCATCATCCCGATGCTGCGCGGCGAACGCAGTACCTTCGCTGGAACGCACTATCAGACGGTCGATGCCTTCAACCACCCCGCTGCGGTGTCGCGCATCCCAGTGATGATCGGTGGCGGTGGCGAGCGTAAGACGCTGCGCATGGTGGCCCAGTACGCCGACGAGTCCAACATCATCGCTGAGGCGAAAGACCTGCAGCGCAAGCTCGATGCGTTGGCCGGTCACTGCGACGCGCTCGGTCGTGACCGTCGCGATGTGACGGTGTCGTGGCAGCGCTCGGCATGCATCGCCCCCACGATGGAACAGGCCCAGGCCGAGCTGGCTGCGTTCTTCATGACGCAGGGTGTCGACCTCGGCAGTCTCGACGACGACCGGCGTGCGGCGCTGACCGCACGGTTCGCCGTCGGTGACCCCGACACCGTTGGCGAGCGGCTGGCCGCCAACCTGGTGCCCGGCATCGACGGGTTCACCATCAACGCCCCCAACGGCCACATTCCCGGCCGGGTTGCCCTGCTGGGTGAGACGGCGGCGAAGGTCGTTGGCTGAGGCCATGTCGCAGCGCTCGTTCTTGCAGATTGATGTCTTCACCGATACCCCGTATCGGGGCAACCCCCTGGCCGTCGTGGTGGATGGCGAGGGTCTGAGTTCCGACGAGATGCAACAGTTCGCCAACTGGACGAACCTGTCGGAGACGGCGTTCCTGCTGGCGCCGACGAACCCCGCCGCCGACTACCGGGTGCGCATCTTCACGCCCACCGTCGAGCTGCCCTTCGCTGGTCACCCCACGCTGGGCTCGTGCCATGCATGGCTCGCCAGCGGAGGTATTCCGCAGGACCCTGCGATGGTTGTGCAGGAATGCGGCGCCGGGTTGGTGAGGGTGCGACGTTCAGCCGAAGGCCTCGCGTTCGCGGCGCCAGCGTTGCGTCGATCAGGCCAGGTGGACGATGCGCTCGTGGGACGCGTCGCAACGATCCTTGGCCTTGACCGGAGCGACATCGTGGACAGCCAGTGGGTGGACAACGGCCCGGGTTGGGTTGCGGTCATGCTGCGCGACGCCGAGGCGGTGTTGGCGGTGCGTCCAGGATTCGTGGACGACCTCGACATCGGGGTGGTGGGCCTGTACCCGGCCGGATCGCCCTTCGCCTATGAGGTGCGTGGGTTCTTCGCCAAGGACGGCAACACCGTGGAGGACCCGGTGACCGGCAGTCTCAATGCGTCGGTCGCGCAGTGGCTGCTTGGTACGCAGCGAGTCGCCGCGCCGTACACGGCCAGCCAGGGCACGGTGCTCGGCCGGGCCGGCCGGGTTCGTATCGAATGCGAGGGCGTCGGCGACGACACCGACGTGTGGGTCGGTGGCCGTTGCGTCACCTGCATCGCTGGCACGGTTGAGTTGTAGCCAACGCGGCCGGGTTCAGCCGAGATCGGCGGTGCACCACAGCGTGAGTTGTTCCCACGTGATGGCCACATGCTCGACGTTCTGCCAGGTGAGCCGACCCCGGCTGCCGGGGCGGCGGACCTCGAGCCGATCGGGGCGCAGCGAACGGGCCGAGCCATCAATGTCGTGCAGGGTGATACTGCCGTCGGCGTTGACCCGGGCAACGCGCCCCTGGACCCACCGTCCGGTGTCGCCGCGGCGGAAGCGCACGGCTTCGTTGGTCCTCAGGCCGATCTGTTCGAGTACCGGTGCGTTCGGCACGGGTCATTCACCGACGATGCGGGCCTGCAGCTTGCGCATGCCTGCGAGCCAGCGGTCGTAATCGCTGACCTTGCGCCCCCAATAGGTGAGCACCTCGGGATGTGGCGCGATCAGGAACGTCTCGGCGTTGATCACAGAGAGAACAACGTCGGCCACCTCGGCAGGTTCCAGCACCACGCCGGCTGAACGGACCACGCTGCTGGAGCCGCCCGCACCGGGCGTGTCGCCCTGGTTGAGCATGTTGGTGTTGACCCCCTGTGGGCACAGGCAACTGACGCGCAGCCCGCGCGATCCGTAGGTGATGCTGAGCCACTCGGCAAAGGCAACCGCAGCGTGCTTGGTCATGCTGTAGGGGGCCGAGCCGATCTGCGACAGCAGGCCCGCGGCCGAGGCGGTAGAGCAGAAGTAACCCTCGCCCCGCTCGAGCCACACCGGCAGCAGATGCTTGGCCGCCCAGCGATGGGCGTGCACGTTGATGTTGAATGCGGTGTCCCACATGTCTTCGGGCGTGTCGAGATCGGTGCCCATGCCCACGCCGGCGTTGGCGAAGAACAGGTCGATCGCTCCAAAGGCGGCCTCGGCCGCATGGATGAGATCGATGTTGCCCTGCTCGGATCCGATGTCGGCGCCGACGCCCAGACACGACCCGGGGCGGACGGCGTTGAGCTCGTCGGCCAGGCGTTGGGTGCCAGCGGCATCGAGGTCGGCGGCCACCACCCGTGCGCCGGCTTGATGAAAGCGTTGGCTCAGCGCCCGGCCGATGCCGCCCGCCGCGCCGGTGACCACCACATGCTTGCCAGAGAGATCCATGACGCCGATGGTAGGCGTCGGCGGCGATCCGGATCGTGATCACCACCGGGGCCTGTGACGTTGGTCGGATTCCTGCTGGTTCGTTGGGTGCACGCTCGCGAAACCAACGGTTCACAGGTACCATGCACAGTCAGCGGAGGTCATCGGGATACGGTGGCAAACGCAAGAGTGACGCAGCCCGTGAGCCTTCACGAGCTGTCCCGATCCGAGAGGAGCAGTCGATGACCGACACGAACGAGGCAGTGATCATCGAAGCCTTGGCCGTCATCGATAAGGCGTTGGCAGAGATGCTGCGCCGCGAGCTCGTCTCCACCGGCGAGGTCGCCGATCTGCTGCTGGATGTGCGCACCCTGTTGACGCATCCCGCCACTCCCGCCAGCGCCTGACCGCAGCGGGCGCATCTTGCGCCGGCGCTAGACCGCGAGCAGGTCCTTGAACGCGCCGATCAGGCAGCGATGGAGCAACTCGGGGTCGGCCACCGCGGCCGTGTCGATGTTCAGCCCCATGTCGAGGCTGCCCAGGTAGCTGAGCAGGGTGAGGTTGAACGCCACGCCACCGAGTGGGCCGACGGGGTAGTTCTCCAACACCTTGGCACCCGCCAGATACAGCGGGACCGGGGCGCCGCGCACGTTGCTGGTGGCGAAATCGACCGTGTGTGCCTGCGTGCGCGCCAGCCGGGTGACCAGCGACGTGGGGAGCGACGCAGCGACGGCTGCGAGTGTCTCGAGCGATGCCGGGGGCGTGCCATCGCGGGCGGCCTGTGAGGCCTCGTTGATCTGGCGGAAACGATCGGCCACCGACATGGGGCCGGTGGGGACCACCATGCGCACCAGTGAGAACGCATTGGCGCCGGACGATTCGCTGCGGGTACTGATGGCCATGGAAGCGCGCAGCGTGTCGGTGGGTTCGCCCATCGCAGTGTGGTAGCGGCTGGCCGCCTCGGCCGCAGCGGTGAGGAAGGCGGTGTTCAGCTTGCCGCCCAGTTTGGTGGCCGCAGCGCGGGTCTCGGCATACGGGGCGCGGAGCACTTCGATACGGCGCTTCAGCGAGCGCTGTGTCCACAGCGGCGAATGTGCCTGCTCGACATCGCTGAGTTGGCTGATGATGCCCCGCACGGTGTCGGCGGCAGCGTTGCCGGCCCCGGGGAGTTGCGTGGGATCGGCGATGAGGTCGCGCACCTGGCGCAGCAGCCCGAGGGGCATGCGCAGGCTGCCAGCGAGAAGGTCGCGCAGGGTGTCGGAGCCACTGGGCGCGGCCCGCTCCTGGGCGGCGGCGATGGTGTCAGGGTCAACCGGGGGCCGCTCGGGCGCATCGGCGGCGAAATCGAGGAACTCCAGGCTCAGCTGTACGCCACCCTCGCCGTCGGTGATGGTGTGGTGCAGCTTCTCGATCAGGGCACACTTCCCGCCGCGCAGGCCCTCGACCACGACGAACTGCCACAACGGCCGGGTGCGATCGAATGGATCGGCGGTGATGAGGCTGGCGAGATCGAGTAGTTGACGCAGCGTGCCCGGCTTGGGCAGGGCCAGATGGCGAACGTGATAGTGAATGTCGAAGTTGGAGTCGTCGACCCACGTTGGCGCAGTGAGGTTGGCCGGCGCCGATTGCACACGCTGGCGGAGCCGGGGCACCACCATGGTTGCTCGATCCATCACCCGCAGAAACCGGTCCATGTCGGGGCGCTTGTCGAGGATGGTCACGTTGGCAAAGGTGCTCGACAGGTGGGGGTCCTTCTCCATCCGCCACATCAGGCCCTCGGCATCGGACATCTTGTTCTCGAACGCGGGCAGATCGGCCATATGCATATGAGGATACGTCAGCCGGGTGGTGCGGTGCCGAGGTCGGGTGACGTGGTGGCTAGGCCAGAACGGCACGGGCGATCCGGCGGGCGATGGCGCCCAGGCCGAGGCCCACCACTGCGCCACCGATGACATCGCTGGCGTGGTGGATGCGCACATAGGCGCGGCTGACCGCCACGATCGACGCCACGCCGAACCAGAGCGGAGCGGTGCGCCGGCCGCCCCAGGCTGTGAGCAGCGTGGCCGCCACAAACGCTGATGATGCGTGACCGCTGGGGAAGCTGCTGGTGGATGGCCTGCGCACCTCGTAGCGGTCGTCGCCGGTCTCGGTGGGCCGGGTCCGCCGGAACAGTCGCTTGATGCCCTGGTTCACGATGAGGCTTTCGGCACCGAGGACGGCCGACAGCACGATGGCTTGATTGGCACGCCGCTCGCTGGTGAGACCGCGGGCGACTCCGATGATGTGCCAGATGACGCTGAAGTCGCCGAGGTGGCTGGCGGTGCTGAACAGCACGTCGGCTGTTGGGTTGCCGCGCAGGGTCTCGAGTTGGTCATCGGCCCATTGGTCGAAGCGTGCGATCGGGGTCATGCAGGCGACACGGTAGCGAGCGCACGGGGCGCTTCGGCTGCCGCCAACGCGGGATCCCCGCCGAACGCAGGGCACCATGCCTTGAACGAACAGTTACCGCAGAACGGCCCGGTCTTGGGGCGGAAGTCGCCCGTGACGCACGCCTTCTCGAGCGCCTTCCAGACCGCTGTGGTGCGCGTGGTGATGGCCCGCACCGACTGCTCCGACGTTGTTGCCTCGATGATCTCGCCCGTCTTGAGATACATCAGGCGGATCTTGGCCGGCCGACGGCCGAACACCGCCTGGCACAGGAACGAGTAGAAGTGCACGCCGTTGAACGCGCTCTGCACGTACTTGGGGCCGGGAGCGCGGCCGGTTTTGTAATCGGTCACGATGAGCTCGCCGGCGTCGTCGAGTTCGAGACGGTCGATGATGCCGCGCAGGGTGAGGTCGCCCACAGCAGCTTCGAGCCGGATCTCGAGGCCGATCTCGCGGATGGTCTGCGGGTCTTCCATGGCGAGATAGCCGCGCACCAGATCGCGTGCCTCGCCCCAGAACACCTCGGCCTGGTCCAGGGTGAGACCCAGATCGGTGAAATCGGGGTCGGAGCGGTATTCGTGGATGGCGGAGTCGAGCGATGAGAACGCGGCATCGTGGCTACGCGCTCCGGGTTCGAGCATGAACAGGATCTCGAGGGCACGGTGCACCAGCGAACCGCGGGTGGTGTGCACGCTGGGCGGCTCGGGCAGCTTTTCGATGCTGGCGAACCGGAACGCCATGGGGCATGACAGGAAGGATTCCACGCGGCTGGGCGACAGGCTGGTGGGCACGGGGTACATGCTGAGAGCGTAGAGCAGACGTGTGACAACGAACGCCGATGCGCCGAGATACCGAGCGTCAGGGCAGGGGGAACGACGCGACGATCTCGGCGATCTCGGCCGGGGCCTGCATCGGGCCGAAGTGACCGAGGTGATCGAGCTCGATGTAGCGAGCCCCGGGGATGCGCTCGGCGAGTGCTGCCGTGCGTGATGACGGCTGCATCGGTTCGGGTTTGCCGCAGAGCACCCAGACCGGTATCTGCAACTCGGGCAGGCGATCCCATGTGCGATGGTTGCCGCCCGCCTCGTAGGTGCGCGCCTCGTGCTCGGGTAGGCACTTCAGGTGCACCCGCCCATCAGCGCCAGGGGCAAAGCCGCCGCGCACGTACGCCTGCATGCAGTTGGGGGCAAAGGCGTTGAGCGGTGGCTTGGCGCTGTAGTTGGCAATGGCGTCGTCGAAGGAGTCGAAGCTGCTGCGCCGCTTGCGGGCACCAGCGGCGAGGAAGTTGCCACCCCCCATCGACGGCGCCATGTCGGAGGACATCACGATGGGTTCGTACACGACGAGTCCGCGGAACAGTTGCGGCTCGGCGATGGCGGCCATCAGCAGCGCTGCGCCGCCCATGCTGTGCCCGATGCCCAGCACCGGACCGTGAACCTGCAGCGATGCCGCAACGGTGACGGCGTCGGCGCCGTAGGTCTCCCAATCGGCCATCCACTCGGGATCACAGGGTGTGTCACCGTGACCCCGCGCGTCGTAGGCGAGGTTGTGCCGGGCGGGCAGATGAGCGGCAACGGGTTGCCAGCACAGGGCATGGAACCCCGTTGCGTGCGCATAGAGGGTGGTGGGTCCGGTGCCGCCGAGATCGTGCACCGCAATGGCGGGGGATGTCACAGGAGTGGGTCAGTTCTTCTCGTCGGGTTTCTGCCTGCGGTTTCGCCACCAGCGACTGACCAAACGGTCGGCAAGCACGCCGAGCACGAGGCAGACCAGGATCAGCCAGCGGGTCTGCAGGGTCTTGTGGTACACCACGAAATCAATCATCACCATGTGGCTGTTCGTGAAGAAGAAGACGACCACGTAGACCACGATGATCGCGCCCGCGATCAACGACAGGTTGGGCCCGCTCTGGCCGCTCTTCGCGCTGTGGTGGCGTCCACCGAACTTGGTGGTGTCGTTGCTGTCATTCGATGTCATGGTGACTCCTGTCGCGGCACCATCATGGCCCACTGGGCTTGGGTTCGCGCGGTAAGCCCAGCAACCGTTCGCCGATGATGTTGCGTTGCACCTGGCTGGTGCCGCCGGCGATGCGGCCCCCTGGCGCTGCCAGCATGCCGTGTGCATCGGGACCATCCAGCATTGCGGCTGCGCCGACGAGATCGCCGCGCAGCATCGCTGCATCGAACATCATCTCGGTGATACCGAGCTTCATCAGCGACGCAGCAGTTGACGCGACCGGACCCTGACGCTGGCCCATTGCCTTGAACGCGTTGCCGCGGCTGAGCAGGCCGGCCAGTGCCTGACGTTGCAGCGGATTGAGATCGCGCCCCTCGGCCAGGCGGGCCATCGATTCGAGCCGGCGTTCAAGGCCGATCACGCTGGCGCCGATGTGGCCGCGCTCGCTGGTGAGCACGGCCATGCCCACGCCCCAGCCGCCGTGCAGCGGACCGAGGAGCTGATCGGCCGGCAGCTCGACATCGGTGAAGAACACCTCGTCGAATTCGGCCTCGCCGGTGATCTGCTGCAGCGGGCGGATGTCGATGCCCGGCAGGTCCATCGGCATCAGGAAGAACGAGATGCCCTCGTGCTTTGTTGCATCGGGGTCGGTGCGCGCCATCAGGATGCCCCAGTCGCTGTAGCGCCCGCCGCTGCACCACACCTTTTGACCGTTGATGATGAAACGGTCGCCGTCTCGTTCGGCGCGGGTGGAGAGGCTGCCGAGGTCGCTCCCGGCGCCGGGCTCGCTGAACAGTTGGCACCACACGCGGGTGCCCTGCAGCGTGGGTAGCAGGTGTTGGAGCTGTTGCTCGGGCGTGCCGAACCGCATGATCGAGCCGCCGGCCAGCACCAGCCCGACCATGTTGAGCACCGGGGGCACGCCGGCCTTGGCGCATTCCTCCATCCACGCAGCCTGGTGCGAGGCGGTGAGCCCGCGCCCGCCGTGCGCTGTCGGCCAGTGGATACCGGCCAAGCCCGCAGCGAACAGGCGCTGCTGCCATTCGATGCCGGCGCCGATGAGATCGGGCGGGCAGATGGCCCCGTAGTCGCGCGGTGCCGTGGCCTTGTTGGCCGCAAGCCATGTCGTCGCCGAGGCGCGGAACTCGTCGACGCCGATCGGTTCAGTGCTGTGGTCCATGACCGGTCACGCTAATGGCCCGACCCTGTGTGGTCGCTGCCCGAGCAATGGCAGCGGCAATGAGGCCGTCCTACGCGAGGAAGGGCAGGAAGAGCGCTGTCTCGTCGGACAGGTTGGCCGGCACCGAGTAGCCATCACGGTTCATGATGGTGCCCCAGTTGTTGAGCACGTCCTCGGGGGACAGGTTGGCATGGTGGTACCCGGTGGTCTC
>CAFBLP010000030.1_pt1 | contig 31334 bp, 28 predicted proteins | sample 7268181 | NCBI WGS metagenome assembly CAFBLP01 (sample SAMEA6814034, study PRJEB35770) | freshwater metagenome | biome: Freshwater; feature: Freshwater reservoir; material: water | place: Czech Republic | collected 2017-05-23 | depth 30m m | reverse complement strand
TTGGGTACCGACCCCACTGTGTTGTAATTGCGCGCCGAAGCGTAGCGCCCGCACCGGCTGCACGCACCTGTCAACCGCAATCGCTACCCTGTACACATGCCGAGTTTTGACATTGTCTCCGAAGTCGACCGCCAAGAAGTTCGCAACGCCATCGACCAGGCCCAGCGCGAGGTTGCCAACCGATTCGACTTCAAGAACACCGACTCCTCCATCGAGCAGAACGAACTGGCCATTACGTTCCGCACCGTGAGCGAGGACCGGCTCCAGGCGTTACGCATGCTGGTGGAGGAGAAGCTGGTGAAGCGCTCGGTGTCGCTCAAGGGCCTCGAGTACGGCAAGGTCGAGGAAGCCACGCAGAACACCGTGCGCCAGATCCTGACCATCAAGGTAGGCATCTCCTCCGACAAGGCGCGTGAGATCAACCGTCTCATCAAGGAAAAAGGTCCCAAGGGCGTGAGCAGCCAGACCCAGGGCGAATCCGTGCGGGTCACCGGCAAAAAGCGCGACGACCTGCAGGCAGTGATGACGCTGCTGAAGGGTGCCGACCTGGAGATCCCGCTGCAGTTCAACAACTTCCGCGACTGACGCCCCAGACTCCGCCCAACGACACCGGCCGCAGCGCCGCACATCCCGGCGCATGCATCGCTAGCGCGCTGCGCTACAGAAGGTGGCAAGTTCCTGCAGGTTCGACACCAGTGCTGCGCTGGCCACGGCGTTGGCATCGCCGACGAGGGAGGGGAGCTCATCATCGAACCCCACCACCCCATCGGTACGGTACGAGTTCACGGCGCAGGACACCGACGCAGCGGTGAGCGGCATGGTGAGCTTGGCCATCTGTTGTAACAGCACCTGTTCTCTCACCATCCGGTCCTGCAGGTACTGAGCGGGCGAAGGCGCGACGGGTGGAGCCAACGCCGCACCCTCGGTGGGCCCGCACGCCTCGACGACGGCCACCGTGCCCTTGCCGTCGACCGTGGCCGAGGCAGAGGCGGGCCGGGTGGCGGCCCAGGTGTTCAGCCCGCCCACGAGCGCTGCAAGGCTCGCAGCATCACGGGCGGCAATCGACGCACGGATGCAGTCCTGTGTGCCCGACTGACGATAGGTGACCGAATCGCCGCTCCATGCCGTGGCCAGATGGAACGCTGCGTCACTCCCCAACACCGGGGCCAGCACCCCGTACCAGAGATACATGCCCATCGTGGATGGGTCAGACGTGGACACCCCGGGAGGGGTCTCGAGACCGCGAGCGGCATCGAGCACCGCTGCGTCGCTGGCGGGGGCGTTCAGCGCCATGAAGAAGTCCTCACTGGTGGCCCGGGTCGTGATGCCCCACGAACTGGCATCACCCATATCGAGCAGCCCGAGGATCCATGGACTGATGGTGCTCTTCAGCGCATCACGCTGAGCGCGGCGATCGGTCTGCTCTTTCAGGAACGCTTCAGCAAGTGTCGGGTCAGCATTGTTCCTGACACGGATCGCGTACGTGCCGGTTCCCTCGAGCAATGCCTCGTAACCGATCTGCTGGCTCGGCGACAGCGCGCCCATGGCCGCGCCCCAGTGCTTGTATTGGTCGAGCAACGCTCCACTGAGTGCCGCGATGACCTTGGCATCGTGGAAGGGGCTGCCCGCCGCGTCCACCTGATAGATGGTGGTCGTCGCCGGGTCGTAGAACACGCTACGTTCGAGCGCTGCGTACTCGCCCACTGCTGCTGCTCTGGGATCTGCGTCGATGAGGCCGAGTGCCCGCAATCCGCTGAACCCCCCGGAGGCGTCATGCGGGACGCGAGCCAGCTCGTAGATGCCCAACTTGACCTCGTATTCGGCACGCGGCAGCGTTACCAGCGGTACAGCGTTCTTGAACGGATGCCCAAGGGTCGTCTCGACGAAGGTCGCCAGCGGCTGCACCTGGGCCGGCCACTCTCTGCTCTGTGCGGCCTGGCGTTGCCTGACCAACACGTAGCCGCCGGCCCCGATGAGGGCAAGGATCACGATCATGGCGCCGATGGCCCGGCCCCTGAAGCGGGCTTTGGTGGCGGCCCCCTTGCCGGGGCCAGATGTCACCGTGACCCGGCGATCGGTGATCACCAGGGCGCTGGCCGGCGCCAAGGACCGCGTCATTCCCATCGGCTCCGCAGCCGGTGGACGTGCGGGCGGTTTGGGCAGCGTCGGCATGGCGGGCGCTGCTGACACGGCTGGCGCCTGATCGACGTGAACAAGGAGCGGCGCCGATGGCTGGCCGAAGGATGTGGGCAAGACCGCTTCGTCTTGGATGAGTTCAGGGATTGACGAAAGGTCCCATGCAATCACCGGCGGCTCGATCAAGGCCGGTTCTGGGGCAACCGCGGGCGTGAACGCAACCCCAGTCACGGCAACCACCTCCGGCTCGCACACCTGGCTGCTGCGCTCGGTCGGGTGCGCGCGGCCGCGGTCGATTCTGAGCGTGAAATCAAACGGCGCACGGACTGTTGGAGCAAGCTCGGTCGTCACTGGACCATCGACTCGATCACCATGCTCGGTCGAAGCCTCTGACAGATCACTCATGGTTGTTTGTCGGCAGTTGCAGTGGGCAGCTTGAGCGGAATCAGACAATCCGCAACAGGTCAGGAGCTTCGGCAGAACGACAACACGTTGAGCATCACGTCAGCCTGGGCCTGATCGTTCGAACCGCGAACGAAGGCGGGGAGGACGCCCTGGCGGTAGGCGAGCACCGCACACGTCCACGCTCCCTGGGCAACGGGAAGCCCCATCCGGATCAGTTCGTCGCCGAACTGCACCTCGGTCGCTGCCGCTGTATAGGGCAGCATCGTGTCGCTGTCGGCGCTGACCACCTGGGTGGTCACCTCGATCGGTTCGCACACCGATACGGCGACCACATTGCCCGCCTGATTCGTGACGGCGGCCGCGCTCGAGGCTGGCCGGGTCTGCGCCCAGAGGCTCAATGGTGCGAAGAGCGCCGCTTGGGCCTCGGGCGACGTTGTGGCCACCTGCGCGTTCACGCAGGCGCGACCGGCGCTCACGGTGGTGACAACGGCGTCTCCGGCCCAGAGCATCGCTGCGGCACGTGCCTCAGTGGGTCCGAGCGCTGGGAGCAGGACCAGATACCAGAACTGCATCCCCAACGTCCGCGACGTCGCTGCTGACGGCGACACAGAGGCGCTCACGGGTACCGCACGCGAGCCCCGGGCGGGATCGAACAGTGCAGCGTCGCTCGGCGGCACGGTGATGCCGGCCAGTGGGTTCTCGGGACTTGGCGCAGGAGATGTCGTGGCGCCGAACGCATACGACCCCAGCACGGCCCCAAGATACGTCGGGTGCGAATCGGCGGGTAGACCCAATGCCGTGCTCCGAGCCTGCGTCTCGGCGTTCCACAGAGAACGGAGTTGTGGATCGGCAGCAAACTTGGCGAGCACGACGTTGGCTCCGGCGAAATCGACGCTCGCACGGACCCCGACCCGCTGGGCATCGCTCAACGTGTCCACATTCGAGCTCCAGCCGGTTGACTGATCCGCCAGCGCCACGGTCAGGGCACGCAGTAGGGACACTTCGAACACCGGCGTGGTGCCGTCGACGCGGTACACGGTGCGGTCCGCCGGGCTGTAGAAGGCGGTGATCGTCGCAGCCACCTGACGACCGATCTCACTCGGTGACGGCGTGCCACTGACCAGACCAACGGCGCGAAGCGTGCCGAAGCTGCCGTCGGGATCCATGTACGAACGCGACAACACGTCGATGCCGAGTTTCACCTCGTACTCGGGCGCCGACAGGGCGACAACGCTGACATTGTCAACGAACTCCGCATGCGCGACCTTCTCCACGAAGGCCGCCAAAGGGTCCAATTCCTGACTCCAGGTGACCTTGTTCTTGATCAGGAAGTACCAGCCGGTGAAGCTGGCGCCGCCGAGCAACGAGGCCACCACGAGAAACGACAGGAAGGCCCTGAAGGGATGGCGGCGGCGCTGCAATGGGCGTGGCGTGCGGGTCGCGTTGGCCACCACCAGCGAGGGAACGACGCGCTGGGTTGGGGCCGTTCTGGCGGGCTGGCCCAGATAGGGAACCACCGGGGTCGATAGACGTGGCGTCGGCATCGAGGTCGGTAGTCGCGGGCTGTCGCCGTTGCCGTTGGTGCTGGCGCTGGCGCTGCCGTTGGTGCTGGCATAGTCATCGGTATTCTCGGGGACGTAGATCTGCCCGGTGTGGTGCTGGACCTGCGGCGTGGGTGACACCGGCGGTGGAGCCAGCGGTTGGGGGTGCCCGAACGGCTGCGGGGCAAAGGGCTGCGGGACGAAGGGCTGCGGCGCTGGGACGGCGGCGGGAACGACCGACGGCGAGGACACGATCGGCGCCTTTGGCAGAGCTTCGGTGTCGGACCCATCGCCGATCTGCAGCCCCGTGGACAACGAGTCGAGCACCGAGCTCCACACGACCTGTGGCGATGCTTCCTGCACAACTGCCTCAGGCGAGAGCGGCTGGACCGGAACCACGTTGCGGACGGTCAACCGCAGCCGCAGACGGTCGCGCAGTGCGTTGGTTACCTCCTCGACCGTGGGCGGGTCCGTGAGGGTCTCAGTACTCAGTGTGCTGAGGAAGCGCTCACTGTTGAGATCGGGTGCCACAGTCTTGTATCGGCGCGCGGGTTCCCGAGGTTGAGGAAATCACTACGGCTGCTCACACCTTGCACAACGGCGCAAACGGGCGGGCTCCACCCGGTGTCAGTCCTCTGGAGGGACCTCGCTGGCGCGGCGTTGGAGCTCGCTGACGACACTGGCATCGGCGAGCGTGGTGGTGTCACCCAGGTTGCGGCCCTCGGCGACATCGCGGAGCAGTCGACGCATGATCTTGCCGCTGCGGGTCTTGGGGAGATCAGGGGTGAAGTAGATGGCCTTCGGTTTGGCGATGCTGCCGATCTCGGTTCCCACGTGGTTACGCAGCACCTGTTCGTCGACTTCGGCGCCACCGCGCAGGGTGACATAGGCGATGATGGCTTGCCCGGTGGTGGGATCGTTGGCGCCAACCACTGCTGCTTCGGCCACCGCCGGGTGCGACACCAGCGCAGATTCAACCTCGGTGGTCGAGATGCGGTGTCCGCTCACGTTCATGACGTCGTCGACGCGTCCGAGCAGCCAGAGATACCCGTCGTCATCGAGCTTGGCGCCATCGCCGGCGAAGTAGCGACCCGGGAACCGGGTCCAGTAGGTCTCGTGATAGCGCTCGGGGTCGCCCCAGATACCACGCAGCATCGCTGGCCACGGCTGGGTGAGCGTCAGGTACCCGCCGCCATGTTCAACGTGCTCACCGTTCTCGTCGACCAGTTCGGTGCCGATGCCCGGCAGTGCGAACGTGGCCGAACCGGGCTTGGTGGTCGTGGCTCCGGGCAGTGGGCTGATCATGATCGCGCCGGTCTCGGTCTGCCACCACGTGTCCACCACGGGGCAACGGCCGCCACCGATATGTTCTTGGTACCACATCCATGCCTCGGGGTTGATCGGCTCGCCGACCGACCCGAGCAGACGCACCGACGACAGGTCGTGCTTGGCGGGCTCCTGGGCCCCCCACTTCATGAAGGTGCGGATGGCCGTGGGTGCGGTGTAGAAGATGGTGACGCCGTACTTCTCGATGATCTGCCACATGCGATCGTTGCCCGGGAAGTTGGGCACGCCCTCGTACATCACCTGGGTGGCGCCATTGGCAAGGGGCCCATAGACGATGTAGCTGTGCCCGGTGATCCAGCCGACGTCGGCGGTGCACCAGAACACATCGGTTTCGGGGTGCAGATCGAAGACGTACTTGTGTGTGAAGGCAACCTGGGTGAGGTAGCCGCCGCTGGTGTGCATGATGCCCTTGGGGCGGCCCGTGGTGCCGCTGGTGTACAACAAGAACAGCAGTTGCTCAGAATCCATCGGCTCTGCCGGGCACACCGGATCTGCCGTAGCCATGAGCTCGTGATACCAGTGGTCGCGGCCGTCCTGCATCGACACCTCATTGCCACCCCGGCGTACCACCACGACATCGGTGATCGTGGGTGTGTGCAACAGCGCCTCGTCGGCGGTTTGCTTCAGGGGGAAGACCTCACCCCGGCGCCACCCGCCATCGGCGGTGATGAGCAGCTTGGCCTCAGCGTCGTTGATTCGGTCGGTCAGCGACAAGGCGCTGAAGCCGCCGAAGACGACGCTGTGGGCGGCGCCGATGCGCGCGCAGGCCAGCATCGCGATCGCCGCCTCGGGAATCATCGGCATGTAGATGTTGACACGATCGCCCTTGACGATGCCGAGGCTCTTCAGCACGTTGGCAAAACGCTGCGTCTCGTCGAGCAAGTCGGCGTAGGTGATGGTGCGCGTGTCGCCAGGCTCGCCTTCGAAGTGGAACGCGACCTTGTCGCCCCTGCCGGCGAGCACGTGCCGGTCGAGGCAGTTGTAGCTCACGTTGAGCTCGCCGCCGACGAACCACTGAGCAGCCGGAAGCTTCCAATCGCACGTGGTGGTCCAGTCCTTTGACCAGGTGAGCAGGTCAGCGGCCTGGCGCGCCCAGAAGCCCTCGTAGTCCGCTGCACCATCGTCGTACATGGACGTGTCGCTGACGAGCGCGTTCTGCTTGAACGCCTCCGATGGTGGGAACGTGCGTCGTTCCCAGCCGAGAGCGTCGATGGCTTGAGCGTCGGTCATGGTGATGTATCCCTCAGGTCGCGTTGCGAGCCAACTCTAGCCATCCCTGCTGCGCCGGACGCATGGTCTGCAACGGCCGTGAACGCACAAAGGGCCCCCGCCGAAGCGGGGGCCCTCTGTGTCATTCGTTCATTGGTAGCCCAAGTGGCTACCGATCACCGGTACCGGTGTCGCTGGCCGATCAGGCCGGGCGACGACGGCGGGCGAACATCGTCATACCGAAGCCGAGGAGAACTCCCAGGCCGGCGATGAGGACGGTCGAACCCGACGAGCTACCCGTGGTGGGCAGTTCGGCGACCAAGGTGGTCGTGGTGGTGGCGGGCGGCGGCGGAATCTGCTGCTGATCGCCATTGTCGTTGTTGGTGATGGTGCAGTTGGCCAGTTCGCCAGCAGCGAGGGTGACCTCGTTGCCTTCCAGCGTGCCGCCGACGCAGGACCACTCAGAAGCGTCGTAGCCCTCGGGGCCGCTCTCGCTGAGCACGTAGGTGACGTCCTTCTCGACGTCGGCACCGATGCCGGCATCTGGGCTCTCGTCGGGGTCAGCACCGTTGATGACGGCGTCGCCGCCCTCCTTGGGGGTGGCCGTGAGCGTGAAGTTGGCAATCGTGGCCGTACCGGTCACGGTGTCGTCGTTGATCACGGTCTTGTTCAAGGTGAGGTGCGGTGCCAGTTCGATGGGGGCGCAGATGTCGGCGCCCGAGCTGTGCTCGACCGAGTTGTCATCGTTGTAGCCCTCACCGGTGGCGATGAGGTCGCCATCCCTGATTCCGCTTTCGGTATCGCCATTGTGCAGGTCGTAGGTGACTGCACAGGGGGCGAAGTCGACGGTGCCCTCGGCATAGGTGTGGCTTTCTGGGCCCCAGGTACCGGCGTTGGTCTCATCGCATTGCTCGCCGTAGTGAACGGCGTTGTCGGCCGGGTTCAGGTCGTTGCCCTCAGCGGCGCCCACGGAGTAATCGGTGTCGTTGATGCTGCCGAGGAAGTTTCCTGCCTGGTTTGCGTCGTGCCAGTCAATGGCCCAGCCGGTGCCCCAGCGGTTCTCGCTGCACGGGTCGTTGCGGTCCCACTGCCAGGTGCCCTGAACAGTGACGGTGATGCTGCCGTCGGGGTTGACCTCGGCGCTGCCGGTGGCGGTGACGGGGTAGGCCGAATCGGCTGCGGCGAGCTGCGAGGTGACGGCAACGGTACCGACCGTGAGCGAGCCCATGAGCAGTGCCCCGGCGCCGATGCGAGATGCGACCTGGCGCAACCGCCGTGCCCCATGTGCGTGTGAGTGTTGTCCAAACATTTCTCTGGCCTCCATGTCGTTGTCCTGTGAAGAGTTGTCCATAATCTACACAAGTCACGGACAGAAGCTGAATAGGTCACCCGGCCTATTGGTGGCCAGGACCAGCATTTTTCGAAAATATCGTTGCATCGGCATCGAATTCGAGCACGGTGAAGCCGCCCAACCCCGAAGGCTCGCAGAGCGCCTCGGCCTCACGCACCCGGCTTCGCATCGCGAGTGCCGCCACCGTCGGGCGGGCAGCGTGCTCGGCCCACACCCTCTGCCCCTCTGCCACGAGTTCATCGATTCCCCACCGTTGCAGGAACTGGCGCTGTGTTCGAACGCTGGCCGGCTCGCCAGCTGCGGCCACTACCTGGTCGATGGCCACGTCAACCGTGATGTCCTGCGACCCGGGTTCGCGTAGGTAGTGGTCGCCACGTTCGTGGCCGCGGTAGGTGCGCAGCCACTCGCGCCATGGCCGCTGCGCGAGACCGGCCGTGGTCGGTTGCGCGTAGTCGAAGATCACCAGGCGGCCCGTACGCAGGAGCGCACGCTGTTGTTGCACCCATGCCGCGGCTCGTCGCTGCACCGGGATCCGGGCGCCATGGGCGGCGCCGCCGGGGAGATGGAGTTGCTCCAGATCGCTCGCTGGTCGCAGGACCTCGGCAAACGAGCCATCGGGGCGGGCGGCCACATACGCCTCGCGCCAACCACCATCCATCACGAACAGCCGGAAGGCAAGGTTGTCGAGCAGTTCATTGGCAAGGATCACACCGTTCACCGGCGCGGTCGGCATGGCGTCCGTTGACGTCACCCAGTCGGGATGACGCTCTCGTTGCACACCCGAGACCTCGACGGCCACATAGTCGATCGCTCCCAAGCACGCCGGCGCTGCGGCCCGTATCGTCCGCGCCAGCGTGCCGGGGCCGGCACCGGCCTCGATGACCGTGAACAGGCCCGGCCGGCCGAGATCAGCCCACACGGCGTCGAGCATGCGCGCGATCACAGCGCCAAACAGCGGCCCGACCTCGGGGCTGGTGATGAAATCACCCCGTCGTCCCGCAGCACCACCTGCGCTGTAGAAACCGCCGTCGCCGTACAGCGCGAAGTGCATGAACGTTTCGAAGGGTATCGCACCCCCCGCGTCCGCGATGGCGGCGCGGATCTGATCAGCGGCCGAGCGCACCGGTGAGCGCACTGAGGTCGCCGAAGCGCAGCACGAGGCCCGGCAGGATACCGAGCACCAGGGTGGCGCTTGCGGTGATGGCCATGGCAGCCACCAGCGATGGCGGCGTCTTGATGGGGCTGATGTCGCCATCCGGCACCGGCTTCATCCACATCTCGCGCATGATGTTGCCGTAGTAGCCGAATGCGATGACCGTGTTGACCGCACCAATGATGGCGATGGCGTAGCCCAGGCCGGTTCCGGCTTGAAGCACCGCACGGAAGGCGTTGAGCTTGGCAAACCATCCGCCAAAGGGCGGAATACCAGCGAGCGACGCAAGCAGGAAGGTCATCAGCGCCGCCAGTCCGGGCGCATAGTTCATCAAGCCGCCGAAACTGGAGATGTCTCCGCTGCGGGTCTTTCGACTGACCGCGATGACAACGGCGAACACGCCGAGGTTGGTGGCGGCATAGACGAGCAGGTACACGACAACCGTCTTGAGCGATGTCTCGGTGGCCTTGGTGCCGGCAACCACGAGCGGCATCAGGATGAAACCGCCTTGGCTGATCGAGGAGTAGGCGAGCATGCGCACCAGGTTGGTCTGCTTCAGCGCGATCAGGTTGCCAACGGTCATGGTGAGCGCGGCGAGCACGAACACGAACGGCTGCCACACCTTCTCTGCATGCGGGAAGGCGAGGTAGAGCATGGTGACCAGCGCAACAAAACCGCCGGCTTTGGATGCGACCGACAAGAAGGCGGTGACCGGCGTCGGCGCACCCTCGTAGGTGTCGGGCGCCCACGAGTGGAACGGCACTGCGCTGACCTTGAAGGCGAAGCCGACGATGACGAACACCACGGCCAGCACCTCGACACCGCGGTACTGACCGGTGATGGTGACTGCCTTGCCGATGTCGACGAGCAGCGTGCTGTTGGCAACGCCGTACAGCAGGCTCATGCCGTAGAGCATGAGCGCGCTCGCAAACACACCGAGGAGGAAGTACTTGACGCCCGCCTCGTTGCTCTTGATGTCACGCTTGCGCCATGCAGCGAGCATGTAGGTGGGGATGGACAGGAACTCGAAGGCAACGAACACGCCGATGAGATCCCGAGCCGAGGCCATCATGACCATGCCGAGCACGCTGCTGAGGAGCAGCACGTAGTACTCGCCCTGGTAATAGCCGCCCTCCTCGATCTCGTTGGTGGACAACAGCACCACCACGTAGCCGACAATGAGGAACATCGCCTTCATGATGAGACTGAAGTTGTCGATGACGTATCGTCCGCCGAACAACGACCGCGTGTCGCTACCGATGACGGCCAGCGTGACGACGGGAATGAGAGCTGCCAGGAGGCTGAAACCAGCCAGCGTGGCCGTGAGCCATTTCTTGCTCTCGCTGACGAACAGGTCGACGATGAGCACCACGCAGATACCCGCAGCGAGAATGATCTCCGGAGCGAGCGCGTGATAGTCGACCTTGGGCGGGGTGAACCCGCCCGCCGCGACGAGGAACGAGGCAAGCACGGGTCAGCCCTTCCCGAATGCCTTGAGCGTGACCTGCACTGCGGGATCGATGACCTTGAACATCAGCTGCGGGTACACACCGAACACGACGATCGCGAGGAGGAACGGCGCCCAGGCAACCCACTCGAAGAACGTGACGTCGTGGATGTCGCCTGAGTGATCGTCGGCGGCGTGGTCGTCTCCGTGGCCGGCCGCATCGTGGCCGGCGGAACCATGACCGTGGGTATCGCCATGGCCGCCGCCGGCGCCCGCAAATTCGGGCTTGGGCTCGCCGAACGCCACCCGCTGGAACAGCCACAGCAGGTAGCCGGCAGCCAACACGGTGCCAATCGCGGCAACGACCATGAACACGCGGAACACGTTGTGGTTCAAGCCGTCGGCCGGCGAGTACGACGAGATGATGGCGGGGAACTCACCCCAGAAGCCGGCAAGACCGGGCAGACCCAACGAAGCCATGGCGCAGAAGCCGAGGATCCAGCCCATCTTGGGCATCGAGATGAGCATGCCGCCGAGGCGCTTGATCTCGAGCGTGTGGTAGCGATCCTTCACCGAGCCGGCAACGAAGAACAACATGCCGGTGATGAGGCCGTGCGCAACCATGCCAAAGATCGCTGCGTTGAAGCCAAGCGGCGTGAGCGTGGAGATGCCGAGCATCACGAAGCCCATGTGCGCCACCGAGCTGAACGCGATGAGCCGCTTCATATCGGTCTGGGCCAGACAGCCGAGCGCGCCGTAGATGATGCCGATGACTGCGAGACCGCCGATCCAGGGCGCCCATGCCTTGGCGGCGGTGGGCAGGATGGGGATGGCGATGCGCACGAAACCGTACGTGCCGAGCTTCAGCAGGATGGCCGCCAGGATGACCGAACCCTGTGTGGGCGCCTGGGTGTGTGCGTCGGGCAACCAGGTATGGAAGGGGAACATCGGCACCTTCACGGCGAATCCGATGAACATGCCGGCGAAGATCCACACCTGCACGGTCTTGCCCAACATGCCGCCGTGGGCAGCGAGGTAGGGGATGCTGAAGCTGGCCTCGCCGGCCGGAACCTTGCCCGACACCTGGAAGTACAGCGCCAGGAACGCAACGAGCATGAGTGCAGAACCGAACATGGTGTACAGGAAGAACTTCAGCGATGCGTACTGGCGCTGCTCGCCGCCCCAGACGCCGATCATGAAGTACATCGGCAACAGCACGAGCTCGAAGAAGACGAAGAACAAGATGAGGTCCTGGGCGATGAAGGTACCGGCCATGCCGACCTGCAACAGCAGCATCAGGATGAGAAACGCCTTCGGGTTGCCCGGCGACGGGATGTGATCCCACGAATAGACCATCACCAACACGGTGACCGCCATACCGAGGATGTACAGCGGCAGGCTGAGACCATCCAGACCGACGGTGTAGTTGCTGTGGATGACCTTGATCCACGACGTGTCGGCGAAGAACTGCAGCTTTCCGGAGTTGCCGTAGTCGAACTTCATCAGCGTGAACACACCCACGGCGAGTGTGGCCACGGCAGTGAGCAGTGCGATCTGCTTGTGCAGCAGTTCTTTCCCCTTGGGGATGAACATCATGACGAGCACACCGGCGAGCGGCAAGAAGGTGCCGATCGTGAGTAGCGCGTTGTTGGTGCGGAGTACATCCATTGCCGTGAGGCTCCTCAGGTATTGACGATGACGAGAACGAGGGCGCCGATGGCGGCGGCTCCGAAGAGCAGTGCCCCGTATTGGTTGACCTTGCCTGACTGGATCGGCCGCAGCGCGCTGCCCGTGCCGCGAGCCGCGGCGCCTGATCCATTGACCGCACCATCAACGACACGTTGGTCGATGTTGCGGTACACCCAGAGCCCTGTCTTGCGTGCACCGGCGCCGACTTCGTTGACGGTGCGATCGAGGACGTTCTGGTTTACCCAGTAGGCCGCCTTGCTGATGGGGTAGGCCACGCCCCGGACGATGACGTTCTCGTACAGAGCGTCGAGGTAGTACTTGTTGGCCAGGAACGTGTACCCGGCGTGCATCGGCTGCGACCGCTTGGTGAGGCCCTTCAGAGCGAAGGCGCCCTTGCCGTAGAGCCCCCGGCAGATGAACAGGCTGATGGCGAAGCCGGCCGCCACGAGGCCGATGGACGGCAGTGCATTGACCCACTCGAACGGGGCGTGGGCCAGTTCGGGGAAAGGCTCGCGCTTCTCGCTGGCGAACCACTCGGTGAACTTCTCGATCTTGAACGGCGCAGCGTTGAGGTAGCCGGCGACCACGGCGAACACGGCGAGTATCACGAGCGGCACCGTGATGAGCGCCGGGGATTCGTGCGGACCGGCGTGTGTGTCATGCCCATCGTGGTCGGCATGGGCCATGGCCGGAGCGTGTGCCGTGTCGTGTGCCGTGTCGTGTGCCGTGTCGTGTGCCGTGTCGTGTGCCGTGTCGTGGGCCGTGTCGTGCGCCGTGTCGTGATGCTCGCCCGCAGCGGCGCCCCGGGCAGTACCGAAGAACGTGAGGTAGGTGGCACGGGTCATGTAGGCGGTGGTCATGAAGGCGCCGACGAGGCCGATGATCCAAAAGACCTTGTACCCGTTGTGGTGGGCATTGTCGATGATCTCGTCCTTGGAGAAGAATCCGCTGAAGAACGGCACCCCGCACAGGGCAAGGGTCGACAGGATCCAGCACGCTGCGGTGATGGGCATCTTGCGGGCCAGGCCGCCCATGTCCTTTTTCATCTCGAAGCTGTGGTGGCTGCCGCTGTGGGCAACCGAACCGGCACACAGGAACAGGCAGCACTTGAAGAACGCGTGAGTGAAGATGTGGAACACGGCGGGTGTCCAGGCTCCGACGCCGAGTCCCATCATCATGTAGCCCAACTGGCTGACCGTGGAATACGCCAGCACCTTTTTGATATCGGTCTGCACAAATGCAAGAGCAGCGGCGATGACGATGGTGATACCGCCGATCACTGCAATGAGATTGAAGTGCTGGCCGGCCACATTGATGTCGAGACCCGTGTGGAACAACGGATACAGACGGGCAACCAGGAACACACCAGCCACGACCATCGTGCTGGAGTGCAGCAGCGAACTGACCGGGGTGGGGCCGGCCATGGCATCGGGCAACCACGTGTGCAGAGGAAACTGACCGCTCTTACCGATGCAGGCGATGAACAACGCAACGCAGCCCCAGAGCAGCAGGGTGTGCGATGCACCGGTGTCCTTCATCGCCCACTCGTTGATGGCCGAGATGCTGAAACCGTTGCTGCCGTGGGCCTGGGCGTAGGCGTTGGCGCCGAAGAAGATGGTGCCAGTGCCGACCAGCAGGCCAATGTCGCCGACTCGTACCGTCCAGAATGCCTTGAGGGCGGCACGGCTGTTGGCTTCCTCTTCCCACCAATGTCCGATGAGCATGAACGAGCACAGGCCCATGATCTCCCAGCCCAAGATGAGCTGCACCATGTTCTCTGCGAGCACCATCATCAACATGCCTGCGCTGAACAGGGTGAGCGCTGCGAAGAAGTGGGTGTATCGCCGATCGCCGCGCAGGTACTCGAGCGAGTAGATCTGGACGAGCGTGGAGATGAACGCAACGAGCAACAGCATGACGACGGCCAGGCCGTCGATGTGTTGGCCAAAGCTGAACTGAACGCCGCCGCTCTGCCACCAGACGACCTTGCGGATGACCGGCTCGACCGTGGTCTCGGAGCGGTGGATCCACTGGTACGTGGTGCCGATGGCCAGCACGAGCGATGCAGCCATCGAGGCCAGGCCGATCTCGCTGCCCTTCATCGGCAGACGCTTGCCGAAGAAGATGATCAGCGCGAACGCGACGGCAGGAATGATGGGGATGAGGAAGGCGTGTTCGAGGAACCAGCCGGCATGTTCAGCAGCGAGCACAGCTCAGCCCTTCATCTCAGAGAGTTCGTCGAGCGCGATGGTGCGCTTGTTGCGGAAGATGAGCAGCACCAGGCCGAGCCCAACACCAACCTCGGCGGCAGCGATGGCGATGACGTACAGGGCGAAGACGTGCCCATCGGGGCTGCCGTTGCGCAGCGCGAACGCCAACAGGTTGAGGTTGACCGCGTTGAGGATGAGCTCGATGCTCATCAACACCATCACGGCATTCCTGCGGGCGATGACCCCATAGACGCCGATGCAGAACAACACGGCACCGAGGAGGAGGAACTCATTGATCAGCATCGTGCATCAATCCTTACGTGCCAGAACGATGGCGCCGATGACGGCGATGAGCAGCACGAACGACAGCGCCCAGAAGGGCAACAGATAGGGCGTGAAGATGGTGTCGCTGATGGACTGCGTATCGATGCGGATGGCCTTCGACGGCGCTGGCAGCTGCTCGTCCTTGAAGCCACCCACCAGTGCGATCGCCATCGCGGCGAACAGCACCAGGGCCACCGGGATGCCGAGCGACCAGTTCTTGTTGTTGAGCTCGGACTCGTTGCCGATGCGCGCACGGGTGAGCATGACACCGAAGAGGAACAGCACCATGACGGCGCCGACGTACACCAAGATCTGGGTGATGGCGACGAACTCGGCGTAGACCAGCAGGTACTGGGCCGCCGCACCCGCAAGCACACACACCAACCACAGCGCTGCGTGCACCACGTTCTTGCTGGTGACCACACGGAAGGCACCGACGATCATCACGGTGGCGATGATGCCGAACGCGATGTTCTGGGCGACAAGGGCTTCGGCAAGCATCACTTCTTGCCCTTCTTGTCAGCGCCGACTTCCAGCTCGGGAGCCTCGGGCACGGTTTCCATCCACTCGCCGAGCTTGGTCTTGTCGTGCAACAGGTCGGCGATCTTGGGCTCGCTGTATTCGTATTCCGGACTCCAGAACAACGCATCGAACGGACAGACCTCGACGCAGATGCCGCAGTACATGCACAGCGCATAGTCGATGTCGAAACGGTCGAGCTTGTTGACCTTGCGTGGTGCGCCACCGGCGCGACGCGGTGGGGCGAGTTCCTTGTGACCCTCGATGTAGATGCACCAGTCGGGGCAGCTGCGGGCGCAGAGCATGCACGACGTGCAGTTGTCCTCGCGCAGGGCGATGACACCGCGGGCACGAACAGGCGGAGCTTCCTTCTCGTGCGGGTATTGCACGGTGTTGGCGCCGTCCTTGAACGTGTTCATCATCGTGTTGAACGTGACGCCGAGGCCTTTGACAAGACCCGGGACCTTTGGCTTGAGACCCATCAGAACACCACCTTCAGGACAGCGGTGAGCATGATGTTGACGAGTGACACCGGGATGAGCACCTTCCACGCGAACCGCTGCAGTTGATCTTCACGGAAACGGGGGTAGCTGAAGCGGATCCACATGATGAGGAACACGAGGCCCATCATCTTGGTGAACATGATCAGCGGGCCGACGATGTTCATCCAGTTGGAGACATCACCCATGCCGTGCCAACCGAACCAGCTGAACGGCACGCCCCACCCACCAAGGAAGAGCACCGAGGCAATGAGGGCGAACACGCCGGCCGTGGCGAATTCGGCGATGAAGAAGATGAGGAAGCGGAAGCCCGAGTACTCGGTCATGTAGCCCGACACCAGCTCGGATTCGGCGATGGGCATGTCGAACGGGGCCTGTGTCAGCTCGGCCTGCACGGCCACCATGAACACGGCGAAGCCGATGAACTGGGTGAGGATGTAGGGGTTACCGAGGCCGTTCCAGCCAAAGATCTCGCCGGCGTTCTGCGCCACCACGATCTGCTGCATGTTCATGGTGCCGGCCTGGATGACCACACCGACGACGGCGAGCACCATGGGCAGTTCGTAGGCGATGAGCTGACCGGCGGCACGCAGGCCACCCAGCAACGAATACTTGTTGGCACTGGACCAGCCGGCGATGAGGATGCCGAGCACGCTGATGCTGCTGACCGCCAGGGCGTAGAACACACCCGTCTCGAAGTTGGTGAACCACGCATCGGGTCCGAACGGCACCACCGCCACGAGCAAGAAGGTGCTGGCAAGCACGATGAGCGGGGCGATGCGGAAGATCGAGTGATCTGCCCGCTCGGGCATGATGTCTTCCTTCTGCAGCCATTTGCCGACCTCGGCGAACAGCTGCATCGAGCCGTACGGCCCGGCTTCCATGGGGCCGAGGCGGCTCTGCATGAAGCTCATCATCTTGAACAGAAAGACGTACACGATGGTGCCGGCGGGCAGCAGCACCGCGACGAGGCCACCGAGCACGCGCAGCAACGACTGCGCCCAGTACGGGAAAGTGAGAGCGATCATCATCAGCGGTCGATGTCTCCGAGGATGAAGTACAGCGACGCAAGGATGGTGATGACGTCGGGCACGTACACGCCACGTAGCAGCCACGGCACGATGGAGATGTTGTTGAAGCTGGCGGAGCGGATCTTCACGCGGAAGGGTCCGAGGTCGCCCTTACTGACGACGTAGTAGCCCATCTCGCCGAGCGGGTTCTCCGTGCTCACCCAGGCTTCGCCCTCGGGCACCTTGATGATGCGCGGCACCTTGGCCATCACGGGTCCTGCCGGCAGGGTGTCGAGCAGTTTCTCGACGATGAGCGTTGCCTCGCGGGTTTCCTGCAACCGGATCCAGCAGCGGGCGAAGCTGTCGCCATCGGGGTGCGTCCACACCTTGAAGTCGACCTTGTCCCAGGCCATGTCAATCTTCTGATCGCGGCGCAGGTCGTAATCCACGCCGCTGGCACGCAGGTTGGGCCCGGAGAGCCCGTACTGCAGGGCGACATCTTTGGGGATGACGCCGATGCCGCGTGTGCGGCTCTGGAAGATCTCGTTGCCGAACAGCAGGTCTTCCATCTCGTCACAGAACGTGCGCAGCTTCTTCATGACGCTGCGGGTTTCATCGATCCAACCCTTGGGCAGATCGTCCTTCAGGCCACCGATGCGGTCGAAGTTTGGATGGAAACGGCCGCCGGTTGCACCCTCGATGAGGTTGAGCACGTATTCGCGGTCGCGGAAGGCCATGAACACTGGCGTGATGGCGCCGAGCTGCACGCCGAGATCGCCGAGGAACAACGACACGTTGGCGATTCGGCTGAGCTCGAACAAGATGGTGCGGATGTGCTGGGCACGAGGAGGTGCCACGACGTCCATCAGCTTCTCGGCTGCGAGGATGAACGGCACCTCGTTGGCGAAGCTGCCCAGCCAGTCGATGCGGTTCACGAGCGACGTGACCTGCGGGAACGTACGCACCTCGGTGAGCTTCTCGTAGCCGCGGTGCATGTAACCGGCCGACGGCTCGGCCCACACGACCTGCTCGCCATCGAGACGACAGATGATGCGCAGGGTGCCGTGGGTGGCCGGGTGCTGCGGGCCGATGTTGAGGGTCATGCCCTCGGTCTCGAGTTCTACGTTGAGGCGCGCGTCGGCAGCCTGCGACGCGATGTAGGACAGCCGTTCACGATCGCCGAGCATGGTCATGACTCGCCGCCCTCTCCATCAGATGCTGCGTCATCGGCGGGCTCGCCGGGCAGGGGCTCGACATCGACGATGCCCGGCCACGGCTTGACCATACGGGCCAAGAGCGGGAAGTCCTTGCGCATCGGGTGTCCCTCGAAGCCGGTGGGCAGGTACATGTTGCGCAGGTCGGGGTGACCGGCGAAGTTGATACCGAACATCTCGTGCGCTTCGCGCTCGTGCCAGTTGGCACCGGCATAGCACGGGATCCAGGTGGGCATGGTCATGTCATCGCCGATGTCGGCTTTGATGGTGACACCGAAATGCAGCGTGGTGCTGCAGGCCCTGGCGAACAACTGGAAGCGGGTCTCGCCACCGGTGTAGCCCTGCTTGATGGTCATGTCGCGCTCGGCCTGGGGCTGGGTGGGATCGTCCTCGCCACGGCCGTAGGGCGATGGCATCCAATCAATGGCGGAGAGGAAACAGAAGTAATCGAGGCCCACGACATCGCGTAGGGCAACGCCGGCTTCGCGCCAGGCGTCGGCACGAACGCGCACCCAGACATCGTCGCCGGGCTTGACAAGGCTGTCGATGAGGGCATCACCGAGTTCGGCACGCAGTTGATCGACGGCGCGCTCGCGCAGGGTGTCGCCTGGGAGTTCGGCCACCGGGGTGTCAGTTGACGACAATTGGCTCACCTCGGTTCAACGGCACGTAGCCCTCGCCGCGCCAACGAGCGCCCATGTCCTCGTTCTTGATGCGCTGCTGCAGCAGCACCACACCCTCGAGCAGGGCCTCAGGACGGGGCGGGCAGCCTGGCACGTAGACATCGACCGGGATGATCTGGTCGACGCCCTTGGTGACCGAGTAGCTGTCCCAGTACGGGCCGCCGCAGTTTGCGCACGAGCCCATGCTGATGACGTACTTGGGTTCGGGCATCTGCTCGTAGAGCCGCTTGACGGCTGGCGCCATCTTGTCGGTGACGGTGCCGGAAATGACCACCAGGTCGGCCTGACGGGGGCTGGCGGGCAGCGGGATGACACCGAGGCGCATGACGTCGTAACGGGGCGACCCGAAGGCTGCACCCATTTCGATCGCACAACAGGCAAGGCCCCACTGGTACACCCACAGGCTGTACGAACGACCCATGTTGAAGAGTTGTGTGAGCGGCTTTGGAAGCCGCCCGCGGTCAACGAGACCCATTCGAGCACGTCACTTTCCGGGATGTGGTCAGCGCCTGAACGGCGTGCACGTGAGCTACACCCATCGCAGCACACCTTTGCGCCATGCATACACGAGTCCGAGCAGGAGCACGAACACGAACACTCCCATCTCGACCAGGCCGAACCCGCCGTAGCGCTCGAGCTGAGTTGCCCACGGGAAGATGAAGACCGCTTCCACGTCGAACACGACGAACAGCAGAGCGAACACGTAGTACCGAATCTGACTCTGGGACCACCCGTGGCCCACGGGATCAACGCCGCTCTCGTACGGCAACAGCTTTTCGTAGTTCGGCTTGTTCGGTCGAATGGCTGCAGAGATGGCCAGCAGCAAGGCGGCGAGCAGCAGGGCGGCTGCGCCGAACCAGATGACAGTGAGGTAATCCCTGAGAAAGTCGGACATCGCAAGAGAAGCTACTACGCAGTGTGAATCGGCTCACAAACTCTGGAGACATCTCTTGCCCTGGATCTGCTCAGGGCCAACCTGCGGGGGCCCCGACCGAGCTCAGAGATCGAGGCGAAACGGCCAGTTCTTTAACGTTTCTTGGGTCAAGCGGCGATGACACCACGTCGATATCAGTCTTGAATGATTGTTACGGGCCCGACGAACTTGGAGTGCACCACAATGAAGAAGACATGGCTCACCGCAGTATCGGTTGCCGGAGTGCTCGGCACCGGTTCCGCCGCAATGATGGCAAGCGCCGTCATGAACGCTGGCTCAACCAGCCCCAACACAGCACCCGTGCCCGGCCAGAACGGCGCCGACACGCCGGCCCCACGTACGGTCGTCTACTCGGTCGGCGACGCTGCTCACATCACACTGAGTTCCGCTGGTGGTGTGCTGAGCGTGATCTCCACCGAGCCGAGCGTCGGCTGGTCCGTGGTCTCGACATCGCAAGCCGGCCCGACCGTCACCGTGCAACTCACCGATGGCATGCGCCTGGTCACGTTCACCGCAACGTCGAACGGCGAGCAGGTCAATGCCTCGGTGGCAGCTGCCTTCATGACGCCCACCAGTGACGGCACGACGGTCTCGACACCCGAACTCATCGAGCAGACCAACGCCACAACCGGCCCGACCGTGTCCGCACCATGGAACCACAACGAGTCCGAGGCGCCTGCACCTGCACAGGCGCAGCCACCGGCGCAGACACACAGCACGCCAACAGAGGCCGCCGAAAGGCCCTCGTCCACATCGCCGGCAGTAACCACGACGCCGCCGCAGATCATCCCGCCTTCTTCGACCACGGCTCCGTCAAGCGCCGGGACCTGGCACGAGGACGACGGTCACCAGACCGAGTCCACCGACAATGGGGCCGAGCACGATGACGACTGATGACGATCAGGCCGCCCGCATCGCATCGCTACGCGCCAAGCGGGGCCAGCAAGGTGCTGTGCCGACAAGCGGCACCACGGCACCCGAGGTGGCACGCAGCGCCCCGGCACGCGTGACGCCGGCACCCAACGCGGCGAACCGTGTTGTCTCCGGCCCGTTCGCCCCGCCGAGCGCCGCCGAGCTGGTGTCGACATCGATCCTCGTACCGCAACTGAATCCGGCTTCGTTCGCTGCCGCTGCTGCGCCGCCGGCGCAGACGGTTGCCGCGTCAACCCGCACGCCGGTGACCTCTTCACCGACCGCCGGAACCACCGGTCGAGCACCAAGCGCTCGCGCAACGAAGGCTCGCCCGGTGAAACGACCCCACGTTGCAGCCGGAGGTCGCATTGCGGCAACAGGGCTCGCAGCCAGTGCCGTGCTGGGTCTCACCGGCATCATCGCCAGCGCGAACCGGCCCGAACCAACGGCTGCGAGCGAGGCCCCGACGTCGAGCACGACCGTCACGACACCCGGCACGACACCCGGCACGTCCGCCGACACGCTTCCCAGCGTTGCCGACTCGGTGGTCCCAGCACCCACGGAAACCGTGAACCTGGCCATCCCACCAGCATCGGCTGCGGGTGCCGCAGCGCCCGCAGCCGTCGTTGCGGTGCCCGTCCCCGCAGTGGGTGCATCAGCTGCGGCCCCGTCGAAGACGTCCGGGTCAGCCACGCCCAAGACCACCGTCGCAGCAACGACACCGGTAGCAACGGCGGCACCAGCGGCGGCACCAGCGGCAACGCCCGCCCCCACTCCGGCACCTGCCGGCGCCCCCGCCACCACTGCTGCTCCGGCCACCACCGCAGCCCCTGCGCCACCACCCACCACGGTGGCTCCTGCCCCACCGCCACCACCGCCGCCAACCACCACCAAACCCAGCGCGCCGTAGTGCTGATGTCGGCGGGAACCCGCGTCGTGGCACAACGAAGCTTCAGGGTGATGGGGTGCGAATCGCACGTGATCATCACGGCAGGCACGGACGCGCTGCTCGATCGGGCCGAGGCTCGACTGCGCGAACTCGAGTCACTCTGGAGCAGGTTCCTGCCCGACAGCGACATCACCCGGGCCAATCAGGCCGCAGGCACTCCCGTACGCGTCCACGAGGACACGCTCGCTGTGATCCTGCGCTCGATCGAGGCGTGGAAACAGACACGCGGCCTCTTTGACATCACGGTCCTCCCTGCACTGGTGCACCATGGTTATACGCACAGCGCGGTCACGTCAGCCGCCGCGCCACGTGTCAGCCAGCAGATCATCGGAGTCAGCGGAGCGGTCGAGGTAGATCTTGCACATGCAACAATCTGCGTTCCAGCCGGAGGAGCAATCGACCTGGGCGGCATCGGAAAGGGCTTCGCTGCTGACATCGTTGCAGAGGAACTCATCGAAGCGGGCGCACTCGGCGCTCTCGTCAATATCGGTGGAGACATCAGCGTGCTGGGCGTCCCCCACATACCTGGTGACACGTCATGGGTCCTCGGCATCGAGGACCCCACCGCCGTACCTACCCACATCGCACGGGTCGCGCTGACCTGCGGTGGTGTGGCCACCTCAGGAACCACCATTCGGCATTGGAACACGGCCTCGGGCCAACAGGCCCACCATCTCATCGACCCCAACACGGCGCTACCGGCGACCACCACCCTGCTCACCGCCACCGTCATTGCTGGCGATACCGCCACCGCCGAGGTGTTCGCCACAGCTGCGATGATGAGCGATGGGCCTGCTGCGGTGGTCCTGCTCGACCGGGTAGGGCTGTCGGGGTTGATGGTCGGTACCGATGGAACCGTCTACCGAACCAAGAATCTGGGAGCATTCATCCCATGAACCCGCAGACATGGTGGTACCTCTCGAGAGGAAGCGGCGTCGTTGCGTGGGTGATGCTCGCTGCGACCAACCTTTGGGGCATCCTGCTGGTCACGCGCATGCTCCGTGCGGTCGACCGCCCGGCCTGGTTGCTCGACCTGCACCGTTGGTTGGGCGCCTTGGCGATTCTGACGACCGGTATCCACCTCGGCGCGCTGGTTGCCGACAATTACGCCCATTTCGGCTGGAAAGAGATCCTGGTTCCCAACGGTTGTGTCGGGAACTGTTGGCCCCACGCGTCGAAGACCGCTGCGGTGACGTGGGGCGTGATCGCGATGTACATCGTGGTCGTCGTCGAGCTGTCATCGCTGATGATGCGCAAACTCCCGCGCAAGCTCTGGCACAGCATCCATCTGTTCTCCTATGTCGCCTTTGCAATGGCAACGGTGCACGGCGCCCTTGCCGGTACCGACCGCGGCAACACCGCCTACATCGCCGCAGTGGGCGCCGTCACGGGCGGCATCATCCTTGCGGCGATCGGTCGCATCCTGGTGGCCCGCGGCAAGGCGAAGGTCCGAGCCGAACGCGTCGCCGGGCCGCCGTCGGGCAGCGAGTCAGCCGTTTCCTGAGCTATTCGTCGGCGCGCCAGCGCCGATCGGCCTTGCGTTCGGACGTGTGCTTTTTGGCGGTGATGCGCCGCTCTACCGCTCCCTTTCCGGGCCGCGTGGCGCGCCGGGTGCGCGGCACGACCGCTGCGGCATCAATCATGTTGGCCAAACGCGTCAGCGCCTCGGCCCGGTTCCGTCGTTGCGACCGTTCGGTAGATGCCACCACCCGCACCTGCTCGCCGAGTTTGGCGATGACTCGAGCCGCCACTGCTTCAGGAAGACCGGCCACTGCGAGCTCGCAGATCAGCTCAGCTTTCGAATCGGTGGTGTTGACGTGTTGGCCACCCGGACCCGACGAACGCGAGAACCGCCATGAGAATGCCGCCGGGCTGAGCCTCCACCCGGCGGGCGTGACGGGATCGTTCTCGTCCATCGCTATCGACCGCAGTTGTTCCAGCGAGTGATCGCAGGACCATCACGCAGGTCCTCGATCTCGCTGACCGACCCGGTGTCAAGCGCGAGATGTCGACCCAACGAACCCGGTTGGTCCAGCGCTCGAGCGGCCAGAATCCTGAGCAGGTGGCCATGGGCGAACACCACAGTGACCTGGACATCGCGGGCACGCGCATCGCGCAGGAACGCATCGACGCGGGCTACGACGTGGTGCATCGATTCTCCGCCAGGGCATCCGTCCCACAGGGTCCAGTCGGGGACCATCGCCTTGATCTCGGGCGTCGTGAGGCCCTCATAGGCTCCGTAGTCGAACTCGCGCAGGCGGTCGTCGACATCGAACTTGCCAGCTCCGACGATGATGCTGGCCGTCTCCTGGGCGCGGATCAACGGGCTTGACGACAGTGCGACGGCATCGCAGCCGGCCGTGATGGCCTGCACAAGGGGTCGAGCGGATTCGGCCTGGGAACGCCCCTGTGCCAAGAGCGGCAGATCGGTGCGGCCGGTGTGCCGTCCGCTGAGGCTCCACTCTGTTGCCCCATGACGCACCAATACAAACTTCACGACGCCAAGGTAGCGGCACGTGCTAAGCCTGTGCGGATGGTCACCGAGATTGGAACCATCGTCCGCCGGGTGCCGGCCTGGGCAGCAGCCGAATTCAGCGTTCGCCCGCTCAGCGGCGGCATCACCAATCTCAATTATGTGGTCACCGTTGCGGGCAACGAGTTCGTCCTGCGCGTGCCCGGCGAGCGAACCGAACTACTGGGTATCGACAGGCGCCGCGAGGCGGAGGCGTCGAAGCGAGCCGCAGATCTGGGCATCGGCCCGCCGGTCTTCGGCGAATTGACCGGTGTTGGTACACAGATCACGCAGTTCGTCCCCGGCCATCACCTTGGCAACACAGCCTTCATCGAGCGGCTCGACACGGTTGTGGGGTTACTGCGCATCTTGCACGGCAGCGGTCCGTTGTCCGGTGCGTTCCCGATTCACCGCGTGGTCGAATGGCACGCACGCGATGCAAGCAGCCATGGCGTGGTGGCCCCCGCTGCATACGAGCGGCTGCACCAGCAAAGCCGCCACATCGAGGCTGCGTTCGCGGCAGCACCCACCGTACCCGTGCCATGTCACAACGACCTGCTCCCAGGCAACGTGCTCTTCTCGGAAGACCGCGTCTGGCTGTTGGACTACGAGTACGCGGGCATGAACGATGTCTTCTTCGACCTTGCCAACCTCAGCGTCAACTGTGGGCTCACCACTGAGGCCGACGAGTATCTCCTCAGGCGCTACTTCGGAGGCATCAGCGCGTCGCGTTGGGCGCGCCTGCAGTTGATGAAGGTGATGAGCGAGTTCCGCGAAGGAATGTGGGCGGTGGTGCAGCAGGCCATCAGCACGCTCGACACCGACTTCGTCACCTACGCCAATGAACGTCTCACCAATTGTGAACGGCTGGCCGCGTCAGCAGACTTCGGGCGGTGGTTGACCGACGCGCGGTCCCACCCGGGGGTCTAGATTCGGCTGTCATGCGGACTCATACCCGGGCAGTCATCATCGGCGGCGGAGTGGGCGGCGCGAGCATCGCCTATCACCTCACACTCCTCGGCTGGGACGACATCGTGCTGGTCGAGCGCGATCAGCTCACCAGCGGCTCCACCTTCCACTCGGCGGGCCTCGTCGGCCAACTGCGCAGCAGCGTCACGCTGACGAAGATGATGATGTACGGCGCCGAGTTGTACCGCCACCTCTCCGAGGAGACCGGTCACGACGTGGGTTGGCACGAGGTCGGTTCGCTGCGCCTGGCCTCCACACCCGAACGTCTGGAGGAGTTACGGCGCCAGGCGGGGTGGGCGAAGACCTTCGGACTCCCGCTCGACCTCATCAGCGCGCAGGAGGCTCTCGAGCGCTTCCACGGTCTGTTCGATCCCACTGATGTCTTGGGTGCGGTGTGGCTACCCACCGATGGTTGGTTGAACCCGAGCGACCTCACCATGGCCCTCGCCGCCGGCGCACGCAACCGCGGCGCGGAGATCGCCACGATGACACGTGTCCTGTCCATCGGCGTCGCCGAGGTGGATGGCCGCAAGCGGGTGACGCATGTGGAGACCGACAAGGGGCGCATCACCTGCCAGGTCGTGGTGAATGCGGGCGGCATGTACGCGCACGAGATCGGGCGCATGGCCGGGGTCAACGTGCCGTTGGTGCCGATGGCCCACCAGTACGCAATCACCCGCCCCAAGATCACGATTCCCTCCGACCTGCCCACGATGCGCGACCCCGATCGGTTGGTGTACTTCCGCGAAGAGGTAGGCGGCATGATCATGGGTGGCTACGAGCGCAACCCAGATCCATGGTGCCTCGATGGCAATATCCCGCCCACCTTCAACAACACACTGTTGACTCCTGACTGGGATCGCTTCTTGCCACTGACGGAAGCGGCGCAGACGCTGGTGCCGTGTCTGGAAGATGCCGAGGTGCATCAACTCATCAACGGACCAGAGGCGTTCACCCCCGACGGCGAGTTCATCCTGGGCGAGAGCGACGTCGCTGGCTTCTTCGTTGCCGCCGGATTCTGCGCGCACGGCATCGCCGGCGCGGGCGGCAACGGCAAGGTGATGGCCGAGTGGATCGTTGGCGGCGAGCCGCCGATGGATCTGTGGAAGATGGACATTCGCCGCTTCGGCAACCAGTATCGATCGCGCAGCTTCAGCCTGGCGCGCACCCACGAGGTGTACAGCACCTACTACGACATCGTGTATCCGCACCACGAACGTCAGGCTGGCCGGCCACTGCGCGTGCCCCCCGCCTACGCGCGCCACGTAGCCCTCGACGCTGCCTTCGGCGAGAAGAGCGGTTGGGAGCGCGTCAACTGGTACCGCTCCAACGAGGACCCCAGGCACGACGACCTTCGCCCACGTGGGTGGGCGGGTCAGCACTGGTCGACTGCAATCGTCACCGAACATCTGGCCACGCGAAACGCTGCCGGCCTCTTCGACGAATCGTCGTTCGCGAAGATCGAGGTGTCAGGCACGGGTGCCGCAGCGTTCCTGCAGCACATGTGCACCAACAACATCGACAAGCGACCAGGCTCGATCGTCTACACCCAGATGCTCAACAGTTCTGGCGGGATCGAGTGCGACTTCACCGTTACCCGTCTCGAAAAGGATCGCTTCCTCATCGTCACCGGCACCGCATTCGGGCGCCACGACCTGTCGTGGATCTCGTCGCATGCACCGACCGACGGATCGGTGACGATTCGTGACGTAACGGCTTCGATGGCATGCCTGGGCATGTGGGGTCCGAAGGCGCGCGACATCCTTGCCTCGGTCTGCACCGACGATCTCTCGTTCCCCTACATGCAGGCCCGCTTCGTGACCGTGGGCGACGTGCCCTGCTGGGCGTTGCGTGTGACCTACGTGGGCGAGACCGGGTGGGAGTTCTACCCGACCGCCGAGTTTGGACTGCGTCTGTGGGACACGCTGATGTCCGCCGGCGCGCCGCACGGTTTGGTTCCAGGCGGCTACCGAGCGATCGATGCGATGCGACTCGAGAAGGGCTATCGCGCGTGGGGCAGCGACATCACCGGCGAGACCGACCCGTATTCGTCGGGACTGGGCTTCGCGGTTCGCGCTGACAAGCGGTTCCTTGGCAGTGAAGCGCTTCCCGCCGCCGAGGGTGGCCCGCAACGGCTTTGCTGTCTGGTGCTGGCCGACTCGCACTCGGTTGCACTGGGCAACGAACCCGTTGCGCTCGCCAACGGCGACATTGTTGGGCGGGTCTCAAGCGGCGGGTCGGGGTACTCGCTGGGTGTCTCCATTGCGTACGCGTGGTTGCCAGCGGCCGTCGCCGTTCCAGGCACCGCCGTTGCCGTGGAAGTGTTCGGTGTCAGCGTGCCCGCCGAAGTACGCGCTGACCCGCTCTACGATCCCAGCGGCGCCCGACTGCGCGGTTGATGTCGCCCGGTTGATGTCGTTCAGCCGGCCCAGCGGCCAGCCCCGTAGGGCCGACCGCTGCGCATGAGCTCGGTAGCTGACGGTGTTTACAGCGTGCCGTGCTCGAGAGCATCGAGTTCGCGTTCGATCGCCCGCAATTCCTCGGGGCTGCCCTGCACCTTCGGCCCGGTGAACCACTTGCGACCCGACAATGCCCAGTACAACGCAATCACGACGAAGCTGCCGATGATCAACACCGCCGTGAAGTTGAAGTTGTTCTGCCGGAAGAGGCCAGTCACCGATCCATCGGCGTTCTGCGCATTCTTCTCGCCCCAGATCGGCCAGAAGGGATAGAACAGCGGGGCGAAGAACAGAATCGTGATGAAGCCGATCCACACCAGCGATGTCCAGCCGACGATCTTGTGTTTGCCCTTGAGATTCCAGGGGCCGACCTGGAAATCGGGGTTCGTCAGCCGGAGGTAGATCGGAATGGCATACGAGATGTACAGACCGATCACGCAGATACCCGTCATCGCGAAGAACGCCGTGGAGAAGCCGCCCTTCTGATACAGCGACAGAGCACCGACGATGGTGGCCAGCCCCATGCCGAGCCAGATCGAGTTCGTTGGTGTGCGCGTCTTCGGGTTGATCTTGTGCCACACCTTCGAAAAGGGCAGTGCACCGTCGCGGCTGAAGGCGTAGATCATGCGGCTGTTCGCCGTGACCGACGCCATGCCGCAGAAGTACTGCGCCACGATGGAGATCAGCACCAGCAACTTCGCCGTTGCATCACCCACCGCGCTCGACAACAGTCGCGGCGCCGCATTGACTAAGAACGTATCCCCGCCGCCTCCGAAGGCGATCGCGGTGTAGGCGTCGTTGTCCTTGGGCAGCGCTTTGTTCATGGCCAGGTTGAGTAACAAGCCGGCAATGGCCGACACGTAGATCGCGCGCACGATGGCCTTCGGGGCCTCGGTGCGGGCGCCGACCGTTTCCTCGCTGACGTGCGCCGATGCATCGAAACCGGTGATGGTGTATTGGGCCAGAAGTAGGCCGAGACCGAACAGGTAGATGGTCACGAACGTGCCACCGGTCCAACCGGTGAGTCCGGGAGGGGCTGAGTCGAAGAGGTGACCGAGGCCGCGCTGGCCGGGCCGGCTGGTGAACATCAGCACACCGAAGATGATCGCCACGCCGACAACGTGCCACCACACGCTCACGTCACCGAGGATGCGTACCAACTTCACGCCGAAGATGTTGAGCACGGCATGCGAGAGAAGCACGAGCATGTAGATGCCGAAGATCGTCAGCGCGGTGAGCCTGAATCCATCGTCGAACATGCGCACGAAGTAACCGATGAAGATTGCGAGGGCGTAATCGACGCTGGCGATCACGCCAATCTGGCCGAGCAGGTTGAACCACCCGGTGAACCACGCCCAACGCGCACCGTTGTTGCGGGCAAGCTTGGCCGACCAGTAATACAGGCCACCCGCGGTCGGATATGACGAGCAGATTTCACCCATCGACATGCCAACGAGGAGCGCAAAGAAGCCAACGACGACCCAACCCACCATGATGACTCTCGGCCCACCGGTGACCATGCCCAGCCAGTAGCTGGTCATGCCCCCGGCAAGGATCGAGATGATCGAAAAGCTGATCGCGAAGTTACTGAAGCCTCCGAGTCCGCGCCGTAGCTCCTGGGCGTAGCCCAAATGATGCAAGTGGTCGCGGTCATGATCGACGATGTCGGCCATTGGATGCAAACCTCCTTGGTGGCTGCTCCCCCGAGCAACTACCTGGCGTAGTTGTAGCAGATGCCAACGGGTACCAGAGATGATGCGCAGGATTGTCAGCTGCTCGTATCAGCAGCCGACTCCGTTCGCTACGGGTCAGCTCCCCGCCACGGTCTCCAGGTACCAGTCGATGAGGCGCTCGGCATTGGGCCGACTGACCAACACGTTGCGTGAAGTCTCGGCCCGGATCGCCTCGCTCGATGAGCCCCGCGCGTGCAGTTCGGCGACGCCTCCACCGCTCGACCACCGCGTGATCATCGCCTCGGTGGCCTCGGGGTGGAACTGCGTTGCAAAGGTGCGGCGCAACTGAAATGCCTGGGGGGCGAGTGGCGAACGGGCGAGTTCTCGTGCGCCGGGAGGCACGGTGACCACGTCGTAGTGCCACTGCAACCACGGACCATGCGCAATGACATCGGGGAGGTCGCTGTCGATGTTGTCGTACCAGCCGACCTCGGGTTCGCTACCGCGAGCCACTGACCCTCCGAACGCCTGAGCAATCGATTGGGCGCCGTAACAGATCCCGAACACCGGGACCCCCCGCAGGTGCGCCGCCTGGATGAGCGCCGCCTCAGCGGCGACCTCGGCAGCAAGGTGTGGCCAATACACCGACCACTCCGAACCCAGAAGCAGCACGAGATCTGCACCATCGAGTGATGCCCACTCAGCCGGCCGCTCGCGATGGCACTCGACGAACGAGTAACCGTGAGAGCGGAACCGCTCACCGCAAAAGCCTGCATCGCAATCATCGGAGTTGGCCAGAAGCAGAGCACGCACGGTTGTACCGTAGGCCACGTCATGGACCGTGTGCAGATCTCAGCCGACTCAATTCTGCAGGCACGTTTCGACGCGAGCCGGGTCGTCAAGCACACTCCCATCACCACCTCTGCAGCGCTCGGCGAACTGTGTGGTGGGCACATCGCGTTGAAGGCCGAGAACCTGCAACGCACCGGTGCCTTCAAGATCCGTGGGGCCCTGAACAAGTTGACGACCCTCGGCGACGACGCCCGCAACGGCGTCACGGCAGGGAGCGCAGGCAACCATGCCCAAGCACTGGCGTTTGCGGCGCGTACGCACGGTGTGCCGTGCGAGATCTTCGTGCCGACCGGAGCATCCATCGCAAAGGTGGCAGCCTGCCGCGGCTACGGGGCAACGGTCATCGAGGGCGGCGACTCGCTCGACGACGCGGTGGCCACGGCCCGCGCCCGGGCCGACGAGGCGAACATGGCGTTCTGCCACCCCTTCGATGACGTAGCAGTGGTCACCGGCCAGGCGACCCTCGGTCTGGAGTTACTCGAGGACTTTCGAGATCTGCGACAGGTGATCATTCCATTGGGTGGGGGTGGGTTGGCGGCAGGTGTGGCCATCGCGCTGAAGCAACACCTCCCCGATGTCCGCGTCATCGGCGTGCAGGTAGAGGTATGCGCCCCGTACGCCGACGTTCCAGTTCCCTCGGGTGCGATCGTCACGCTGGCTGATGGCATTGCCGTGAAGCGCCCCGGCGAGATCACCCGACCACTCATCGAGCATTGGCTCGACGACATCGTGGTGGTCGACGAGAACTCCGTGGCCGACGCAATGGTGCTGCTGCTCGAGCGGGCCAAGCTCTTGGTTGAGGGCGCTGGCGCTGTCGGCGTCTCGGCGCTCATGACCGGCCGGATCACGCCATCTGCCACAGGAACCACCTGCGTCATCCTGTCCGGCGGCAACGTGGATTTGGGCGTGCTTGCCGGCCTGGTGCGCCGTCACGAGACCCGCGTCGGCCGGCGCCTCATCCTGTTTGCGCGCATCAGCGATCGCCCCGGCGGGCTCGCCCGCCTCCTGACCCTGTTCGCCGAACGCGGAGCGAACCTCATCGAGGTCGAGCACGTGCGCGAGGGCGTCGACCTGCACGTACGCGAGACGGGCGTCCAGGCCGTGCTCGAGGTCAAGGGTCGAGATCACGCGGCCGACGTGCTGGCAGCCGCCAAGGCAGCCGGCTACGAGGTCGATGAGATCAGTGCTGCGAGGGCAGTCGCGTCCCGGTTGGCGACCATCGAGTCGCTGCTCGGCGACGGGTAACCAGGACCAGCAACACACCGATCGCTGCCATCATCACCATCGCGAGCATCCCGGTGGATGCTTCGAAACCGGTGTGAGCCAACGGTCGGGT